>Ga0123357_10004169_pt1 | contig 16865 bp, 9 predicted proteins | sample TergutEmb28metaG_FD_89873 | JGI IMG/M metagenome (GOLD analysis project Ga0123357, IMG submission 89873) | Embiratermes neotenicus P4 segment gut microbial communities from Petit-Saut dam, French Guiana - Emb289 P4 | ecosystem: Host-associated > Arthropoda: Insects > Digestive system > Gut ... | reverse complement strand
GGGGGGGGGGTTGGCGCAACAACTCAGCTAAAGCCTAGGCCTCCTCAGTTTTTAGGTTCCCAGATCACACACGGTAGGACCCCTCTATACGAGTGATCAGTTCGTAGCAGAGGCCGCTATCTGCGGAATACGCAAGAAACAAGATACGTGCGTATACGCCCCCAGCAGGTTTCCGATCAAGGGCCTGCAGACGTAGGCCTTAGGCCGCACGGCCACCCGGATCGGCGAAACCTCTCTGTTGGCACGTGCTTAACGATCAGTGCTATGGTATATCTTGCCGCACGTTAATGCAGGCGTTCGACGTTATCTTCTGAATTATCAGCCATGCTTGACACCTGGTGATCGTATTGAGAATTGTTTGAAAGTCCTATGTAGAAATGGCCAAAAGTGTACGCCAGGTAATTTATTCAAGGTCACCACGCGCGTGTTTGTGCGTGTGTGTGTGTGTATATGTGTATGCGGCTTTTATAAACATTGTCACTGAAACACGTCTACGTGAAGTAACATGGTGTCGGATCGGGTGAACGAGTAGGGCACTTAGTTTTTGTCCCCCCTCCCCCAAACATGACATAAAGCTGTGTGGGATGCTGCACCGTCTTGCAGTAAAAAGCTGTACTTGAATTAAAATATAGTTGCGTGTGATTAGCATATCGTCCTGAAGTTATTTGTATCCGAAAATTTGAGTGCGATTGTTCTTGTCGCCCGAGAGCGCACCAGATCGCACAATACGCGTATTCCAACATTCGTATCAACTGACGATACTTCGTCTGTTCGTCTGGTAGCAGCAGCTCACTGACATATGTTGCCGTATTTACGTGAACGTCCGAGTAATCAAATCTGCAATATAATTTGGCAATAAGTCGACTTTAGCGTTATACACTGCTTCGGAAAGTAACTTACAAAACCATACCGTCGAAACAGAAAGTTTCATGGACTTTTATAAAAAGCCGGACTGAAATACTGGAAAACGGACTTCTAAATTTGCTACGACGCATGTTATAGGGTTTGTTCAATATACAGATTGCGACAGTAGAACTGTATCACACCGTATATCGTATTCACGAGCAGCAGTAACAGTTCACGTCACAGCCGGAACTATATACTACACGGCGTTTATATTCACAAGTGGTAACGTCATTTGAAGTGTTGCACATAGCTGACGAACCTTGAGTGTTACTTGGTATATGTCGTTGAGTGTACAGAGTGCGATAGCACGGAAATCATTTTACCGGTTATGAGCCATACAGAGCCCGATAACAGCCGTTGACGCGGGTTTCACTCTCAGATTGACGTTTTGTAGTGCATTTACTTCACTGAAGATCCGGGGAGGAGGATGTAAAAAAGCATTACCTGGTTGGCGCCTTCGCACACCTGGGGGTATACGATTGTGGAATAGTGGTGGGATGACGGCACCAGGAGAAATTCGGGAAGGTCTGTTTCATTGCCAGTTCATTCGCTGCGAATCTCACGTGCGATGTACTTAAGATGAAGCCGGTACTGTTCGTTAAGAAGCCGATGTGTAACTATCGCTGGTGCTTAGTAGGTCTACACACGCGAATTATTCATGGTGACGGTCCGCTATAAACTCCAAGGTGAGCGAAGCGGTCTTCATGACTTGATTCACCGGCCGCGCTAACCTGCTCCGTGCAACTTAACGAGACGTGAGGTAGGAAGGCAGTTTATGCGGGTGACATGCCCATGGCCTTGCTCACTTAGGTGTTTCCGTGTGCTTGTGTCTTGTGGTAACTGAATTTCTTGTGGTCACAAGGATAGTGGTCACAAAGATAGCTGTAGAAAGAGCGTTCTAAATTTACACGTCGGTTTGACGTGAGAATGTCAACAAGCTTTGCCGCAGTCGAACATTGCATCTGGCTGCTCTTGCTAATTCGGATTAGCAAATAATGAGGCCTGAATACCGTTAACATACGTTATGGTCGGATCCAACATGGAAGATAGTGTTTGTTTTCGAAATTCGTTTCAGCGGGGAATAGGGTGTGTAATTCGAACCCCGATTCTCTGAGGGATTCTGTTTTTCGTCATCTACAGGATAGAAATGTTATTTTGTGCTAAAAGAGGTGCAGACAGAAAGTAGGAACCGACCGCGAATAGCGGCCGTGCAGGTGACGTGCACTTCTTCTGAATTCCAGTCGTATGCTGTATGTGAAGGAGAACATGCGTTTTGTGTAGCTCGGTGTTATCATTTTTTCCCTATTCACTGTACTTGTCAAAAAATGCTGAACTCGAAACATGAAAATCTCGCTAACTCGACTTATTATGCTAAGAGTATTCGTCCGGCCGAAATTCACGGTTGGTTGTTGAAGTGTGTGGTAAAGGTGCAGTAAACAAAGGGATTTCGCGGAAGTGGTATCGGTTGTTCGAAGGTGCCACGACAAATATGCGTGACGAGGAACGAGTTGGGTGCGCGTAACAGTTCAAGTGGGAAAGTTTCGAGCATCCTTCGTACTCTTCCGAATTTGCACCACGCGCTTTTCACTTGTTTGTCCATCTCAAGAATTTGTTGGCCGGCCACAGTCGGAGGAGTGACCAAGAGACAAAATAGGAGTGGCTAAGAGGCATGGCGGTGATATTTTTTTTTCTTTCGATGTTAGCATATAAAAGGTTGTCGCACGGTATAAATGCCTTAATTTACCTGCCTATATGCAGATGTAGATTAATGTCGGTACCAACATGGCGCAATGAAGACATTTCAATTATTTTTAGACGCTTTCTCCTGCCAACCGTTTCTTACTATTTGGATGCGCTACGTATATTATAGAGAGCTCAACTAATGTTTTTAATCTACATTGACTATTTAGTCGAAATCTTCAGGCGCCGTATGCGGTGGCGTTGCTTGTCAGATAGGTATCATGTGATTCGATCTTCCTGTATCCAGTCGCGGCTTACTCGCGGTTCGTCGTTTGCGTACCGCTGGCTGGCTGGCATATAGTGTTTTAACCCCTGTGTCTTTGTCTCTACATGCATGAGCCTGCGATTTTAGCGTTTGGAAGAACAATTCTTAATCACTAATTTCGTTCTGAATACATTTAATCTGTGTTTTTGAAAACATGCTTCGACCGATTTCGCCAGCAGCAGATTTAATGGTGAATTAAACGCATGTAGGGCATGTGGGACAGATTTAATTATTATCATTTTCCATAATATTCCCCTTCATAATAGGTACATGAAATGAAATGGAAATGGAACATATCTGTTCGAATGTTTTAGTAATATTCGCACATTGTTAGGGATCAGTGCGCAATTGTTATTGTGTTAAAGTGCAGATGTTTGCGTTTTATACTCGTATGGATACAGTAGTGGTGAACTGCCACAGTGACAGCAACGTACGACTGAATTTACAGGCGAACCGGGCGGGATGGTGAAGCTTTGCATTCAAGAGACAGCCGGCCGAGCCTCGGCTCTGTCAGCCGGAATGCGAATCTCTCGGTGGTATGAGGTAGCCTAATCGTCATACCCCAAATCGGGGCATAACTTAAGGGGCGTTGGACTTTGCTGTTTTACTTGGTAAGCCCTACTTTCAAAAGTTAGAAGAAATCACCTCCCCACATCCGAATATCTGAATGCACATGTCGACACATTTTGAATATCCGGTTGGTAGGTAGATTTGATTTGCCTGGAAGAAAATGGGCCATTATTTTCTGGCAAGTTCTGGCGTGTCTGAGTCGTTTGATCTGTGCACGAGATTTACTCAGTACTTCTCGATTAGTTGTTCCTAAACTCATGTGCGCGAGGTAATGGCGGAACCAGATGAAATGGAGAGACCGGTTGCTGTGTGTTGATCTTCTTGCGTTCGCATGTGGTTTTGCAGTATTCTGTGTACCACAGGTAACCGAGTGACATTGCCTGAACACCTGAATTCAGAAACGTGACAGAAAATCGGGTCATAGAGTGAAAATTCACGTATTTGGGGATTTTCAGCGAACAAAATGCGTGAACAAGTAAACAGTTGTGGAGGGCAGTGGGGACGGTTTCCGACGGTACCAAGATACCATTGGGCTAAATGTGGCGGTTATGTCTGCCCTCTCATGTCGGCTCGACCGTTACTTATTCATTTTCCATTTCCCCTGTTTTTAAAGAAGGCCGCATGCAGACACAGTAACTGAGGAAATAGTTCAATCAAGGAATTGCCCACTTGACACACTTCCCCACTCCAAGTAACAGCGAGTGTTTTAGAAAGAAGCAGCTTAATGTAGCCCAAATGCTTATCGCCGTATTCAGAAACTCGCCATTTTCTTCCTGCCGTAAAGCACTTTCGAATCGATCTACATCCTCAAGTTATGTCGCTGTTGATACATGATACGGTATATTAACTGCAGTTGGGCAGACACCCATTTACACACAAACGATTCATAGAACAACACAGTGACACAGCATACACAGAACACATAAACATAACAGTAAGAATACACAAACGTAACAATACAAAATACATACTTTACAAAATTAAACAGAATCGTACAAATCATAGAACATATAGACAATGATAAAAAATTGAAACAAAAGAATATGAAAAAATATGATGAACGTAAAACCAATATGAGCAGCAAACCTCATATGATCTGTGTATCTTCTAATAATGTTAGACACCCTGTTCCTAAGACCTTCACTAAACTTCACCCAACTACACTTCACTTCACTACACTTGCCGACACTTCACTTCCTCTCATTTGAACTTAAACTTTGGTGTCGCCGGTAAGCGAACTTCACCAAGTCAGTACGAAAAATGAAACCACTGTGCTGCCATTATGATCACGTGACAGGTAGGCGTTTCTCAACTCTTGCACACATCGGATATATGATCTCTACTGTACGTAATTGACTAAATCAGTGTAATTGGGTTGCCGTGCAGGAATGATTTTGTGTAGTGCCCGTGTGGTCCGTTCGCTCAATACTTGCCCCTGTTTTTAGATTGATCCTATAGCCATTGTAGACACGGGCCATAGGAATACACACGTTGCACCAGCTGCTGGCTGTAACACAGTACAAGGCAGTGTTCATAAGCTTTCATTTTAATAATCTGGTTCATTAGGACCCTTCCATGGCAGCTGTAGTATCACGATACAACACGTGATTCCGATTTCACGTGTACATGTGCTTGCTGAAAGTTAACATTCTTCGGGCGCCAGATGAATTTTTCGAGGTGGGGAATTACTGGGCTCTAACATTCGTGCCGTCGTGACCTACAACATGGGACTGCGGATTGCGGCTTCTAATTGCTCGTTGCGAAGCAATTTGTCGTCGACGTTTTTATGTCGCATGATGTAGATAGAGGCCGTATCAAGGACTTGTTTCCTGTCGAAAGTGGTCCTTGGTTTGACACGGATTATTCACTTAACACTTGCGCGTTGAGGCAGTTTTTGCTAATCCGTATAGCTTATGATGGCCGATCTCCTTCAGAGGCTTTGGTAAGTTATGGGATAGTGACGGTACCACGAGGATGGGTACAGTAATTGCCCTCCTCATTGACAAAGTTTTCAAGGTGGCTGTTTTTTGTCAGTTTTTATTAGACATGGCCGGTGGATGTTGCGCGCTCCTGTATGAAATGTCGCTGAATTGGCTTCAAAGTTGATTGTAGGAAATTGAAAGTTAGGAATTTGAGATGGCTTTTAGTGGCTGACGTAGGCCTATGTGTTGAGAACACGAACAGGCAACATGAGTCTGTTTTACCGTACAAGTTAAACTGATAAAATGCTTTGTCTTTGTTACCATCAGCTGTGCGACGGAACAGCTACACCGTTTCTTGAGGGCTACCATATCAAAACTGAAGGGCCTTGTCAAACGTTCTCGTAATTGGGGCAGAGCTGCTGATTCTTGCTGTATCATTAGTTTGGGTGCTGCTACCTGTGAACTACGTACTGCGCTTCTCCAGTTTATAACGGAGCTCAGATTGTTACCGCACACTGGGGAAATTACGCCCCAGTGGATGTTCGTTCGTGGAAGAGTTTTCGTGGTACACAACTGCAGGAGACACACATTTCGAGCACACGCTGAAATAATGTCTTCGCGGACTTGAATGATATCAATTCTGCTGTCTGATTCCGAGAACAGAATTGTGTTTAAACTTCGCAAGTCCTTTCGTGGTCGAAGTTTTTGTTACCTCGCCCTACAGTCAGGCAATGTGTTCACAGATGCAGGAACGTAGCATACCTGTCGCCTTGTCTGTGCTTAAGATAACTGGCAACTGTGTGTATAGGGCGTTCTGAACCTGAAGGCACACCGTGACGCACGGAGTGGGGAAGTGAAGGGGGAAGATGCGAATGGAGTGGGTGGCCAGCAGCCTTGCTCTGTATGTCGGAACACGGTCTATACAATCGCTATCCCCTGATCCGCACTCCTCGACTGTCAGTAGTCAACTGAACTGACACCCCCGCCTATTTAAATGGACTCGTCCGTTTCGCTGAAAGACCAAATCTGGTTTCTGCGCGTGTGCCATCACGTTTTTAACTTGCTATACGAACTGCGTTAGCATAAACGACACTAAGTTAGGCCACTACCATTAAGTGTCTTGGCGTTTAGTTTTTGGTGTTTTCTTGGAGGTGTGATCCGAATTAGACTCGTGCAGTGTATGTTTATTCCACAGTCAAAATGCCAGTGTCGTGTATGTACCTGGGTCTCAGTCACGGAACCAGGAGGTGCCAGTGGGCGCACCGCACACACTTGCACTTCTCTGGCTGCACCCACTGAAAATTTTCAGAATACAAAATAAACATGTGGATCAGAAGTGAGCTTTTTGAAGACAAAATTACGAATCCGATCGAGTTGCGATTATCATAGAGCGCGAGCAGCGAGCGGTAAGTAGGCTCACACGCAAAAAAATGCAGTAGCATTCTAGTTAGAATACTATGGTGAAAGTGTGGATGCGTCGGTTAGAGAACCGACGCATCCACACTTTCTCTGATAATCGCAAATTGACCGGATTCGTAATTTTTTCTTCACAAAGCTCACTTCATAAGTGCAGTCCACTTCGGGAACCCTTCTGGAGCGGCCCAGAAGGTTCCACCAACATTGTTCTCACTCTTCTGGGTCTTGTGACGTGTGTCTGGTACCATAGACTATAATTCGGAGAGCCGGCGCCGAATGATATCATCCACGAAGCTTACTACCGTGATTCGTAAGCCCGGTTGTTCTACTAAATGCATGTATATGCAAGATGTTTTGTGCAATGTTATAGAGCGCATTACCTAATTAAAGTTTTTATGTTATCCCGAGAAAGGAGATTTTTACGCTAATGCATACATAATTTTACGCGCACAGCACATATGTAATAGAGCATTATGTACGTGTATAAACGTATGTATACATTGCACCCGCACAGGAAGCCGCTGCACCTGCTGTTTCGTGGTCTGGCTACGGGCTACGGAATTGCTGGGCCTGTGCTGCGAGCTGCTGTTCCGGTGTCTGTATCGAGGAACTTGGAATGTTGGAGAAGCACGCAGCATTGCGTATCTGCTTTCGGTGGACGTTAAAACCTGCCCTCCCGTTTGCCAAACACGTGCTTGAGGATACAGGGAAGGGGAGGGAGAAAAAAAAAACTTATTTCAAAAGTGGCGAATAAAATAAAGATATAGTAGACTGTTGATACTGGGCTGCACTCTCGTTGGTTGCACATGTGATTAACGTAGGCCCGATCATACCGGAACCTGTGTACTGTTTCCTGTTCTTAGTAAAGGATTGGGTTCAGTACTTAGTGTTTGTTGACACTGCATGCTTCTTTACCGGCGATATTTTGAAGCGTAATTTGTTCATTTAACAGTGTCTGCGGCAGATCCGGGCATCATTTTACTCGGGTGGTGGGGGCGGATGAGCCATGTTCCGAAGTCATAGCCAGCCGAAGAGATAGCCCAGAAGCACCCTGCACAAATATTCGTATAGACTCAACATAGGTACATCGTGTAAGTTTCCGAACTGCATGAAAATAATGAGAGGGTTGATACATTCTTACGCGGTTGTTTGAAAGGGGTTGCGACACATTGAACCACGTTTGGAGGAGATGGCGTTTGTTTTTCTCCTATACAAATGCAAGCTTAGCAGAATGTTGGGTATGTTTGTTAGGGGAATATGTACGTTTGGTTCTGAAAGAATATCTGTGGAAGAAAATCGAACGTTAGTAAGACGTACCGAGTTAACGAAATGTTAGGAAACTTTATCTGCCCTGTACAGTGTGTGAGGTTTCGGGTTCGGCTAATGTACGACATAGAATATTTGAGCCGCCGAAATGTGCGTCCAAATTCTAATGTGCACACAACACTAAATCGTTACACTGTTGTAGTGCCATTATATATGCACACTTCAGAGCAATGAGTGGTCTTGCGCTCGTGTTGTATTCGAGGAACAGCTTGCAGATTTAAGAGGACTGAGTGCGTCAAGCTCCTTTTCTCTTGGCATCCCCACCTTCTGCCTCTGCCTTGTAGTGGCTTTGATGGTTGTGCTGCTTCTCTACGCTAAACGAGATAATGTCATTGTTTAATACCGGTAGCGTAAAATCCATGCATGCGATGGTGCCGTCTCGCTTTGCCACCGTAATGCAATCTCCCTTAACCTCTGCAACCAGCTAACAGCACCGTATGGTTGACGGAATGCAGCAACACGCTGTGTAAAACAACTGAATTGTTGCTAAGGACAGGCCACAATTTCCGTTTAGTACGGTGGAGTGTGGAGGCTTTACTCCTCACTATCGCGTGCACATGGGCTCCATTCAGACATGCGTTCTTTCCATAGGTGTTTTATGAGGACAGGTTACGAGAGTGCCCCGTTCATCTCCATATTGTGGTTAGCAGCAGGAACGAATGATTGTTCTTTCGAATCTCCCTCTACGATTTCATGTCGCGATGCTTGGGCACATGCGATTTTGCTTTGATTTCCTGTAGGATGGAGCCAGTTTATTATCTGCAGAAACGATTTTGAATACGGCGTTTATATTAAATCAGTCCCGAAAATTAACCACTGGAATTGTAACTAATTAGCTTGAAATGTGATTGTCAGTCTGCTTATGCCAGAGCTTTCACTGGTTGATTTTCTGTTTACTTAAGGGCGCTGTTTTATTACTGCTTTTGTTTTTGTAGCGACGAATGATAGGGAAATATGTAAATGGTGAATTGAGCACGTCGTGGAAGCAGGCCATGTGGAACGATTTAGTCTTTCCTAGCTCCTGGGGCGAGATTTTCCGCACCCATCGACGCTGGCCTGGGGCCCACCCAGTCTCCAATACAGTGGGTACCGACTCTCTTTCTCGGGGTTAAAGCGTTCGGGACGTGGCGTTGACCACCTGCCCGCATATATCGCCGAGGTTAAAGAAAGAGTAACCTATACATCCTCCCTTGCGCCTTCTTGGCCTGTTCTAGGGTGAGCTTTATTTTTTGCCTTTACCTGGCGCCATTATGGTACTAGGGTGTGACTTGAGGGGAATCTCAGTTTCTTTTGAATGTGTTACGGTCAGATATCTGTGGTAGGTTTTTGGATTTGACTTGTGAAGTGCACGCACCACGGACGAGTTGGCCATTTTATTTTTCCTGAACGGCAGATGCTCTGCCATATAGCGTGTTGTTAAATGTTGTTCCTGGTGCCTTAGTTTTGTTTTGGGTCGCATAAAGAAGCATGTCACAGGTTTGGATACCGGCGTGATATTATTGATCGAAGTGGAAAAGGACCACAGTCAAGCGTCGGTAGAGGCGAGGCATTCCATTATCGGGAAAATTCAAATTTAGGAAACGTGAAAAAGCGGGATATTGGAATGTATTAATAAGGTTGGTTTAATGTGACTGCCTCCCTGCAAACAGCACTGCGGGCGACTGGGAATGGAGCCACTAATGAAACCGTGTGGTGGTGGTGTATAAATGCAAGAAGGAACAGACTGCAGCTTGCAGTAAGAGCAGTTCGTGCAGCGTTAGAATGACTGGCAGTAAAGTTCTGTAAATCTGTTTTTGAGTCATCAGACTTTCTGAAGCCAAACGAGGACTGTTTTCAGAGACTTTCGGGGAAGGAGAAGGAGATGGGAGTGCAACGTTTGTGTGATTATGAACGCAGCTGGAATTATACTGTAGGGAGCAATTCTTCAGTTTGTATTTTTCCATTTTTTTATATATAAATGACGGAAGTTATTAGGATTAATGTGTAGAAAGTTCTGCAAGTAGCGGATAAATCCTGTGTTACGATGACAATGCTAATGTAATTTATGGCGACGTGTAACTCTTATTCCAGAAGCTCAGGCGTCTCCTGAGATGAGGTATTTGATTTTGTTTTCTTCTCATAACACCTCACAAACATTAAGGCAAAAATATCAGATGAGCTGAATTTAATTGGATGGTAGAAGTACGTATAGATACTGTACATACTGAGCTAGTGTGCGTAGTAAACACGATTTTTCGAGTCTACTTACAAATGTGTTTCTAGTTGAAGAATAAAAGACCAACTTGATGCCACTTACTATTTTATTTCACTTCGTATGTGCCCAACATGTTTCGGACATTAATATATCCACCATCAGGAGCTTGTGACTATTCTGTTGAATTACCACATTGGTCGTATTTTTCTTGGTTCAATGTGTGTTGGAGTTTCGGTGTGGTTGGGCTGGAGTGGTATCCGTGTTGCAGGCTGAAGCCTGGAAGACGAAAGATTCTGCACTTAATGATAGCAAGCATTTCCTGACTTCAATCTGCTCTTAATTTCTTCCGCAATGGAATTTTGATTTGTTAAAGTTGTTCCCAAATATTTAAACTCTTCACCCTCTCGAAGGTACTATTATCGATCCTCACACTGTGAATTCGTCCTGCACTCTGATCTCGAGACATGACCGTGTACTTAGTTTTATCAGCACTTACTTCCAGTCCAATGTCCCTAGTAGCAGCTACTAAAGCTTCTGAATTTTCCTTTAGAGTATGTATGCTTCCTCCCAGTATATTAATACCGTCGGCTTAAGCCATAGGCTGATGTGTACCATTTAGTTTCGAGCCATCCTGGTTTACCTGATCCCTCATAATGGAGCACTCTAAAGCAAAGTTAAAAAGCATTAGTGATAGAGCGTCTCCTTGTTTCAAACCATTCCTAATAAGGAATCTGTCAGACACATTCTTGCCTACCCGGACTCTGCTATATGTTTCATTCAAACTCATCTTTATTAACCTTACAAGTTTCCTAGAGATACCAAACTCAATGAGAATCTTATATAAGACCTCCGTCCTAACAGAATCATAAGCTCTCTTGAAGTCTATAAAGAGCTGATGAACTCCCTCATTGTATTCCCATTTTTTCTCAAGTATTTGGCGAATGCAGAATGTATGATCAATAGTCGACCTGTTACGTCGAAAGCCACATTGATGATCCCCGATAATTTCCTTCGCATAAGGCATTAACCTTGAGAGCAGGATGTTGGATAAAATTTTGTAAGTGGTTGGGAAAATTGATATGCCCCTATAATTACTACGGTCTGTTTTATCTCCCTTATGAATAGGTACTATGATCGACTCCTTCCACTCTTCAGGCAGTTTCTTATTTCGAGATGTATACTTGTATTAATTTGCAGGATACTGTATGGAATTAATTTTCAGGGAATATAGCTGGGTTGTCGTATGATCAGGTTGTTACATCGTTATGAGACACACAAGGGTTGCTTGGCCCCCTCTGCCGCCGATTTTGCGCAGTTTTGTGTGTGTGTGGGTGTGCGTGCGCGCCTTGGTGCGAAAAGTGTGTAGACGACTGCCGTGCTTCACATTCGTCATAGAATGACGCGTGAAGAGTTTTGAGTTCAAAGAGTGGTGAATTCCATGAATCAGGGCATTATTCTTATTTACAGCGCTTATCTTGCAACTACCTGTATGTTGCCAGATGGTGACAATCTATCAGTCTTCACACAGGCATTCCCTAGCTTAAACGTTCTACTCAGTGGTGGTGCTGCAGTTCGTTACAGCTGTGTGTAGACAGACGCAAACTGAACAGTGGTTACTTGCTCTCAGTAATTGAAAAATCAAGTGAATTTTGGAGGACAGGTTGAGTTAGTAAGCGCGACTACGTTCTTTAAGCTGCACACATTAGATAGTGCTTGTATTCCAAGTAGCGGATGTTGACTTCGTTTGCAGTTATTGACGTGAAATGAAACCGTGTTTCTGTGGTATGTATAGTGTTGCAGCTATTCTGTTGTACTGTTTAATCAAGATGTCCGCGTGAAGTGATGTGGAGGAGTGGAGGTTTAGCTGCAGTCTATTGTAACGTCGCCATTTCGTCTCCGGTACGCATTCAGTAGGAGACTTGATGTGTACCAGAGTCGGTCTGGAGTCTTCAGAGAAGAAATTAAACTCTTCCGCTTGCCGGGAGTCGAACCACGTTTCCACGGTTGTCCTTTAGCGGATCACCGTACGCCTAGCTCAGCTGCAGTGCGAGAATTGTGACGGTGTTACGAACAGTGTTGTTTGTTTGGGCACGAGTCGAACTGTCTTGGCGGAGACCTGGCTTCGGTGGTGTAGCTGTTACCATGAGAGCTTTAAGATCCCCTTTTGTCGTGCCCCTGCCTGGGCTGTATCGTTCATCCAGCTTAGAAATTGATGGTGTTTCAGATGGAAGGAAAAACAAAGACATTTTTTGGTTGTAGCGCAGGATTGTTATACAGCATTGTTATATAACATTTTGCTTCTTCATGTTTAATGAAGTTTGTTCGTTGGCATTGAAATTAATAATTTTACCTGCTGTCAGCTTCTCAGTAAAGTTAGAAGCTTGGAATCGTGTGTACTGCCTACATGAGCAGCATTAAACCCGAAGTAATCGATTTTGAATCAATTGGAAGAACGAGAATTATCGTGGCTGAATACAGATGAAATTCGACTTGCTTGAGAAATGTGACCCATCTGTTTAAGCGAGACTGGGTTTTTGGTTTTAAGCGATCCCTCTTCAGACGCCCGGTAGAACCGCGCGCATCTCGCTCCTGCTTTACCAGTTTTATACTACGCATGCATAGGCGTTAAATTACGTTTTTCCATTCAAGAGATTGCCGTCTTTAAATTTTCATGTATCCGTTATAGAATATCGTCTGTTGCGATAGCTGGATGTTAGAGCCAGTCGTGCTTTTAATTTGCTTTGCTGAATTAATCGTTAGTTGTTAACAGAATGAAAACATAATGCCCTTGGTAGAGGAGCGGTATCCCGTCAGTCTTCCTGCTGGAAAGCCAGCGAATTTTTACGAGGCGAAGATTTACACCACCCATTCCAGATCCCGGCGTTAGGAGGAATAGGTTATGTTTATGTTGCTCTTTTGGAAAGGGTCCCTGTGCCTTTTTAAGATGTGGGCTTGGTGTCTCATCTGGGAGTGGTGTGGAATAGTTCCAGCTGTCTCAGTGGTCGATCCGTAGGCACCCCTTTTCACTGACGCGCGCGCGCGCGCTTGTGTGCGTGGGTGTGGGTGTGCCTCTGCTGCCAGATAAAATATGTCAAAAATTGACTGCCGCGTTAAAATATACAAGCTCACAAGTCTGGTGTTATGATTTGCAGTTTTTCCAAGAATTTAAACTGATGTTATTGTTGCAGCCGGAACGCGCGCACATTGAGAAATGTGCCGCTCGAATAAGACCTAGAGAATGTGGGTTCTCTCTGTGATCTCTTCTGAAAAGCAGGATGATGTCACGAAATACGCAAAGACCACTCATCTTTACCGGCTTCTGAAAACGGCATTCATTTTCGTCGCGGCTCCATATCGTTCGGCACTTCAAGAACCCTGTGTTAAAATGAGATCTGAAGATTTTTGACGTAGCCGTACATACTGGACGCGTGATTTAACGTGTGTAGTAGACAGTAGTGCACCGAGAGAGCTGGAAGGCACTGAGAAACTGCACTATGTGGGATGTCAGAAATGTTACCGTGTATTTATGTGGCTTCGTTGCCGGCGATGTCGCTATTTCGGAATACCCATGTGACTTAGAATGATAAGATGTTGGATGAACGATGAACTGGAAGGGTTTGGAAAGTCGCAATCATGGCCTAATCGCAGCATTTGTCTGGAAGGACTGAGGCAAACTAAGCAATAGTTCAGGATAATGTGACGTCCCCCGAAAAGGCGTCAATACCGTTACCACTACGCCAACCTGCTAGGTATTATTATGTATTATAAATGAAGTGGAGGATGGTGGAGGGCTGCACATATAGCATAACTGAAATTTTGGCCGGGGGAGTTGAAGTGGCCACGCGGCAGCCCTATTAATGTTATTGAAAAGAGCTTAGAGAGGAACGTGTGTGCGGGGGATGATTTGATATAATTCAGTGGCTATATTTTATGAATGCGGAATTCATACTTGGGATTCTGTTAGCTTAGACAGTTTTTGACTAGACGAGTGACGTAGAACCGTCCTCCTTGGAGGTCGATATACTGAGAAGTGTGTGCTGAGTGTGGCGCTTTTCCAAAAATTGTGCGTCGTTGACTGGGAACCAAGGAACTTCCACGACATCCCCATTGCAAATCGGATGTGCTTCTTACAGAACTCGTCGTGCATGCTTCGTTTTTGGAAGTATTTGTCCTTGTCATGAGAGAGAGAGCTGGTAAATTCAAGACATCGTGGAAGGTTTCTTTATTAGTGATTCGAAGAAGTGTGTTCTGTCGGAAACCTATTAACGATTTGTGTGTTCTTCTCGTGGCATTTGGTGCGGCGTTTATGCTGTAATATGGAACTTCACGGCATTCGTATAAGCCGTGGGGGTCATTTGTGCTATACTTGCACCGTGCCGGCTTTCAGAATAGGATACCGAGGGTTTCACTGTTATGAAGTTGATGTTTGCAACGAAGGCAGAGTGTTGTGACAGTTCGATAATGGACCTTTTGATAAGTTTGTTTTAATAACCAGTGAGTGATCAATTGGATGCAAGAAGTATTTATGTTTTCTACTTGTAAAACACACACACAGTACATGGAGACCGTGTGCCTCTGTTTTCTAAGATATTTAAAGTAATTGCGTGGATTAATTTCACTGGTCACGAACTGGCCTGTCATGAGATCCGAAAGTTCATTACACTGTTCACAAAAGCACATCTTTGGATTATAAATCGGCTGATTTAACTGGTTGAGCGGAGAAAAGCAGGAAGACCAAAATTAAGGCGTCCAGACTGTGTTGAGAACGATCTGAAATCCATGGGTGTGAAGTGATGGAGGAAGAAGGCAGAAGAAAACAGTGTGGGTTGTCATTCTGATGGAGGCACTGGTTAAGCTGAAAGGACCGTATGCCATTGCAGGAGGAGGAGGAGGAGGAAAAGTATGGTTCCCCTACTCCCCAAGTTTTCATTTTTCCTCTCTTCAGTTCCTTCCGTTCTTCGCATTCTGTCTTACAGAAGTTTCTGTTTAGTGCAGGTCGTACGTACGTTCAGCATTTACCACTGGAAAAAGGATCAGCACGCTACCCCTACAATTAACGACATTAGAAAAGAACGAAAATATCGAAATTGCTTCGCATCCATTGAAATTTAGAATGGTTGTTACAAAGTACTTCTGAAATTCTCGGAGAGCAACTGTCAAACCACTCAATGCACCTGCTGGTAGGCTGTACCAAGAACAGTACATAAGGCCTATTGCGGAGTTAATAGGAACATGACTAATTATATATAACGGATCGTCTGCACACCGTAACCATGTTTTCAATTTGTTCGGATTGCAGATCTTCGACATTCATTGCTTAAAACATCGGTATGGCTTACATTCGAGAAAGAGCGCAGTGCAAGACAACACGTCGTTCTCTTTAGAAGTAGCATCTTCCATAGAAACTTGCTTCTAGTTCAAGATGCTGAAAGTAATCAATCTATCTACTCGACCTATCTCTGTAAACAGAACTCCCTGCTTTATATAAGAAACGTGGATTCAATATCGGAGGCAGAGGAAAAGCAACGAAATATCGATAACGTTATGTCTCCAGCACGTGCAAAGAACTAATGCCGTCAAAGAATGTCTAAGCATTTGGTCTGAACATTTGCAGTATCCATCCTCCCCCTGGGATTTGGGCTCGAGGATCGGTCTTTCATGTCCAGAGCTGGCGAATAGAAGTAATTCTCCTCCCCCCACCCCACCATAACCACATTTAATTACTTAGGCACCATCAGAGTTGTCCCTACGTTTATGAACCACATGGCATGCAGATACGTGGGAGTGTGGAGACACACATGCATCATACTCATCCTTAACTTTGCCGTCAGCTACACGAAATCTGTTAGCTTCAAACTCCGGTCCCTTTAGACTCGGTGTAAAAACCTCCGGTGCCCATTTAACAGCAGGCCGATGATTTCCGAAGGCAGTCTAAACGCCCTAGCGAACGGAAAAATTCCTGTTCCTGCCGACACCTGCCCTTGGCCTCCCAGCTGTCCGCATCCCACATTGACATCATATCCGATAATAAATCTTATTTCCCGTGGATAGCCCAACGTCAGTAAGATTCACATGATGCCCAAATGTTAAACAGCGCTGGCCGCCCTGTCCTGCACAGAATATTGCGTAATAAAACTTTGGTATTTACTGCAACACGTAGCAATTTAGGACTCCGCGCCGAGTGATGGCAGCAGTGTTTCCGTTCGAAGTTCGTACACGCGCTTTTCACCGACAGAGGTAAATTAAAACGTATTAATGACGTCGTCGGTAGCGCGTTTCATGAATGCCCGTCACTTTCGTGTTATTAGGTGGACACACGTGAGCATGTAAGACAGAAGACATGATAATGGCATAAGCCTGTCTTCCTTGTATAGTTTACTGTGCCAGCGTGGCCATATAACTGGCAGCAGCAGCAGCATGAAAGGCAGGCACACGCGCGCGCGCGCGCGCGCGCGCACACACACACACACACACACACACACACACACACACAGAGAGAGAGAGAGAGAGAGAGAGAGAGAGAGAG
>Ga0123357_10004168_pt1 | contig 16866 bp, 17 predicted proteins | sample TergutEmb28metaG_FD_89873 | JGI IMG/M metagenome (GOLD analysis project Ga0123357, IMG submission 89873) | Embiratermes neotenicus P4 segment gut microbial communities from Petit-Saut dam, French Guiana - Emb289 P4 | ecosystem: Host-associated > Arthropoda: Insects > Digestive system > Gut ... | reverse complement strand
TCTACCGGCGGCACATCCACCGGCAACTCTCGATTCTTGACGGTGAGGCCCCCGCCATCAACCCGGCCAAACCGGGACAACAACAAGGGGTGAGGCCTCCGGCCTCACCCCATAGTGTCTAGGTCTATTGCGCGACAACTGTCACGAAAGCCATCCCCGAAAAGAACTTTTGGTCAGACTGCGAGTTAGTTGTGGTGTCCCACGTCAGTGCTACGCGCCCAGCAGAGGCATAGGTTATCGTGCCGTCGCCGTTGATCACAGCCGGCCCCGACTTTACGCTTACAGCCATTCCGTGGCCAGCAGTCGTAATGATCGGCACAGGCACGGTCCCCGGCGTGACGCCCTCCGATTGGCCAGTCACCAGGTTCAAGAATCAGTGGCGATGGTTTTCTTTTTCAGCCATTCAGCAACGTCTCGTATTGTCATCTTGCCGTCGGCCAGGGTCAGGCCTAGTGTGGCAAGTTCGTCATTGGTGATGTCCAGTTCAATGCCGTTGCCGTGAAGGAACACGGCCATGGCAGTGACACCAACACGTTTGTTGCCGTCAATGAAGGGGTGGTTTGATATCAACCCGAAAACCAGTCGTGCAGCTTTCTCCACCAGGGACGGGTATAACTCCTGCCCGGCGTAGCTGGCAAACGGCGCAGCCAATGCGGATTCAAGCAGCCCTTCGTCACGGAGGCCGTCACTGCCGCCAGTTTGGACGACGAGCTTGTCATGCAATCTGAGTATCTGCCGTTTGGAAATGGCCTTCATGCGGCGAGTATCTCCAATGCAGGTCGATACTGATCAATGAACCGGTCAGCGAACTGGTCCAGCTCATCGTCGTCGATGTACTCACTTCGGGTGAGATCTGTCACAAGGTAGCTTGGCTTGTTGTTGCGCATGACCACCACCGGGCCCCGCTCTGATGCCAGACGAGCGACTCGGGAAAAGTTCTGGTTAGCTTCAGTCATCGTGACTGTGGTATCGGTGTCTATCAACATGATGCATGCCTTTCTAAGAAGATAGTATCCTAGTTTTTTGCCAGGCAAGTCACGGGGTGACAGGTGACAGCTGGCCATTCGCGGGCCGATTTTGGGGGACGAGAGCACGGTTGGCCGGTTATCACCGGACAGCGTCGAGTTCGGTGTTGCCTACTTCCGTGTCGAGCGGGACACCCGGCAGTGGGAGCATTTTCGCACCGTGCTGACCATCATGCCAACGGTCCGACGGTTGGCAACGCATAGGCTGGGGCTAGATGTGGTGGCGCTACTGGGCTCACCCGCTGGACACCCCGGGGTTGACGGGCAACCCGTCAGCGGCGGATTTCGTAACCAACAATCTGCCCGCGTGACCGAGGAGTCTCATCGTTTACCCATTGCCGTCCTTTGTCCTAATGATTAGGACATAAGGGCATTGTCCTTGTCGTCGTAACGCTGGTGATCGTCACTTTCGAAGCCGCCCTCGCGTAGCCACATGGTGCGCGGTGCCGCGTGGAGCTCAATGTGTGAAAAGGCCGCCGCTGTCGCCATTCTGAATCAGGTGAACGGTCACAACTGGCCAACCGGAGAGCCAAAATTGGAGGAACGACACCGGATGGCCAGTGATAACCCGAAATCCGGCTGAAAATGGGTGACGATTGGCCAACCGTGCGCCCACCCGTCAAAAAGAGCCCTCGGGTGGCCAGTTACGACCATCACCGTTGAAGTGCCGTTGAAGGGCACGCACTTTGGGAAGTGGCCCCACAGTGCCCTGGGCGCAATGGATGCACCCGAACATGCCGTGGGACACCACATCGCTGAGAGTGGCGCCGCTGGTTTCGGGCGGGCGTTCCGTGAGCGTCTCAAAGGCAACTGGGGCCTGGCCGACGTCGCCGACTGCGCCGGGGTCGTGGCGGCGCTGGACGCCATGGGATTGGTCGACGCCTCACGGGCGTCCATCAGAGGAGGCTCGGCCGGCGGGTTCACGACGCTGGCGGCGCTGGTTTTCACCGACGTTTTCACTGCCGGTGTCAGCCTGTTCGGCGTCGCCGACCTGTTGACGATGGAGACCGACACCCACAAGTACGAGTCGCGTTACCTCGACGGTCTGGTGGCGCCGTATCCGGCGGGACGTGACGTATTCGTGCAGCGCTCACCGATCAACCACCTGGACAAGCTGAGCTGCCCCATGCTTTTACTGCAAGGCGCCGATGATCACGTCGTCCCCCCATCGCAGGCCTACTCGATCGCGCAAGCCTGCGAGTCGAAGGGGCTGCCGGTCGAGTTGATCATCTTCGAGGGCGAAGGCCATGGTTTCCGCAAAGCCGAGTCGTTGATCGCGACGGAGAACGCGGCGCTCGCGTTCCTGGGCCGGGTGCACGGGTTCACACCCGCCGAATGATTGGCTAGACGACCCTGGCCAGGGCGTCCACCTGCGCCGCCAGATAGGAGCCCTGGCCGAAGCGTGGTCCTTGATGTGAGGGATTGACTGGGGGACGGGACCACTGACAAGGCGATGCGTCCGCTGAGCCTCGTGATCAATTGCCGATAGTGCCGCCGCCCAGGAGCCACTGTTCGATGTTTCTGTGGATGATGCCGTTCTGCGAGAAGTCTAACTGATCGGTTGACAACACGTACTTTGGGTAATTGTCTGGGATGCCACGAAAAGCGTCGAACTCGCGAGCGCGCGTTTGCTCACCACCCAATTGGTAACAGACCTGGAAGTAGCTGAGGTCGCCGCTTCGGGACGCAACGAAATCGATCTCCTTGGCGCCGTTGCGCCCCACCGCGACCGAGTAACCTCGCCGCACCAACTCGTAGTAGACGATGTTTTCAAGCACTCGCTCGATGTCTTGCGCGTTGCGAGGGACGATGGCATTGCGTAAACCGTGGTCGACGACGTAGTACTTCTCGTTAATGTTCAGCAGTCGTTTACCCACGACATCCTGAAATGGCACTGCCGCGAACAGGAACGCATCTTGACACATGCGTAGATAGCTCATGACAGTGTCGTTCGAGACAGAACGACGCTCAGCCTTGAGGTAGTTCGAAATACTGTTCGCGCTGAACACTCTGCCGAACTCGCTCATCACATAGACGATGAGACGAGAAAGAAGGTCAGTGTCACGCAGGTTGTGACGAGCGACGATGTCCTTCAGCACAACGGAGTTGAACATATCTTCTAGGATGCTGACGCGGCTGGCCGGGCCAACTCCAAGCTCGCCAAGCATCGGCATGCCGCCCTCGCCGATGAAATCACTGAACGACTTGTCCGGTTGCTGGAGCAGATACTCGGCATAGGAGAACGGGTAGATCTCGATCTCGACATAACGCCCTGCGAGCATGGTGGCGAACTCGCCTGACAAGAGCTTGGCGTTGCTGCCCGTGATGTAGAGGTCAACATCGGCGTTGGCTTTGATAGACGCCAAGACCTTTTCCCAACCGTCAACCATCTGTATCTCGTCAAGAAAGATGAACGTCTTGTCGCCGTTGGCGTCGATGACGGCCCGTAGATGATCGTGCAGCGCATCAGCGGAGAGCAGTGGGGCGTTATCTAGGCTTTCAAAGCTGAGGAAGCACTTCTTCGGGCTGGTGATCTGGTCCATGATCTGCCGCAGGAAGACCGACTTGCCACTGCGTCGCACACCCGTGATGACCTTGATGATGTCCTTACCGATGAGGTCGTCAATCTGTCTCAGGTACAACTCGCGTTCGATCACATCACTAGCATATCAGTGGTAGTGCCTATAAACCGCCTCTGTCGCCAGTATGTCAGTGACAGTGCTTGGTCTTTGGCATCATCACTAGTATACAAGTGACAGTTCTCGCCGGGAGTAGATCAGGTGGACGGTCACAACTGGCCAACCGGAGAGCCAAAATTGGAGGGACGACACCGGATGGCCAGTCATCACCTTGAAACCAGCTGAAAACGGGTGACAGTTGGCCAACCGTGCGCCCGCCCGTCAAAAAGAGCCCTCGGATGGCCAGTTACGACTATCACCGTTGAAGGGCATGGCTCATGACGAAGCCTATCGCCTTGCCAAGCCAAATCGTGTCGGACTTCGAGACAGAGATACGCCGTCCCGGCATGGCCCGTTCATACTGTGAGTGTTGCTAGCGGGATGACATGCACTCCGGAGGGAAGGGTGTAGCCATACTCGGTGCCGGTCACGACGGCGAGAAAGGCTGGCTGGCCGACGACTTCGGTGTCAACTCGCTCGTCGCGTAGTTTGAGCAAGTTTCGCTCTGCTAGTTCCACGTCTTTGTGGCCGAGTTTGACCTCAATTGCCGCCCATTCCCGCCAGGAGTACTCGATGATCGCATCGGCCTCCAAGCCAGTGTTGTCGCGATAGTGGTATAGCCGCCCGTTGTTCGCTTGAGCGTAAGCCTGAAGATCGTGGATCGCCATCGACTCGAAAACCTGTCCGAAGAACTCTGGATCATGGGCCAAACGCAGGGGTGTGGCGCCAAGCGCGGCCACAGCTAACGCCGGGTCAGCTAGATGGATCTTCGCAGGCGTGCGCAGCCGCGAACGCGACCTGAGCTTGACGCTCCAAGCCGGAAGCTCTTCGAGGCAGAATATCTTCGTCAGCGAGTCCATGTAGGTGCGCACTGTCTCTGCAGTGATAGACGGTTCAGCTCCACTGACGTCGGCTGCCAGGGTGCGAAGTGTCACGCTCTGGGAGGTGGCACGAGCCAACGCAGCCAGCAGCCGGGCCATTCGAGCTGGGTCATGCACCACGCCTTGTGGTGCCGCAATGTCAGCCTGGCTGATGCCTTGGAGATACGACGCATTGAAGCGTGCCGCCTGGGTAGTGGACATCTCCAACAGACCAGGCCAACCGCCGCGGACTGCTTGTTCGGCCAACTCAGCGTAGGTGAGCTCTGCCCGGGCTGTGACCCGGTCCTGTCCTTGACGCAAGCTTTCTAGCGACACCTGCGCCGATGATGCGCCACGCTCTGCCAGAGACATCGTGTGCATGCGTAACCGGGAGATCCGTCCCGCACCTGAGTGACGTGCCCGATCAGGCGGTGGTGAGGCTGAACCAGAGAAAATGAACTGCCCTCTGGCCTGTCGGTCATCGATCTCGTGACGGGCATAGTTCCAGATATCGGGGGCCAACTGCCATTCGTCGAGCAGACGCGGGGCGTCACCAGCCAGCACTGCCATCGGGTCAAGGTCCACCAGCCTCACCATTTCTGGCGAGGAGTCGAAGCGGACCGAACTGTTCGCGTGATGCAGCCCCGTGGCTGTCTTGCCACAGCCACGCGGCCCCTCTAGCAAGACGCCACCCATGGCGGCCAGATGATCGGTAATCAACTGGTCAATCGCTCGCGGACGGTACACCATTGCACATACGATACCGCATCCTGCAACTGATTCATTCCATACTCTGCAACGGTTCTATCCTGTAGTCCGCAACACGTCTCATGTCCAAGTCACGACGCCCACATCACTTCGCCCAGGAGCTTAGTTGGACACGGCCAGCCAACTTCAGCGAGGCCATGGACCGGAGCTCGGGTTGTTCGAAGCCATCGGGCAGCCCGGGACCGATAGCGCGTTGGATCACGGCGTGGAGCGGCGCCGTTTCGACGGTTGACGCGGTGCGGTAGCGAGTTCGTCTAGGACGCGGCGCAGCACGAGCAGCTCGCTTGAGTCGAGGTTGCGTGCCTGGTCGATGATCTGTGACACAGTCATGGCTTCAGTCTGCCCAATCAGGCGCCCAGCCCCCCAGCGAGCGACTAGTCTCACGGGTACTGCTCGCATGTCTGGTGGTTTTGCCTCATGAAGGCCGGTAAGGCCACCAGGACGGCGATCCTGGATCAGGTCGTTAACGTAACAGGCTAGTCGCGCGCCAACGCGCGCCGTCGGCTGTCTAACACCGCCGCGACGACACGAGCAAGGGCCTCACTGCGTGCGCCTTCCTGGAGGGGGTGGGTGTTAGGCGTTCTCGTGGTCGCGGCCGTCGTGTTGCTGTGGCGTCATAGCCGACCAACTGCATCAAGACTGTGGTCCAATCGGGTCCCGAATTGGCGGTGATCGCGGTGCAACCTTCTGATCGACAAATCCGTATTAGGTGGTGACGGCACATGCCACCGCACTAGATGGAGAAGCTCATGACGAATTACGACGGATATTGGCCGCAACCGGGCCCTGTGCCCCCTCAGGTCACGGCACCGCGCCCGCGCAGGGCCGGCTGGATCGTTGGTGGTGTCTCGTTGGTCGTGGTCATCGCGCTGGCCGCGGCGGGGGTCGGTTGGTATTTGGGACGACAGGGGGCACCAATGCCCGGCACCGTCATAACGCCGCTTTCGCCAAGCCCCGCAGCAACCGCGACCACGGCGTCGCCGCTGCCAAACCTGGAGACCATGCCCCACATCACAGTCAGTGGATCACCGCAGAACCAGGGTCAAGAACCGCTTGATGCCGCCGATCTTGCCCCTGTGCAGCGCTTCGCTGACGATCTGGCCGACGCCAACCTCGACGCTATCGTCACCGGGTGTTGGTGGCAACCGGCCGACGAGTTGAGGCCAGCTGGAGTGATGCGGATGCTCGCAGCCGTGCCCTGCATGCCTTGGTGACCTTTCAGGGCCGCGCAGGCGGCGACCATGAGTTCGGGGGCCTCTTCTGGGGCGATCAGTCCTATAGTCTTGGGTTCTCGGGGCGCGACGTGGCCATCTCTGCTACCAGCAACCGGTATGCCTGCCCGAGCTCTGATGCTTTCACACCGGCCCAGGCCGCGTTGATGATCGAGCGTTTAGTCGACCGACACAATGGCACGCCTTACCGAGCGGGTGACACAGCAGAGGAATATCCCTATCTGACTTGTGACGACACCGGCTTTCTTCCGTATGGGCAGCCCACCCCCGGCGGGGTGCCTGCGTCAGACTGGGTGTGTGGGGGAACGACCACACGGCAATGGGCGGGGCTGGCTCACCTTGCCGGACAGTCGCTCGTCCCTGCCGTGCCGCCACCGCCGATGAGCGGGGCTGGCCTCTGGTTCACGAGTCAGGATTCGCAATACTATGTTGTCTTCGGCGGGGTGGCAGACAGCGGACCCATCGGCTTGTTGGCTGTCGTACCGGCCGCAGACATCACCCCGGCGTCGCTGCCCACCTACACACTGGTGGGAAACCAAGTTGTGTGTGGATACAACGTTTGCGAGCTAGGCAATGTTGTGGCGGTTTGGGTTCAGGTCGACGGTGATGCGGTCACAGCGGCGGTCTGCCTCGATCGGGCCGTTGTGTCCGACACCGCGTTTGGGTCACCGTTTTTCTGGGGCACGGTCTATTTTGACGTCTCGAGACCTGGGGACCCCGCCGTCCAGTTCGTCGTGGCCGACAACTGCGCGCTGCCAGATGGCAGCTTTGGCAATTCTGACGGAGCGGGCTGCCACTAGGCCCGGTCCGTCACCGTTGAAAGCGCGGCAGCCTTGCCGATGGCAATGGTGCTTCCCATCGATGAGGCCACCGAAGGTGGTGTCTGGCCGGCCCACTGGTCTATGCGCGGTTAGTGGATCCGGCGTGCCCGAAGACCGACACCACCCAAACCCATGCCGGCGATGAGCAAACACATGGCTAGCCCAATCAGTCCGGAGGACTGGCCACCGGTGAACGGCCAGCCGTTAAGCACCGACCCGCCGGTGTCGACCAACACGGACACCGCAGGGGTCACCCCGGCCCGCGTCACAATTACGGTGTAGACGGTCTTGGTACCGTCAGCCGCCGTCACTACAACCTTGAAAACGTTGTCGCCCACCGCCAGGTTGTGTTTACCCGCGCCGTCGATCCTGGCCCCGGCATCCGCTGCTGCCGAAATCGTGACCGACGCCACAGTGTTTCCCACATCCGCCGTGTAATCGGTGACCGCCGGATCGAATGCGGGAGTCAACCTGCCCTGATCAACCGATAGCGATGTCAGCCTCGAATCTGACGACAGGCGGGCCGCCACCTGCACGTCGAAGGTGGTTGTCTTGGTCACCGAGCCTTCTTTGTACGACACCTGAACCGTCTGGGTGCCAGCGGTGCCTAACACCACGCCGTCCGCAGGGGCAGTGGTCACCTGCGGGGTCACATCCGCCAACGAACCATCAGAATAGGCCGCCTCAACCACCAGACCAGACAGGTCCAATCGGTCCCCCACTGCGTATGCGGTCTTGGCTGGCAGCGAGGTCACGGTGATCGAATCAAGCGTCACCGGTGGTGGCGGGGTGTTCACCGACACATCAAACGTCGTCGTCTTCGTGACGCCGGCTTCGGCATACGAGACGGTGACGGTCTGCGTCCCAGCAGTCGCCAGAGTCGCGCCGGCCGCTGGACTGGTCGACACCGACGGCGTCACGTCGTTGATTGTGCCATCCGAATAGGTGGCGCTCACCGCCAGACCGGAAAGGTCAAGCGAATCACCTTGTATGTAGGAGGTCCTGGTCGGTGCGGTAGTTACCGCAATCGAGTCTAAAACCACTGGGGCCGGTGGGGTCCAGTCGGCGATAGCCAACGCCGAGCGCTGGTTCAGGTCGGCTGCCATGTTAGCTACATAGTCCGGGCCGCCGTCACCGGTTGTGGCGACATAGTCGTATGCTTGCTGCGCGCCGTCCACAGCGTATTGCTTGGCCAGGATCGTCGAAATCCGTGCTTCCGGTCCCAAGTAGCCCGACCAGTAATGTTGCGCGCCGTCCACGGCTCCGGTTGTCGGGTTGATGGTGAAATTCGCGTCGAACACCTCGCCCCAACTGGTGTAGTACTCCAGGGGCTGGCCCCCGCCAGGATCAACGGCAACTCGCAGGTAGTAGGCGGTGGCGCATTCCGGCAGGAAATCCGGGCTGTTGGTCAACGCTTGCACTGTGGGGTTGAGCAGGGCGCGAACAGCATCTGTACCAACTGCGGAATCATTCTGGCTGATCGCGTGGTCGAACGCCCACGCCAAGTAAGTCAGTTGCCACAACGACACGCGCGCATAGCCGGGTTCAGACCCGTCCGGTGGCAGCGGGATTTTCAGCGGGTTGGCCAAGGTGGCAACGTAACCGTCCATCGTTGACAGGTTGGCGTTCATCACGCGGGTGAAATACGCCTTGTAGGGGTTGTCGTCTGGCAGGTAGAAGGCGGCGTCGGTGACGTCCCGGAACGCCCAGGCGAATCCGCGAATCTCGTTGCCCCACAGCATTCCTTGCGCACCGCGCAGGAACGGGGCTGTCCCGCCGGGCCAAGTGCTGTTGATGCCCCAGTTCGCGTCGAACATCATCTGGTCGCTGTAGTACCGGTCCCCTGTCACCAGATAGGGAATGTAGGCCAGCGAGGACTTGTGAGCGTTGTTCGACATGATCAGGTCGCCCTTGAGGTCGTTCAACGGCCTGGTGTCTTCAGGCCAGGATCGCGGGTCTGCCCAATAGTTGACGTTGTCGTCCAGTGTGGGAATCACAGATGGATCGGCGCGGGTGAAATCGTCCCCGAAACTGCCAGAAATGTCGCCGTATGCCAGCGTCTCCGCTCTCAGGGCGTCCGTGCCGTGGACAACATAACGGGCTGCCCATTCCGGATACAGATACAACTCTGGTCGGTAGCCCGTGGCATATGCCCACGGAGCGATGACGCCGAAGCCAGTCAAGTCGAATGACTGCCATTGACCGGTGTCAATGGCCGACTGAGTGGCAGCCGACACCGTCGACAGATATTGCGGGATCGCTCCGGCGGCGATGAACGTTGAGAAATCCGTCACCACATCAGCCGCCTGGAAGCCGCCCACCGCAACCACCTTGTGCCAACGTGACCCATACTGCAAGTAGCACACCTGCTGCCAGGTCACATTGGTCTGCGCCGACGGGGTGAACACAGTCGGATAATTGCCGATCCAACCGTTCGTCGGGTCAGCACCGGATATGGCCGCAATCTGCCCCGCCGACGGGCCGGATGTCAACCGGATGTACGCGCCCACCGACAGTCCGTTATCGACACTGGTATAGCCTGAATCATCACCAGTCAAAGTGTTCGGGCCATCCCGGAACGCGTCATGGTGATATACGGCCTGGCCGTTCACCGTGATATCCACCCCCATGACTACACCGTCGGCTTCGGGCACGTCGCGGACGTTCTCAACGGTGGCGTCGACGGTGCCGGTACCGTCGTTGTAGACGCGGACGTCCCAGATGTTCGTCAGGAACGGATGCGGTGATCCATTCGCCTCTGGAGCGGTGCGTACTCGCCATTCCTTGACGAGCGGCCCATCAAGCCATAGGTCGGTGGTTGGCGAGGACGGCAGGTCTGAGACCCAGTCCTGCCAGGGCGTGCCGACCCCGTCCTGCTCAATGCTCAACGTCAGCCGGGCTTGCGGCACGACCGGTGCGAAGGTGCCGGTCGCCACGCCGTCCTGGGTAATGGGGTAACTGCCCGTGTCGGTGATGTGGGTGGTCAGGATCGCGTAGCGGATCGACCCGTCCGGCCACAGGTTTTTCACGTCGGTCTGGGTTTGCAGGCTACCAACCTGCAGGCCGCCGACAGCCTCACCTTCGGGCAACACGATTCCGAATGTTGCCCAACCGGGGCTGGTGAACTGGTAGGTCGCCAGCGTGGGCGGGTCAGCCTTGGCGACGGGAGCACCGCTCCCGAGGAAGCCGACCACCAGCGCGGCCGCGGCGATCATTGAAACGACGCTGTGTGCTTTCGACATTGCCCACCCTTCCCTGCTCATCGTTGGGACAGGTCAGCGACGGTGCCAGTCAGCGAACACGTTGGGGGTAGAGAGCATTCCCTGGGCAACCCCCGCTGCCGCTACATATCCCATCTATAGTGTAAGACTTTTCTTCGCGGTCGTGATGGCCTATCCATGTCGCTGCCACGGGTGTTTCGGCGGTTTCTAGGGGTCAATGCAACGTTGTGTTGAGCCTCACAGTGTGTGGGCCTCACAGGACTTGAACCTGTGACCTCGTCCTTATCAGGGACGCGCTCTAACCGACTGAGCTAGAGGCCCGCATTGCACCGTCATAGATTACCCGATCAGCGGTGCCGACGCGAACTCACCGAGTGAACGGGCTGGTCAAGCGGTGATCGGTATGACCCTGCGCAGGCAGAAATACTCCATCGGCACATAATACGGCGACTGCGGTGGCGCGTAACGGTAGTGTGGCGACGCGACAAGCGCATCAAAACCGTCATATCCTCCACAGGACGCGGCTGCGGAGTCGCCGCTTCTCATCAAGCATTCGGCGTTGACGAGTTCATTTGGCCCGCCTTGATTGAGCCACAGCCCGAAGGAATTGAGGGTGTTGAGTTTGGACCAGTGTCCCCCGACATCCAACTGCCCGCCGGGGCAGGGACGCCATTGAGCGCCCCGAACGGCATCCCCGCAAATGCTGTTCGACCTGACGGCGGTCGGGTCTTTCTCCAACAGCGCCATCAGGTCCGGGGTAAGGATGGTCGGGTAAGTCCCCTCCGCGAGATACTCCCATTCGTCCTCGGTGAGGATGTCCCAGCCGAGCGGACGCAAGGTGTCTACAACGCGACGAACTTGATCAAAGTCTGAGCCTCCGTCCTGTAGTGGCACTGTGCATCCCGGGGTTACCGGAAGGCCCAGCCCGCCGGCCTCCCACCACGCCTCGGCCATATACCGCTCAACCAGCATTTCCCGGCAGTGGCCTTCTCGACGTGGGGACATCGACCGGCTCAACTCCGCCAAGACGTCGGACTGTCCCATGATGTCGCACCATTCATGGGTGATCAGGTCAAGAAACCCTTGGGGGATCGGCGCCGCCGGATCGTATCCGATAGTTGCATCGTCTGCGGGGACGTACACGAACTCTTCGCCTTCGACGACGAACACTGCCGTCCCACCACCAGGGGACGTGACAATCTGGCTGAATGCGGCCCTATCGACCTGGGCTTCGATCTCTCGGCAGTGTGCCACCTTCGCCTCGTCCGACAGATGTTCCCAATCGCTACGCATCATATTGACAGTGTATGTGGCCGGGTCGCTGGACGCTGCTTCGGCGCCACGGGGTGACGGTGACGGTCCAGGTGCAGAAGCGAAGCAAAACGTCCGAATCAGACGTGTTGCAGGCCGGCGAGCATGGTGGCGGCGATCTGCGCCACTTGGTCGGGCGTCCAGGTGACGCCGGTGATGGTGATGACGGTTGTCGTCATGGTGTCGGTTTGCGCATACAACTGGGTCTGGTTCATTGGCACATCGCCGCCCGCCAGGGTGTATGTCACCACCAGTACGGGCCCGGTCGGGCATGTCGCTTCGTTGGAGCTGATGTCGCTGGCACCGATGTCGACCAGCGTCGGCTGCACATCGGCCAGCTTCGTGCCGATAGCCGGCAGCGGCTGCAAAATGTTGATGTTGTTGGTGTCGGTGTCGATGGCGTACAGGTCAAGGGTGCTTATCTGCTGCTTCAGATCGTCGGCCGTCATGCCGAGTTCTTGGGCCATGGCGGCGAATGTTTGCTGAGAGTCGGGGTTGATGTCCATTTGGGACGGGTCGAGCACCTGCAAGTCGGACGGCAACGGCACCTGAATCTTGTTCGCAGCGGCCGTCACGACGGTGTAGCCGGCCGGTGGCGGCGGCACCGTGCTGGCGAGTGGGGCGTCCGACGTCACGGCGGTCGTCGATGACGGGGTGGGTTCATCTTCGGAAGACGCGCATCCAGCGGTCAGCAGCAGGGCGGCGGCGACTGCCGTCACCGCGATGGCCTTCAGTGGTCTCGTCATTGTCTCACCGCCTTTGTCGCCGGGGGCCTTCACGGATGCCGGAAGTCGGCTCGCGCTCCCCCTACCCTTCGAGAATACCGTACGGTAACCGCAATCCAACTGTGTCCCAGGTTGCGACTACGATATTCACATGGCCCCATTATGGCTTGCCGCACATGCCCAATCACTGGCTGATTTTGCCCTTCGTTCACTCGCGCCGGAAGGGGGGTTCGGTTGGCTGGACGACGACGGCCAAATCGACCGGGCTCAGGGCCGTCCCTTGTGGATAAACGGACGCATGACGCACGTGCTGGCGTTGGCTGAGCGCCGGTTGGCGCGCCCCGACTGCACCTCGGCGGTCGAGCACGGTGTCGATGCCTTGACTAGCTTGTTCCATGACGCACCACACGGCGGCTGGTTCAACAGCGTCGGTTGGGACGGACGCCCAACCGTCCCCGGCAAGGGCGCCTATGCCCACGCTTTCGTCATCCTAGCGTCGGCTAGCGCCTTGTCGGCGGGGCATCGGCGGGCCTTGCCGCTGCTACGCGACGCCCTAGACATCTCGACCCGCTATTTCTGGGACGAGACGCACCAGATGATCGTCGACGATTGGGACACCGCCTTCACCGAGCTGGACGACTACCGGGGCGTCAACTCGAACATGCACACCGTCGAGGCGTACCTGGCGGCGGCCGAAGCGCTGGAAGGTGTCGGCGATTCTGCTACGGCGACGACGTTGCGTCAGCGCGCGTTGTCGATCTGCGATCGCGTCGTCAATCGGGAAAGCCGGGCCAACGGCTGGCGTATGCCAGAGCATTTCGACACCGAGTGGCACCCGATCCTCGACTACAACCGCGCGAACCCAGCCGACCAGTTCCGTCCCTACGGTGCGACCATCGGCCACGGCTTCGAATGGGCCAGGCTGTGCCTGCAGGTGTTTCTCAGCGGTTCTGACTCGAACCGCTTCGTCAACACTCAATCGCTCGCGGCCCAAGAGCAAGCTCTTGGCCACTCGCTCAATCGTGTGCAGGTGGCGGTACCGGACCACCCAGCTTGGCTGGCGGACGGTGCGCTCGCCCTGTACAGCCAGGCGCTGATGGACGGGTGGGATGTCGATGGCGCGCCCGGCTTCGTCTACACCATCGATTGGGACGGCACACCGGTGGTGCACGAGCGTATGCACTGGGTGATCTGCGAGGCGATCGGCGCGGCGGTGGCTATCCGAAAGGCTGGGCTGCGCGACACCACCGCCCAAGAGGACGCTTGGTGGGCTTTCGCCGAAAGTCACTTCGTCGACCACGAGCGGGGCAGCTGGCACCATGAACTCGACCGGGGCAACCAGCCGTCGTCGACGGTCTGGCAGGGCAAGCCCGACATCTATCACGCGATTCAGGCCGCCTTGGCGTCACTGGGGGCGTAGCACCAGACACTGCGTAGCGCCGGACCCTGCGACTGCGCGCAGGATGGCGGGTCATGACGCAGCCTTTGCGTGAGCACCACCGTCACCATAGGATGCTCCCCATGGTGACGGTGGGCCCTACATCACTTTACCGTCGGCGGTGCCAGGGACGGGTCGTCCATCGCGCCGATGAACAGCGGCACGCCGGTCACCTGGTCGACGATGGCGTACACATAAGGACGATTGAAATCGACGAAGGTGAGCATCACCGGCGAGCCTGACGTGGTCATGGCAACCACTGTGGCAGCGGCGGCGACGGTGCCCTTTTCGCCGACGTCCATCGACACGTTCTGCAGCACCTTGCTGATGAACATGCCGTCGGGCGACATGTTGGAGAAGTTGGCGGTCGCGGGATCCATCGCGTCAGCCAGCCCCATATCGCTGAGTGTCTGCGTCATATCGGTGTTGAACTCGGTGTGGAACTTCGGCAACGCGACGGCCACCTTGCTATCGTCGGTGGCTGCCAGCCAACTGGCTATGGCACCATCCGTCAGCTTGAGATCGCCCGACGTTGGCAAGGCCGCGACGAAGGCCAGCCGTCCGTCCTTGTATGGGAACACGACGCCCTCGGCGTCTGGGGTTTGGAAGTGCTTGGCGCTATCAACTGTGCCGCCCATGTACCAGGCGTCGACCGTTTGCCCGTCCGCCTTGGTGAACGAGTCCTGGCGGGTCATGTTGGTATCGAAGGGCGCCACCCAATCGGCCTTCAGGTACAAAGCGTTCACTAGCAGGGCGGCAGTGCCAGGGTCGATCCTATCGAGCATCGACGGGATGAGTTTGTTCGTCTTGTCACTGATCCAGTCGTTGACCTTTTTCACAGAATCCGGTGCGCCCAGGTCGAGGTTGAAAACATCGGCCTGGTAGTAGGCCTTCAACGTGTCGACCCACGGCTGCTGGACGGTCAGGGTGCTATCCAGCCATGCCGAGTTCGCCGACGTGACGACCGTGCCGTTCTGGTCGGCCTGCCAGGCGGTCAGCAGGTAGGCCAAAGTCGAGCGGGCCTCTTCAGGCGTCATGCCCATGACGTCCTGGAACGCTTGGGCCGTGGTGCCGGCGGCACCCTCGTAGGCCATGCCCAGGGCCGTGTACGCCGAAAGCGGCGAGATGACGGCGTTGGGGTTGTTGGGCAGCGTCAGGTTGAACAACTGCTCGCCGAACTTCTCGATTGCCATCGCTTGGGTGGCGTTCGGCTGTTTGATCTGGAGGTTGGCGACGGGCTGGGCGTTCATCGACCCGGCCTGTGTACTGGCACAGGCGGTCGTCATCAATGCGGTGGCGGCGACAAGCGCGGCAATGGTGATTTTGTTTCCCTTCATCCCACCATCTTACCGGACGGCGAAGGGTGCCTCAATTTGTTTGTGGCCATGACAGTTCCTCTGGCTGACGCCGGTCGGCCACCGGTTGGAGTCATGGGGACGCCGCGAGCATCGCGCTGTCAGCCGTTGGGCGTCAGTCCACTTCGTGGCGCCAAAACGACTTGACGTCGGCCTTGTCGACTAGATTGAAGTTGATCAGCTTGGTCAAGAAGTCGTAGTCGAACGGGATGTCCCAGGGTATGCGAACGAACCGCTTGCCGGTGGAATAGCCGCGCTCGGCGATCAGCGGTTCGAAGCGGTTCATGGCTTCGGTTTCAAGGGTGATTGCGAGGTGGGTGCTGGCGGGGGAGAAGGCGACGATCAGGGTGCCGTGATCGGTGAACGTCGGCTGTTTCCACCGGATCAACCCTTGAAGATGCGGGTAATGCACAGCGATCCAGCGATAGATTTCACGCAACCGCCGTCCTTGCGTCGGCGGCAACGCGTCGGCATAGTCCGTCAGATCACTCATTGCCTGCTCCCAACCCTCTGATTGGTATCCAGAATACTCTGGTTGGGCCGGTGGCGCGACGGCGCGGGGGTGGTCAAATGGTGGGACGGCTGAGAAAACCCTGTGTAACAGTGTTACCTGGGGGGCGGCCCGAACTGCCTGGGCGTAGAGTCTCGGTTATCGGCCAAGAGATGGAGGAAATGATGAACCCTGGCCAGCAAAAATTCCACGATTTTCTGATGTCGTTGGTGCAGCCCGGCAGCGAGTCGGCTGCTGAGACCATATTGACGCAGGCCTTCGGCCAGCAGGCTGCGGGGCCGCTGGATCCGTCGGCCATCGACGGCTTTGTCGCCCAGTTGACGCCACTAGTCAAGCCCGAGTCAGTACCCGAGCTGCAGCAGGCGGCCGAGCGCATGAAGGAAATGGCGGCCCACGGTCCCGGCGACCACGGTCCTGGCGACCACGAGCACGGCGATCATCCCCACGGTGACCACCCACACGGTGACCACCCACACGGCCCTGACGACGGTGAGCATCATCATTGGGGCGGCCCGCAATCGGGCGCCGGGCCTGCAGCGTCGGCGCCACCTGCCACTCCGGCGTCGTGATCGCAGGTTTCTGCGAGTAACCTGCCGCCGTTTTTCATCGTGTACCCAACTATCGATGCCATCGAGCACCGGCGATTGATGCTGTCTGCCCGGCTGCCACAGTGGCCGGTGTCGGCATCATTTCGGTGAGCATGCCCACCGCCAGTCGGGGTTGGCCATCGCCTGGTCCAAAGTCATCCACTGGGGACTGAAATTGTAGGTGCCGGGTGGTTGGTCGGCGGACCCGTCAGTGTAGGAAAGGCTGGCGCCAGTGTCATTGCCTTGGGTGCCGTCGGGGTATTGGACGAAAATGTCTACCACTTTGGCGTCTTGCCATTGGAAACCGTCGGGGAATGGTGTCACGACGGTGGCG
>Ga0123357_10004167_pt1 | contig 16867 bp, 5 predicted proteins | sample TergutEmb28metaG_FD_89873 | JGI IMG/M metagenome (GOLD analysis project Ga0123357, IMG submission 89873) | Embiratermes neotenicus P4 segment gut microbial communities from Petit-Saut dam, French Guiana - Emb289 P4 | ecosystem: Host-associated > Arthropoda: Insects > Digestive system > Gut ... | reverse complement strand
GCTAACCTATAAACGTTGCATTTTATATATTTATTCAACAAATATAGGTACTGAATATTTTAAACATGGTATATACTCTCCGTTTTTTTTCTCTTCAAAATGCAGTTTGTTTCATAATTCTAAGGTATTTGGTTCCTGTTTTATTCACATTTTATTTACAGTGTGTGCTAAGATTTAAAAAAATAATTCCGGCACCAAAAGGTTAAGTCTGTCATTAAAAAACTGTATCAGAGTTAAGAGTGGACTCATTCTCCACATCTGACATTTTGAATTTGTACAGGCAACAACCCTTGTTGGTTGTGTGTGTGATAATATATCAATGTCTCATAGTTAGAGATAAAATTAAAAATTCAACAAATTTTGTAATATTCTACATGCATACACTGATTCATTTAGCTGGACAGATTCTACACATTATGTTTGGCAAACCAAAGACTAACAAATCTAAGACTAAGACAGGCAAAATGTTCATTCAATAGTTTCTAGTTTTTGTACACTTAAGCAATACTGGTGAAACAATTCATTCTGTGTCACATCAAAATTTTTAGATACTGAAAAAGAATTCTCAGTCATGTCATGCTTCATATCCAGATGAATGTTACAACCTCTTCATCCTCCAATATCACAATCTTGCTGTTTCTGTATGTACAGCAATACTACTGGTTCAAACACACCCTGCAGCTCCATTTCCACACTATTTGGCATTGCGATGATAAACAAAAAACCTGTTGGAACACTACCACAGCCCATTCCTTCAATGTGTTTTCACCATTTTTCTCCACAGCAATTTACAAAACCTGTTAGAGCTTATACCTGAACTACACTTACATGCAGACAGGACAGAGATTAGAACTGGCCATATGAAACTAACATTTTATTTTTCCTGCTACGTATTTCAAAAGTAACCAATGCCAACATGGCATATGCCATAACAATGACAAGGTTACACTGTTACTGTTCCTACTACTTCTATTGTTCCTACCATTTGTGAACACTTTCACAGCAGTCTACAGGCACGATCTTTTGTTTCTCGCATGGAATGATTATGTTGTCTTAGGCTGTAAAGTGATTCTCCAGCCTCCCTGCCTCTGCCTTACTTCTTGCACATACCTTATGAACACTGAGATACTGCACTGCTTGCACTTATCTCATGGACAGTGAGACATTATCTTTTGTACATCTCTCACAAATGGGGAGATTTCATGTTACCTGTACTTTTCTCATGACAGGAAATTGTTTCTTGGGCCTCAATTAGTACCTCACAATGAACACACTCTGTTTCCATTACAGAGACTAATCACATAAATGTACATAGATCTTATGGAGAGCAGGGGTGCACAACTTTTCCAAAAATTTGGGAGCCACCTCAAAATTCTAGGTGTCAGATGGGTGATGAAGTAAATTTCACACTACGGAACCACAAATATTAGGTGCAACCACACAAAATTTGGTCACCACAGAAACCTAACACACACGATTTGTTCACCCCTGATGTAAAGTGTCAGTAATTTTTGCCTGATTTTAACCAAACTGAAATAATTCAATGAATTTTAGTAAAAATTAAAAATATATTTGTTCCATGCAGACAAATGGATGAACAGACATCGCTCAAGAAATGGCAATTTATTGTAATCTACCAATATACATTTCACAGGATACAGAAAGAAAAAACTTCACCAACCCTCAAAAGACCAACACTTAATCATGTGAAGTTTTAAAAAATATATATATATAAGAACAAGCAATTTTTTTTTTTTTTGAACACAACATTTTGACAGAAAGTGTGTTTGTAACCCAAATGTCCAGTAATGCAAGAATCTCAGTTCACTGAATTGTGTGGGTTATGTCAAACTGCCATTTCATGAGTGATATGACAAGCCTTGCAGTTACTCTTTGCTTCACAAACTTCTCTAAAAAAAGGTCAATTAATAGCAATCCTCAGCATTCAGCATCCTACAAAGTAACACTTACAAGCTTGGCAAGTGAAAGGCCTGGAGGATGTTTGAGAGATGCTGATGATGTTTTCACAGCAGACACTGGTTTCTTGTTTTTTCTAACTGTAGCCAATGGTACTGCTGCCATAGCTGTGGCAGGGCGTGTGGTCGTCAGTAATACTGTTGCACTCTGTGCTGGCTCTGGTTGTGGGTCCACCTACAGAAAAAGATACACTAAAATTTCAGGACCAAAGAGGACGTTTATGACTGACTAGCTGACTGACTCACCAACTAACTAACTAACTAACACCATGTAGCTGAGTCTCTCTTCAGAAGTTCTGAGCTCCTCAGCTATTCAAGAAATTCCATGCACTTGATGAAACCTGGAAGTTCTTTACCATGTTCATAAGGGCCCAGTACTAATCCATATCATTATGCAGACGAATCCTGTAAAGACTGACTCGTTTTTCTTTATGACCCATTTTAATATTATCCTCCAATCTACACGTGCAATTTCCAAGTGTTTTTTTTTAAATTTATTTATTAATATGTTGTCCTACAAAACTCTGTATGCATCTCTCCTTTGCATGTCACATACATGCCCTTCTAATTCTCCTTGATTTGATCAGCCAACTAGCATTTGGCCAAGGAAACATACATGCACCTACAAAAAGCATGAAAATATTCCAGAACTGTATGAAATACGTGTACACAGTAGTTTCAAACACAGAAGTGTGGAAAGGGGCACTGCTGTCTGTTTCACAAGTACTCAGTATGATACAGTCAAATTGAGCACTTATTTTGGAGACAGACAGTGAATGTGGCTCTTCCACGTGTCTTGTTAAATATACCATTAAGAAAAATTTCAAACAACAACCATCAGGAAGATACAAATTTGATTTCATGTGACATTTTTCTGTACAACAGATTCTGAAAAATATGGCATGCACACTTATAAAGTACAATACTGCCTTCATATACAGTACAAGTTCATAAACTAAAATTATGTTTATTCCATAATATTTGCAGTGAATTTAATCAAAATCCATTAAATACATGAGGAGATAAGAAAATGTGGATAAGCCAATATATCTCTCCTTGCACTTGGTGCAAATGAATGCACAAATATGAAATTAAAGCAGATGATACAACACTGTGCTGTTAAAAGGGTTGGGCTCAACAGACAGAGGGTACAGAGACAATCTGTAAGTTTTCGTTCTTACAGCATTTCCAAGCAACTATTACTATTTAGCTACAGAGTGACACCGTAATTCAGATCAATGGCCAGCGTTGCAAAATATAAGCATGGGAAATATCTCAGTGTTCTGTTTTCAAAGTATTAATGTTCTTTTGCTCACTGCAAATTGTACCTTCATTACATCCAAAAATGCAAACCAAAGGAATTTGTATCTCTTCATAAAAAAATGGAACAAATTACATCACTATGTATAAAATATGATGCAAAATAACAAATATTTCATACACCTCAATCTAATGGCTGTAACAACACACCTGTGATGGCTGTAAAAGATTATTTGTTCCTGAAGGGGTAACATGTTCCACTGGTAGGGCAGACAACTGCAAGAGTTTCCCATCAGGCATTCGCAATAGCAACTGTACAGTGTTGCTACCTGCACTACATGAAGGTGGTGGAGTCACTCCTGAAGGCTGTGCACTCAAAGTGCCATCTCCCAGACCATTTTTAATGCCAGTGTTGGCAGTTCTGAAACAAATGTGGACTATACAAAATTATTCATAGTTAGTGATTTCTGTCTAAGGTTTTTATATTTGCCAGCTCTGCTGCTATAAAACTCCCTTCATCCTCTCCAATTCAATACACTTAAATTAATGATACCATACCTTAATAACTGTAAACACAATGCAAATAAGGTGTCATGCGAAATTACTTTAATGAACATTATTTAATATTTCACATCTTATATCTAACTCAGGCTGACATTTGGGATATCAATTTCAGTGCAATTTGGGACTGAGTCCCCCAGATTTAAATTATAATCTGAAAAATTACAAAATAAACTGAGTTTAAAAATTCTGATGATGGCACACTGACTGAGACCATTCTTTTTTGACTTCATATACAGTTCCAGGCTTCTAGAGTAAACACTATATTTTAAAAATTAACTTTTATTTCCATCATCAGGTACACAAAAACCACAGCCTCCTGGGTTCCTCCACATAGCTACTCTCAAATCACAGACCATGTACGACTGTCATGTAACAAACATAACTCTTCTACTGTGGTTTCAGGTTTTCTGAGATGTGATTACATGTCAATGGGCAAGCAGTTCCTGACCTTTCCAGAGAATGTAATTATTCAAGTAGCTATGGTCTTCTAGGGCTACTTGACCCTGCAAGATCAAGGCATTACAATTCTTTGAAATGTCAGAAACAACATGCACAACAACACAGCATCACATCCCACAGGTATCTTTAGCAACATCACTGACAGATCCTTGAATCTTGCACATCTTCTGTTTCCTAACAAAGATCACTAACTAGTAAACAATTTATGCTGTGTTTGTGTCAATACATACAGTACGCCAAAGCAGTTGAACAGACATTCAAATACTGAAGTTTTGGGGTGTGATTTGAATCCTCAACCCGTCTTTCTTATTTATTGTGTATTTATTTTTTATTTAATTACACTAACATATTTTAATTTCTTAATTCAGATAGTATGCCCTGCCCCCCAAATTTTTTACTATTATGAACTGTGATACTGACCAGAAGAGCAGCCATAACATGGCTGAAAAGTGGGTACTTCTAGTTCTAAATATGAAGCAGAACGATACTACCTACAACAGGAAATATGGTGAAAATGAAAAGTCACACATTTACCAATTTAAGGACTTTAGGCCATTAAAATCACTCATGTAAGTATTTCATGTAAGGTTTTCATTTAACTTACGTAATTTGTCCAGAAGTCTCCTGGTGCTGTGATGTGTCTGCCTCCTGCCGCACAACCTTGGTACTGCTACCAAGCTGCACCAGAACTCTCCTATCCACTGATATGTCTCCTGTAATTATCTCTCCATGGCACTCAGAATCTCGTGTTGTGGATGTGGGATGCAACAACTGATCCAGCTCCTGACGTGGACTTGAGGATGCGCTGCCATCACTACACAAACTGAAAAATTTAGGTACAGTCACAGTAGTGATTTAATGCATCACAAGGGTTCAATAAACCTGTCACAATTTTTACTGTATGTTTCCAGTCACTATCTCTGTATAGCCTTCCTGTTAAATGACCCTCAAAGGGGTAAGATTTGATATTTGAGTTAAGGGAAATCCAGAGACTGAACCTCCACACCAACAATTTCTCCAGCCAGTTGAAGGTAAAGGTAACGTCAAGGTGCACAACATAAAGGTACACAAGATAAGCAATGGTACAGATCCACTCAATTGTACACCCAGCACTTGATACAGGTGAGTGGTCAGCTTCATGCCCAGGTAACTTTACCTCTGGGGAAAGAATCCACACTAACCATTCAAAATACCTCCAGGTTTTAGAACCAACATACTGTCACTCACACTCTATTTTAAGACATCATTAAGAGTACAAAGTTTAGGTATATAAATGCTTCTTACAAATTTCAAAGAAAGTAATAAGCACAGTTAGCCACTTTGTACACGTTTCATAGTACGATTCACACGGACAACACTCACTGATGGCCTCTGCCTAATTTAAGAACATATTACAAATGCAATTAATGAGCCCTTTTACTGTCTCTATCCAGAGAAGTTGCTAAGCTCGCACTGTCCTATCCCATTAAACATAAGGAAAATTTCATACAGATATCACGGACTCTGGATATAATTTTATGTTATGTACATTATTTCTATACAGTAAAGCATTACTGAGACAGAACACCTCTCAGACATAATACCACATTTATTTCAACGCTCGTCTTATAGTAACATTGCCAAAATTAGTTAGGTGATTAGTTTTAACATCACACCAGTCTCATTATAATGTACCTGGACTTCTTCCTTCCATTTTCATTTATGATTGCTGTAGATGAAATGAACGAGGTAGCCACAGACTTGTATGCCGAACTGCCGTTTGATGGTGAATCTTCTATAATATGTGGAAATACATGAGGTGTGTGTAGTGTGTCATCAGTGCCTGTTGGTTCACTCAGGGCATCCACCTGTAAATGATTATAAGCTTATTTACATTTATTATATATGCCCGAAGTAGCTCACAAGCACACTTCTGACAGTGCACTTATAGACAATAGATAATCCATTGAAAACATACAAAATATGGACTGTACAGCTCCAAAAGTCAAGAAAATTTATGTATCTGTAGACCAGGCAAACACTCCTATCTACTCCTTAATGACTACGATCTGCTGCAAGGTGATAGTTTCTTGATTCAGAGCATGGTGCAGTGTCAAATGCAGCATTACACAATAAGAAATTACACGATGATTATGTATGGATTGGGATGATGTGAACGGACAAGGTGGTGGTTTATAAGATGCATTATCTTCAAAATTACAAAAGACATGCCCAACAGTTGTTTTCCTTATCAAGATACAGGACGAGCATTTCACGATGCAAAACAGGAATGCAGTGTAAGGGATACTGAAAATATTAAATCACAAATGGGGAATATTTTTTTTTATTTTATTTAAAATGCTATATCAAATACAAAACTTACTTATAACTGAAAGAAAGAATAACTATGAGAATTAGGAGTGAGAAGACAGACAGTGACTGTCCTCTAGCAGCAAAGAGAATGCGAGAGATTATAACAACTCACAATAAATACAGTCAGCCACGTAGCTGACATTCAGTCACATACACATCAGACAAATTTCACTGTGCCTTCGGTAATCAAAAAACTGTAAAAAACAGAGCAACAGATCATCACAGCTTTATGCAAGGCACAATAACATGCAAACAGAAACTGAGAAAAACTGTAATACATAAATGCTATCCAGGAATTTAATCCATAAGTGTGGTGAAAGTATTTCACTATCATTACTCAATGGGCTTATCTGCTCAGTGTATTCAGTAGTAACTATACCTCATGCAGGGGCCCCACTCCAGTCTTCACAGCTTCAACAGCCTTACGAAAAGTTTCCTCAAAAGGGTTGACATTTTGCAGATCTTGAAACAAACCAACTTCTTCACAGTTACGGATGAAACGAGTGGGAGTGGGAGTTTGGTCCGCTACAAAGAAAAAATAAATAAAATAACCTCATTAAGTTACTTCCTGTATTATACTGTTACAAAAACCAAAATTCCAACAATTTGATTAGTCTAAGCACCTAAATTCAATTCCCTTATAACCAGTTTTCTCAAAAACATCAAACATACTGGTCTCACTGAGGTATGATGTATTTTGAGTTCCTAAGTACTATGGAGTTCAATACGTTAAATTTATTCATATTTATCATGCACAAGCCTACACTGATAATTAATACAGCATTGTCTCTCTTCACTAGAGGACTGTTATCAAACTTTCCTTCATCTGTTTACAATATTACTTCTGACATGTTTCAGCCTATGCTCAGCCACTATCAGGGAAATCATTCTAATTCTACATGATATAAACATAAAGCCAGCAGCAATTCCCAGTGTTGTATATAAATGATTTCCTTGATAATGACCAAGCACAGGCCAAAAATGTATCAGAAATAACTCTGGCAATGAACAATGGAAGGCTTAATACAGCCCTGTAGGGTACAGAAATGGTGTTTTATTATCATAGGCAGTTAACCCTTTGGTACCTGATGTCAGGTATGCTTGTCATATATTTATGTGAAAAATGCTGAATGTCACAGTTACAGACAACCATTCGGTGGCCTATTCATGCAGCTTTCATTTCAATTCTGGTCTCCTGCACATCATACCCAGCATTTAATTCTAGCATCAATGGGTTAAAATAGTTTCAACTTATTTTGTTCTAGCTTCAGGTTTCAGTCCAAAACTATACAACCATGTTCATATTAAGCAGAGCTGTAATGAATGTCAGGAGGAACCAACCACAACCAACAGGATTAATTTAACCTTCAGTACTTGGCCTTTTAAATCTCAGCCCTCTACTGCTGCCAGACTGCTGTTCAATTTAAATGCCCACTGCGGGACAATGGAAAAAGTGGTGCAGTGTTATCCCATTTGTCCATTCAAGGTTAATGGACAAACTCATTATTTCTATGGCTGCCACAGAAGCATGAACTATGACAACAACCCTCATTAAACACAAATCAATATGAACTCACCTACAAACACATTAGTCTTCTGACCATTTCCAAGGTTCAAAACCATGTCATGTTTCTTCTTATGTACCGTGAGGTGGTCTTCATTTGTAAACCGCTAGACAAAAGGATAATTAAGAAAAAAATTAGTACTACAAATCTTGTAACATTGAAACGGGGATTAATTTGTGAATAATATGAATGTATACATATTTTTGTTCCAATATATTTGTTATGAGTAATAATTTTAAATGGTCTTCTACAGTAAACCTAATCCGGAAATACAATAAAATAACAGATCTGCAGGAATGTATGTGGGTTCTTGTAAATCCATGTCCTTCTTGCTGTTAAGTTACATTGTTTCTAGGTTAGGTTTAAGTTTATTCAACAACTACAAATTTTCAGACATAAAAACTTGCCATTTATTATTTCTACTGATTTAGCATACAAATTACTATAGCTGTACATTATATACCACAGCACCAATTTTCTTGGGTGACAAGATTAAACACACTGGAAAACATGGCACAAACAAAAGTCTCTGATAAAGATAAGGAGTTACGTGTAGAATACACAGTCAAACACATGAGGGTTCTAACCCTAATTATAACAATAATAGAGGTAATATAGTTGTGTTTGACTGTGTGTATTCTACATGTAATTCCTTACCTTTGTATAAACAACACAACGGGGATGATGCATATCAGAATCTCTGATAAAGATTAAGGTGTCAGACAGATGCATGGCAATTTAAAGCACTTTTCTTCCTCTAAACTGCTTTTCTAATTGATTGTAAAATACATAATAATTATTAATGAGAGAGTAAAATTTTAAAGGCAATGTATGGAAGACCAACTGCATCTAAGGGTACACAACTAAGAAGTGCACTGAACATCCCCTGGAATCATGTTTCGCTGCAGACCAATTGTTATGTAGGTGGTCTGTACAGATTTTACATAATGTGTTTGTTTGGCTTGTATCTTACTCTCTATTCTTCAAACTTTCTAAGAACACAAGTTCTAAATAAATTTGCAGAACACATGTTACAAAACTAAAAAAAAAAAGTACAAGTAGATAATCAAACACATACAGGAAAACCAAATGCATGAAGAGTGTCAAAATTATAACTATTATGCACAGCACAAATATCCAGATTGCCAAACTGGCTGCAATCCAGTCAATTAATAAGTGTAAATAAAATCAGTGCACTGTTGCAATATGGTTTCAGATACAGGTGTGCTTCATTCAACAGAAATGTGGTTTGAAGCATGTCACACCAATTAAATGGTGAGTAACTGTTTCATATGTGGAAAGTACTGGGATAAAATAATGGTCTGCTATCCTTACTGAGATTTCGTGGTTTTTCTCAGTCCTTCCATGCTAGAGCTTGGAGAATACCTTAAAATACGAATACTGTCTTCTTGAATATGAAGCAGCGAAGTATGTTAAAAATTTAATATGTTTCAGAGAAACCTGCTGCCTCCACATTTACAGTAGTACACCTTAAGCAGCAGACTCATCTAAAACAATGGCAAATTTCTATCACATTATATAGGGGCACATCCCAGAAAAGGGTATTCTTCTTAGTCATTGTCACGAGAACCTTATCTTACATATCTTAAAATAAGCCACGACCGATTCCTCTCACATCCCTACCACTCTACCGTTCATAACTCATCAAAAAATCAGACATTACACAACCTTGGCAATTGAAAAAGAACAAAACAATCATCGCATGTACGAAAAGTGTGTACTATACATATTACTGGCTTGTTTCAATAGTGAATATGTGTTGGTAAGAAGCAGTGCACATTACATCACGTAATTCATGACAACGAATTGCTCACCATGTTGCACCCAGCAAAGGAACATGCAAACGGCTTATCATCTGCTTCCATGGCTGTCAACTGTCCTATGAAAGCCCGTCTTTCAATTCACCAAACTAGCTGAAACAAAATTAAATTTGTGAAATTAAATTCGGGCAGTCAAGGCCGTTGATTAATCTTGCGCCGCTACTGTCTAGTTCAATGACAGCAAACATGTCCTATTGGTTATGTCGAACCAACAGCCTACTAGTGCACAATACACTTCAGAAACGAAATGTACAGTTAAACAAGTGCCAACCGCGAACATAATATACAATAATGCACTCTCGTTGAAATTAAAATAAATATCCATTTGCGGTACACGCCGAGCACATGCACTTGTTACAAAATATTACGAACAACCTGCTCCCTGGAGACAAATCGATGAATTATTTCAGCCTCCGCCATTTTCTAACCGCCTTTTTCAAAATCACTACAACCGTGGATAGACAAACACCCACGTCTTCCTTAGGCATTGAGGCAGTGGCTTCCTCTTAACCGTCCGCTAATTTATACCAGACTAAACGGCGTTACATGCCAGACGACAGCAAATTTTCAGGAAAGTCTACAATAACTTCTGTACATTGGAAACCTACGAGTAAACACAACAGGCCTTTATTAACAACTCACTGAAATATATTTCAAACACAAACTGCATAAAATAAAGGAGTAAGTCAGAGGTCTATGTGTTCTTCCACATTTTCAATTTTAAAATGTCCTTTAGTATTTAGATGAAATTAATATTGCTTAGTAAATTTTAACAGCTACATGTTTAGCGATTACAAACACAAACTTTTTATGTCTTAGAAAATGCAGAGTGGGTCTGCATTTAACTGAATGCAATTTAAGGTATTTATTTGTTTATATTTATGCTCTTCATAAAATCAATAACCTGAACTGGGTTCATAGGACATTCATATAATAACAGTAAACGTGGCTATGGTATTTTGTCATATTCTTTCCTTCAGGATGAATGTATTGAAAACAGCTGATCATGTATTTTGGTATATTATCTCAGAAATAATTATGTGGCGGAACAAGCCAGGATTTCTAATCCACAAAAAAAGAAGAACCGAAAATTTCAGAAGTGTGGTCTGTAATTTATGTGTAAATGAGTGATACAAACATGCCGATGAGGATCACAATTCAATTTTTCCGTGGACACCAATACATATGTACTCTTCCAAATTTCAACTAAACCCGATAAAATATTTAGAACATCCGTAAAAGTAGAAACACACTGACGTACTCACATCATAGGAAGCAAATAAACAAAAGTCATGACTTCATAAAAACCTTCTGCATTAATTTCAATCGTGATAAAGAATTTGTAATTTTTTCTCTTCGGAACTTTTTTCCAATTTGCACAATGTAGTCCTGTTTTTAAATTCTAATAATACACAAATACAATACTCCTGTTGATCCTCCCACAGAGATCCCCACACTTCCTGAACAGCAGTCCAGAATCTGCATTGTGTTAAATTTTACGACTTGACTCCTTGTTAGTTTAATGGGGTCTTTAAACTGGCCTGTTAGTGCACTCAGCCTTTGCGTTATTTCAGGCTTCCGCTACGGAGTAAATAAGATCTTCGCTCTTCTGGGATTGTACGCAGCGTAGAATGGTAGTTAGTTACCGACATTTCGGGACAACCTATCAGTCCTATCTTAAAGGGTCAATCAGAACAAGAAGAATTCTTCTTGGACTGCGCACAATTCCAGAAAAGCCCAGATCTCGTACTCAGCATAGCCACTCGCTACGGGCTGGAAGGTCCGGGGGTCGAACCCCGGTGGGGGCGAGGTTTTCCGCGCCCGTCCAGACCGGCCCCGAAGCCCACATAGCTTCCTGCGCAGTGGGTGCCAGGGCTCTTTCAGGTGGATAAACGGCCACGGAGCGGCGTTCTACTGTCGAGGTTAAAGAAAGAGTACAGCTAAACCTGTAGTCCCCCTCTGTGCCTTCATGGCAGGTTACAGGGAGAAAGAACCGTCAAACGCACAATTTGTCTCTCACAATCGTATTACATTAAAACATTAAAAATTAAAAATCCTACATGTTTTGATTCCTGTAGTATAATCACCATGGAGAATGCACGTCAAATAGTTATGTATAAAACAGTATATAAACTATTTACGAGAGCTGGAGCTTGACATGTTGTAAGTCGTGTAGAAAAAGCGGAAGTAGAGAGTATATTGTTCTGTGTAAAACAGATGTAAACGTATACAGTGATATGGAACTCGTTCTGAAAAATTAACACAAGAAATAGTTAAATATATAAAGAGTAAGCATAAAATGTAGAACGATAGTTGTAAGTATATACATACCAAGATCTCGGAGGCATCTCATGCATATGACAAAAATGAACACGGTACTCACAGTGCGGTCTTTAGGGCGTTAGGCTTCGTGTGTTGTGAATTCCTAGCGAAAAAAATGAAAAGGAAGAGTCGATAAAGAATTTAATAAACGGTTTTAAATAAACAAAGGGAAAAGTACAGAGTTAAAAATATAAACTTAGATAAATTTTTGCCAGCTCAAGCCACAAGAACCTTGTGGGGGAGTTGGGGTACAGCTCCACTCATTCTTAGCCTCCGCACGACGTGGAAGCGGGTGGTCAGCTTCACGCCTCGGCCGCGTTAGACCAAGGAAAGTACTTCCTGTATCTATCCAGTAGGAAGCTGGGTGGACTCCAGAATCGTTCTGGAAGCTTTGGAAAAGACAAAAATCCCTTGCCTCTGCCGGGAATCGAACCACGATTCCTCGGTTGTCCAGCCCACAGCGTAGTCACTACAGAAAAAAAATTAAGACACGAAATAATATAAAACTACTAAGCACAGAAAGACGCAGAGTTAAACAAGACCGGCAATGTACGTATAACGTAACAATAAGGCGCATTCGTGCAAACAATTTTGCAGCGGGAAAACAATAAATATTACATATTGCGAGTGTGTGTCTGTAGACTGAAGTATACAGCATGTAGTGCGCATGCGCCGTATTGTCATCTGTGGCCTGTCCAGAGCTACAATATTTGTCCACGTTATCGCATAAAGGATAAGATTTAAACAAAAAAAAACGTTATTGAACTTAAGGTGTGTGTTGTGATTTTCTCTACAACTTTTGCCTGAAACACTTCTCATTCTAGGAAGAACTGAGCGAGATATCATCAAAAATGTATATTGGTCTTCAGATTCGAATGAAACTTGAATTCTCTCGACAGAATTTCGAAAAATACCCAAAATACCAAATTTCATGAAATTCTGCCCAGTGTGAGCCGAGTTGTTCCGTGCGGACGGACGGACGGACGGACGGATAGACAAACGGACTTGACGAAGCTAATAGTCGCTTTTTGCAGTTTTGTGAACGCACCTAAAAATTAAACAAACCTGGTCTTCAAGCTCTACGGTTTGTGCCCCCTTTGCCTCAACATGTATAAAACTAAAGATCGGGCATTGAAAATAAGTAAGTTGTGACATTTTCGACAAACTTTACAAATAAAAATATGGTAGCATTAGAACGTGTAACAATGACGTAACGGCACCAAGTCTTCAAATACCGTTGTGCGTACTGGCGCCGGCGCAATAACCCCTTTGGTTAACTACCATGTTGTGCAGTGCTGCAGATGTGGCAGGCGTAGCGACGAGCATTCGAACCAGGACTAGCTTGCAGAGATCAATAAGAGCACTACCGAAGAACAGAAGGCCTGTCTGTTAATTGATTGTATCATCGTGCATTCCATAATCTTATGTGTTGTGTAGCATAAAGAAACACATTTTTTTTTGGATTCGTTCTGGTATTTTACAATATAAAATGAGAAGAAAAATCGTGCGTGTTTAGAATAACTGCTGGCCGTGGAAACTGTTTTTTTAATTGTATATAATTTTTTTTTATTTACTAAGCATAAATGTCTAGAGTAAATAAACTTTCGTCCAATTGTGTGTGTATCCGTTTACGTTTGTTTGTGTTAACGTAATTCCATTGTAGAAACACGATATAAATTGTTCGAACATTTCGTTTCTCTCCTGTGAGGTAAGGGTTAATAATGTAGTCACCATAGGTTTTCTAGAAACATTTTCATTTACATAAGCTTAAAATTCAGCCCATTAAAGACTGAAATTAATCCTGTATATTGTAATTTTTGCCGTTTTAATACCGCGATTTTCCCCCCCACAGTTTACATGCCCTGTTTGCGTTAAAATAGATATTTTGTACTACTAATATTTTTATCAACTTTAGTTACCATAAAATATCGACGAAGTTCTTTTTTCTTGGAAAAATACCAATTGCTCTGAGCCTTGAATTATCACGTTCATCGGAAAGCGTAGTTAAATATTCAGGGCCCGCTGAACCACAAGTGTTCTACAGCTTGAATCTTCCAGCACAACCAGCGGCCATCAGATGAAAGGTAAGATGGTTTAGCCATTAGGTAGTGATATAAAATATCATTTAGGTTTGTTCAAACCAATAACGAACGTATGCATATCAGGTGACCTCGTATTTGCTTATCGGTAAGAATGCGTTTTAGCCTTTTTAATACCGCCCAGTGTCACCGTGACAGAGAGACGTGTAGCCTAGATTGATTTTGTGACTCTGCCACTGGACACAACCTTAGTGCTTCTACCCTCACCAAGTAACTTCTGCGAGTTTCAATGCTTTCGAAGGAAGGATGTACTTTATTCAGCCGACCCCGATGTCTCTATCTTCATAAAAGTGTGTACGTGCGATCACCTGCAGGAGATCCGTAGCTGTAAATTTTAAGATAAAAATTATTACGTAATTACACTTGATCGCGTAATGTAGTAATTATGATAAGAAGAAGAAGAAAAACAATAGTAGTAACAACCGTAAAAACAAAGAAGTGACAATATATCGGTAGATATCACAATATATCGGTAGATAGCACAATATATCGGTAGATAGAACAATATATCGGTAGATAGCACAATATATCTGTAGATAGCACAATATATCGGTAGATATCACAATGTATCGGTAGATATCACAATATTTCGGTAGGTAGCACAATTTTTGACACAACCCTTCCTCCCCAGAGTAGTTTCAAGTATATTCGAACTAAAGCGGCATCTTTTGAACCTCTTCCATTTGTCTCTCTGGTTTATAATGAAGTACAAATTCCTTTTTAAACTCAATCGACGGTTAGGCTGGAGTAGTGTCCGGGCTGCATCCCGGACACTACTCCAGCCTAACCGCACCTAACCTCCAACCTACAGCAAACCAAGAACGAAACGACCAATGTGGTAATCAACATTATAGTCGTGAGCTCCTGATGATGGGCATAGTAGTACCCGAAACATGTTGAGCCTATAAGAAGTACAATAAAGTAATAAGTAGCATCTAGTTGGTTTCTGTTCTTCAGTTATCACAATGATGCAGGTCCAATAAAATATCAAACTCATTATTTTATTTATAGAGCATACACGTATTGCGAAATCAAAGCATGTGGCATTTCTGTCAACAGTCCCAAATGTGGTCTGTACGATTTTCTATCATCCAAAAATAATAAATTTAAAAAATAGATTGCCGTTAGCAAGACGGTCGTGCGTTTGTACAGACACTGATATACAGACATCGACATGTATCGTATAGAAACAGAAAAATAAATAAAGAAATAAATAAAGAAAAACAGCACAAAATTGGTTCAGGATGTCGGCTGTTATTATTCGCTCGCCACTGTAATGCAATGGTGACGTACAGAGGCACACGGCACTTTTTAGCTGCTTGTCTATTTTGTCATCCTTTGCTCTTAATGGCACATCTGCGACTACATTAACCTGGTGGTTAGTATAATTTTACTCATTCTAAACGTATGTCGGAAGACATTTCATAAGCAATAGTTATATCGAGACATGAACTTCAGGCGGGGATACAAGAATGTGGTACCAGGCAGAAAAGAAATAGGACAGCGTGGTTATTAGCAAAGTGTAGAAATTGAGAGGAATTAGAAAAGTAATGGAAAAAAGAAGATATCTGCTGTGTTCAGGCACAGAGGATGTCAAATGTGTGTTGCTGCGTTTGTCAGAAACTACAGAATGAAAGATGGGATGTATAAATCAAAAGTGGCTGAATATGAAGGCGGAGGTAGGTTACAGGAAATTATTAAGGTTTACTAAAACAACAGTGGGACAGTGGCACAGTGGTTAAGGCGCTGTGCTACAAATCGGAAGGTCGCTGTTTCGATTGCAGCTGGTGTCATTGGAATTTTTCATTGACATAAAATCCTTCCGATCGCACTATGGCCCTGGGGTCGACTCGGCCTCTAACAGAAATGAGTATCAGGAGCGTTTCCTGAGAGCAAAGGTGGCCGGTGCGTAAGGCTGACAACCTTACCACCATCCTGTGCTGTGTCATGAAATCTGGGAACCTTAACTTCCTGGAACCCTCTGGGCCACTCCAGGCCTGTAACGGGACTACTGCTTTACTAAAACAACACTGTCACTGATTTTCACAGATACTTTACAAAGTTAAATAGAAGTGGTTCAAAAATGTTAAATATTGTCAGCAATATATCTACGTAATACAGAGGGGCTATCACAGCAAACCTCCAAATTCAATCGGAAGGTAAGAGCAAGACAACACAAAATGTGCCCATTAAAAAATCTTATATGAAGTGTTACCGTTGATCCTGGTTCGAAGTCAGATCAAAAATATGTTCGGCGGAGAGACAGGCAAAATACGCGAGAAAGAATTTCCCTTGTGTACGATATACTAGTACATTGTGACCGTGTAAACTTCAAGGTTACTGGTATTAATTTAATGACTGTGTTTATCACGCGAAGGGATGCGGCTTGTTTAGCTCGGGTTAAAACCATACTGCCACTTTATCTCCCT
>Ga0123357_10004166_pt1 | contig 16867 bp, 10 predicted proteins | sample TergutEmb28metaG_FD_89873 | JGI IMG/M metagenome (GOLD analysis project Ga0123357, IMG submission 89873) | Embiratermes neotenicus P4 segment gut microbial communities from Petit-Saut dam, French Guiana - Emb289 P4 | ecosystem: Host-associated > Arthropoda: Insects > Digestive system > Gut ... | reverse complement strand
TTATTTTTATTTTTTTAATTTTTAAAAAAAATTTATTTTCTTAATTTAATTTAAAAAACCCCCCCCCCCCCGAATTTATAAGGCTAGTCAAGCTTACACTTGAAAATACCACGGCAAAGGTAAAAGTAAACAACGCAAACACATCAGAGTTCAGAGTAGAGCGCGGAGTAAAACAAGGGGACTCGCTTTCTCCTGCGTTATTCAGTCTGGTAATTGATACAATATTAAAGAAACTGGACGTAAGAGGCAACATATCAACGCGACTTAACAACACGTACCAAACAGTCACTAGTGGATACATTCCAACAACTAAAAAATAATTTATTGGAAGTCGGACTAACAATAAACGAGAAGAAAACAACGTATCTAAAGTGTGCCAAAAAAGATATTAAGATAGAAAACTTAAACGTTAAAAGCTCATATATAGAGCAGGTTAAACAATATAAATACTTAGGGTCCATCATAAATGGCACTAATTCTATTGAAGAAGAGGTTAAGGAAAGGATAGCCCTTGGCATAAAGGCATACTATGCAAATTTAAAGTTTTTCAAAAGCAGATTAATCACTAGAAGTTCGAAACTAAAATTATATAGAACAATTATAAGACCGATAGTGACCTGTGCATCAGAAACATGGGTGGTGAAAGAAAATATAATTCAGAAACTGCTAGTCTTTGAGAGGAAAATCTTAAGAGGAATATTTGGGCCTACGAAAGAAAATCAAATATGGAGGATTAAAAACAATGAAGAATTGGACAAACTGATAAAGTACGAAAATATAGTCAGCTACATTAAAGCCCAGAGACTAAGCTGGTACGGCGATGTACAGAGAATGCCTGAAACCAGGGCAGCTAAGAAGATATTTAAATGGAAGCCCTTAACCGCGAGACCAAAGGAAGATCCAAGCATAGATGGGAGGACAACATCATACAGGACCTCGGTCAAATGAAGATCAAAATTTGGATAACCTGTGTCCAAGATAGATACAAAGTGGAAGGTCGTTGTTGAGAAGACCAAAACTTCCAATTAAAGGAGGTTCAGCGCCTGAAGAAGAAGAAGAGATATTCTGGTTTAGGATACCGTGTATTCTAGTACATTTAGATCGTGATACTCTAGATTATGAAAACGTGCAATCTTGTAGAGTCAGATAATGATATTCTGGGTTGTGATAATGTGCAATCTTGTAGAATCAGATTGTGATAACGTGTAGTCTTGTAGAGTCAGATTGTGATGTTGTGGGTTATGATAACGTGCAGTGTTGTAAAGTCAGATTGTGATATTGTGGCTTATGTAAACATGTGATCTTTTAGTCAGACTGTGATATTCTGGATTGTAATACTGTGTAAACATGCAGATATTTACCGATGTTTCGGTTAAAATACTACTGATATCTTCTATTTTTAATATTGTTGCGAGATTACATGGTTCTGTAACGACATGAAAATTCATTCCCTTATTTTATGCATAAAGCTTAATTCGTACCTCGCAGAAAACACACTTTCCTGGCAATAGGAAGACAAATCGATGAATGTTCTGTCTACCTTATATAATGAGTTTCCTTTCTGACGGCGCGAGCGGGCTGTTTCTTCGTGATAGTCACACCAGATGGCAGCTGGTTTTATTAAGCAGTCACTAAAAAAGGAGGCACACACCCTTCAGTCAGCAACAGGCCGTTATTTACCTACTACATCCCTCAATAAATTGTCAAAGCCAAGGTTTAAATAGTAGGTGGATTTGTGATTTCATAATATCTCCATAAAGCTATGCTGTACACGCAAGAGTATGTCGAAATTTATCTGTGGGAACCATAGCAACAGACGCAGTTCACTAGAGCATTATTATTGTATTAATCCCATCATGATACGGGTCTGCGGCTAGTAGGGCAATAGCGGCTGATTTAGTAAGAACCTTGTGGAATACTAAATTACACGGTAAAAAATTATTTGACTAAAATTGACTAGACTTACTGGCTAAACCTGGAAGTCTGCAAACCGCTACATGATTCCGACTACTGCTTTTTTTTATATATATATCTTATTATTAACTTTCTGTCAATAGAAATATTTATTGTAACCGCTTAGGAAAAACATAAATCTTGGTCAGAAGAGGTGAGACGTCAGAACGGATGGGAAACTCACAGGGTCAAGTTTATGTGTCACCAAAGAACTAAGGTCAGTCATGACATCTATCTGAGTACGACGGAAAACAAAAAAAGTGTAGTGGTTTCAGATTTCACTTCACCACAATGTTTTGGGAGCACTAATAATTATGGCAGATACAAAATATATGAAAATCGTGGCGTTCAGTGCCTTCTGAACGGCTGCAAGAAAATCATAACCAGAAATTTACCGACAAACGTGTTGTCCTTTAATCAAAGAGCGTCCTTTTTTTTGTGTGTGTGGATCTCCAACCCGTTTGGGGCCTATGTCCCACTTTGTTGCATTTCTAGATCAATCACAGTTACACACACGTCCAGTAGTTGAACGAGTGGTCAGTTCCTCGCAGAGACCACTATCTATAAAACACACACCCCCCCTCAGTGATTTTCAAACCCGTGACTCCACGAATCAGGGGCTGCAGACCTACGCCTTAGACTGCACAGGCACCGGGATCGGCAGTGTAGAAGTTAATGAAATGTAAAGGGAGAATTGTAGTTCAATGTGGCATCGTGCCAATTGGTTATCAACCCAACATCAATCTAATCCTCTACAATTAGTAGGACTAATAATCTGACAGTAGCGGTAACTTATGGCATGGAAGCAATACTTAATTTAGAGTTCCAGAACTGTGCACGGCTATAGAAGTTCGAAACTCTACGAACTACAATGAACTTTACAAATGAGTGGAAGTATTTCAAGGAGGGTTGAGTTGTGATGAGAGTGATGGGAATTCTAACCGGACTGCGACTGTTAGCATAGGTTGAGTTCTCGAAGAACATCTAGTAGCCTACCAGGAACAATTCAAGAATGAACATCCATGAAGCTGCATCTCAAATGATCATCAGTCTTGCAGAGAAGCGGTAAAAGAAAAACCTCACTTCCGACCAAACTTATTTTCATTTCATGCGTTCAGCGTATCTGGGTACCGTTGCATCAAATATATCAAAGCATAAAACGATTATGCGTGCGCAGGAAAATAATACGTCTGAAATGGGGGGACCCGCGCTGGCGCAGTTGGTTGAGTCACTGCGCCAGGAGGTCGCTTGTTCGATTCCCGATGAGATCGCTTGGAATTTTCTCTGAATTAATCCTTCCAGCCGCGCTGTGGCCCTGGAGTCGAATCAGCCGCTGAGAGGAATGTGTATCAGGCCGGTGCCTAGGGCTAACATTTACCATTTTCATGTGTTGTTTTTCTCGAAATCTGGGAGCCTCGACCTCACGGAAACCTCAGGTCCTGTCCAGGCCTGTGCAGGGATTGTTTTACCATGTCTGAAGAGGTAAAACGAAAGGCCAAGTTGTCCCTGTCTACGCCTTAAAAACACACAGGAGAAGAAGAACTGTGGTTTCACTCATTCTTGACCTCTGCACCAGATGGCAGTGAGTGGTCAACTTCAAATTCCGTCGCTTTATTTCCATGTGTAAGTGACCCGGTACCCACTTAGTAGGAAACCGGGTGGACCTCACTGCCAGTCTGGACGTTTTTCGGGGAAGAAATTGCCTGCTTCCTCAAGTACCCTTGGGGTTTCTTCCTGAAATAAATGCGGTCCAGTAATGTCCATATATTTTGAGGTCGACTTTTTTTCAGTTTGACAGATAAGTATCAGCCCTTCGGAGGAGATGGCTGTACCATTTTCAGTATAAACACTTTCACTCTGAAAATTGGGGCAGGAGGTCCTTCCAAATTCTTGGCAGCTATCAAATAAAAGAAGACACGTCCAAATAAAATTAGTACTTTTTGTGTAAACTTGTGGTTATAGTCCATAATGTTTCTAAATAATGTATGAGAGGTAATTGTTCCGAATTTCTGCTTGAATATCGGCTAATCCTAGCGAAGATTTTCATAATTTTTTTCAGCATTTACAAGTGAATTACGGGGTAATTCAAATATGTAACACCACGTTTCTTTCGCGTCTTATGTGTGTATCCCAATATGTCAAGCTCATTCGTTAATGCACAAACGTCACATTGATGCAGCTTCTTTGAGTACCAAGTTCAATAAATTAGCGGTCAGATATATATATATATATATATATACATTTCCGAAATTCGTCCTCACTATCACATCCGTCTCTTGCTGCTACTAAAACAATGGGCTTGATGAAATACCGAATTAACTTACTGAATCTGTCGCATATGGCCCTAAACTACGACATAAAGCCTGCCAATAGACACACTTCATAGTATCTCAGTCCAATTCCCGTTTTCACAACGTACGTCTAAAACTTTTCATGTTTTTTTTAAAGGTATGCTTGTCAAAATCCTGTTGCTTTAAGAATATTACTGTCTATATTTAATTAATTCTTTGAAGTTAAATGGCAAATATATAGGCCTATACCACACTCAGTATTCAGGACATTTCTTTTTTCCTTCGGATTGTATGTATATTACAAGATTATTACAATAAACAGACACACTTTTCATACAATCCAACGGTTATTTTCTCTGGTGGTAAAAGACCCTATTCTCTGTAAAACGGGAAATTATCTTTTAAATACACTGTAGATTAAGAGACTCCATATGTCTACTCATCTCATCTTCCAAACAGCTCTGAACAGAAGGAAAAATGAGCAGAACGTGGGACTTTGTTACAAAAATGATGATGCTGTTTTGGAAATCTGGGAGTATCAAGAAAGAAAAGTACTTTCACTGCACAGTCTGCCGCAATTAATGTTGGCGCTAAACTCACACTTGTAACGACAAGCCAGCCAGATGTGTCATATGGTTGTCGTTTTGACGACAAGTTTATGGAGATTGTATTACACACGGGTCCTGTTAATCCTGTTTTATCAGCCAGTCAGGCATGTGGAAATGGTAGATGCGTATTAGTGACTGGTTTAGTTTGCTGATGCATTACCGGATGCAAGCAGAGTTAACGATTGGCTTGTGTGATACGGTGGACTGCTGCTGAATCTCATATTTTATTGCTGGAAATACCGGGTTCGAATTTCAGCCGGGTTACCAATTGTACTAACTGAAGTTTTCGTGGTGGCTCACTCTCTCCCGTTAATGACCAGGATAGAGTCTTAAGTAGGTCACGACATTATAAATCCTTAAGAACCGTAACAATTTTAGGCGCGTTCGCAGAGTTACAAAAAATGACTCCTATCTTCGTCACTTCCGTTCGTCTGATAAAACGCCAAACTTTGTTAGACGGATTTTCCTGAAATTTAAAAATTAGGGGGTTACTATAAAATGTGTCGTGAAAATTCAAGTTTATTTAAATCCGGACACTTGACGTGAAGGCCTATCGACATGTACTACTGCTCTGTTTACTAACTTACCTTGGTTGTCTTGGATAATAATCGACAATGATAAAGAGTAATCGATAATAATCGCTACTAATCTGCCTTCTTTCTTTATGAGATTTATATGAAGCATAGTTAAGGAAAAGATAAAGGGGCATTTATTATATTTAATATACATTAAGCATTTCTAAGAATATTAAATTTTATATGCAGAGAGAAGTATCCTATTTATCTTATATTTATACCTTTAAGTTTTTACGAATTGTAACTTTTAATTCAGCAATTACAAAATATTTCGAAGGGTGAAAGTTTGAGGTAATACACGCCTGGTAAATTAAAATAGATAAAATCAATGTCAACGTAAAAGTTAAGTTCCTCGCAGAAATATGACAAACCCTAACAATATTTTGCAACATTCTAGAATGTGTACAATTGTGAACAGTAACACAAAAAGGGACCAGAAGGAATCAATGGCGTGATCATCTGAACAGTAATCTAACCGGCGAGGGTCCACAGTTCGAATCTCGGACTAGGCAACCAAGAAGATGTGAAGATAAACTGCCGTCAGGCATTGGCTAGTTTATATTCAAGGGGGAAAGGCAGAGTTTGTTTTGGTTTGCACACGTGCAACTGCCAGGCTATATGAAAAATGTGCTGAATTGCCTCTGTCCATATATGATTTTATTCTCATGCTTTTGCAGTTTCAGCTATGCACAGGTGTTCGCTGTTATATTATCTGTGCCACTAGGGTTTTATACAGGTGTATAATTGTTCGTGGGAGTGTTTACACTCGTGGTTTTCCATAAAGTAGCTTGTTTCTTTGACAGAGGGGGAGAGACATAAGGATAGAGTGCTGACACGTTTCTTTTCCATATATGATTTGATTCTCTGCTTACGGCAGTAGCCAGCTGTTTTCAGGCGTACAAATTTTTGGAGGGAATGTTTTTAATTTGGGTTTTCTGAAGAGTGGCCAGCTGTGCGCAGGTGTTAATTGTCTGTGGGAATGTTTATACTCGGGTTTTTCCCTAAAGTGACTGTTCTTTGACAGAGGGGGGAAGATGTATAGAGAAGAACGAGCATGCGGATTCGTGTCAGTCATCCAGTTCTAGAATCTCGACGAGCAACGAGCAACCAAGGCAGTGGTTTGTGGAATCTCAACGAATAAAGGTTACTGAACGAATAGACCGGCTTCTAATTCCTCCTGTATTTTCCTTGAGAGGTATCCGTGCTTACGACGAGCTACAAGATCGTTGCAACCAAAGTCTGGGCAAATTAGACAAACAGTTACGCTATCCAGGATGCAAAGATAAGAAACACCATTGTCATGTTATATGCGCCTCTCCATTCTTGTCATCTTTTCTTCTCAGTTGATCGAATGTAAATTGCGCAGTGAAAACAAGGTCATTCATTAACAAAACTACCAACGAACCGGCCGTACTCTAGTTGTTGGCTGTCTTAAGTCATCAAAGCCCAAAGTAATTTTTTCTGTAGATTTGTATTGTTTTTATTAAACATAGACAAGAGGGACTACAAATGACATAATCTGAAGACATTTGTTTTTTTTTGCGTTTGTTTCCGAGATATCGGCCATTGTCAAAATAGGACGCTGGACTCCTGCATTAGTGTCAAAAGTACAGTCTCTAAGACCAAGAACATAATTTACAATACTTTTTTATTCACACGTTAATGACACAAAATGTCACTTTTGATACAGAGCAAAACTTTGAATGCGCAGGTTCGTACTATAATTAATTCAGAATGATCTTGGTTTCCCTCTGCACCAGTCCTAACCGCATCTTCTTTACTTCTTTCATTTCACTAAAATATGACATGCGTCATCAAATGTCATCAGACATTGCTCTGATAGGACTAGCATACAAAGGGAAAACGGTCATCCTGCGTGTAGAATTTGAGATAGGGCACAGTTGTAGCAAGTGTGAGGGTCCAGAAGGTCCAGTGCTTCTGTTCCAAGTACTTGCTCGTAATGAGCCATGCAGTTATTATGGTCGTGATCCTTGTAATCGAAGCAGTGCCCACCTCTACCACCAACAGGCCATAGTTTAAAACGAGACATTTCTGGTTTCACATGAATGAACTGTCTGGTGTTATTATGTACAATTTGACCGTCATCTCATCTGTAGATAGATATTACTAAAAAATTACAAATTGTTGAAAAAACATTCGTCATGCCAGTGAGAGGATTGGTTTTGAAATCACGATCGTAATTATTTTCACTTGCCAAACCATTGTCTTTAAAACTGATCATGGCCATTAGTTCTCTGTATTCATATTTCGGCGCAGCTATCTGGATGACAACGAATGTAGCCGTGTATAATGAAGTGGACGGAAGGTCAACTTGAAGGCTTACCTGAATTTGATTCCGAATTTAAGAATTTATTGATCTATGCCTGGATGTTCTGCTTTGTCTTGGTGACCTGGTGATTAGCACAAAAAGAACTTTACATCTGCTGGAGAAATACCATAGAAATTTGTCTTTTACAATGCGGGACTACAGAATAAAACAAACAATTTTAAATTCTCGATCCAGTCGAAGGATAGACTTTGGATGCTATCGAATTTGATGGACAATCTTGTTAAAAGACGGAAGAAGCTGTGTGGTTTAACCTTCAATTGTTGCTGGTGGTAATCTTCCACTCCGACATCTGCCCGACCTCCAAATGTGAGATCAAATAATGTATAAATTTTCGGTCTGGTGTTTTATAATTTGAAGGGATGTGAAACACTTTGTGTTTCAAAGGGCAATGCGGGCATATAAGAAGTGTTGTGTACATATTGCATTTGTACAAATATATTTCATGCCACAATTTATAGCACAAATTAAAGAATTGTTCAAAGTTTTAAGCAACCACAAGCAAAACATATGCCTATTTACCTATCAATTCATACATGTGTTTCGAAGAGAAGGGTCTGCGATGCAATATGAATAGTGTTATTATCTTCATCATCATCCCCTTTATGCAGGATATTTATACTTATATTCCTGAGGCAAACTATGTCCCTAATGAGTACAGTGTTGCAGGTATTCTGTTGTTACTATTCCTGGTGCTCGTATGTGTTGAATCCATTGTACTTTTACATTAGTACTTTCCGAAGTATGTGTGCAGTGCACAATTATTATTATTATTATTATTATTATTATTAAGTACAAAGTTTATTCTAATTTTGCACAAAGCAATGAATAGAAGTGTTTTCCCGGCTTTATTATGCCCAATTCTCTGAAGAGTTTTCGGGATGCTAAAGATTTCGTGGCGCCAAATTTGTACAATTCTTAAGCTATCGTTGTAGCTTGGCTATGCAAGTGACTTAAGTCATATTTGGACTAATACTTTCACTATAATTAATATGCTGCAAAGGTTTTAAGACAAAAGCAGAACGAAGCTTGTAATAAGTAAAATTATACCCTACGATTTATTCAGTGAAGAAAGAAATTTTACTTCATATTTTGAAGAGTCTGGAGTAAAATCCAAGGCATATACAAAATGTTTAAGAACTCCGTTATACTCTGTGGAACTTCAGGAATCACCTGCTGTTTGAGCAAACCGTCATGTGAACATCAATGTCGATATTTAGGGTACGTGCAATAACAACTACAGACAAAGACACGTACAACTGGTACATCCGTACGTTACTGCTTTTACACGTAGTGGGCTTCAGGAGTGTTCTCGAGATTGCGGCTATTAGCTTTGTCATGTCCGTCTGTCTGCCCCTCTCTCCTGCAGCATGGAACAAATCGACTCCAACAGGAAGGCTTTTTATGAAATTTATTATTTGAGCATTTTTCGAAAATCTGTTGAAAAAATTCAAGTTTGTTTAAAGTCTAACAAAAATAACGTGTACTTTACATGATTATATGCCCATGTTTATAACAGCTTGCTGAATTCTTTTCAGAATGAGGAATGTTTGAGATAACAGTTGTAGAGAAAATCAAAACACACGTTTTATTTATTACAATTTTTTTTTTTTTCAAAAATCGAGCCGTTTTTAAGAAAATGTGGAAAAGTATGGTAGAGACAGACAGGGCACGGGTGACAATACATTAGGGTTCATGCGCATTTCATGCAGGATAACTACGGCAAGAACAGAGAGACACAGTAACAATATTTAATACTTCTTGCTTTTACATGGCAACAGCGGTTACGCGAAATCGCATTACTGTTTTGTACATTGCCTGCCTTGTTAATTTTTCAGTTATATATGGTAATGCAGTAAGTACAGAAAGTTGTATAATTTGCCACACAGAGGTTACTTGTAATGTTCATTACTTCTATTACTTGCTATACCAGACCTGTGTGAGGCCATACAGTCTACACCGCAACGATATTCTCGTTTAGTAGCTGTGCCCACATCGTGTGACCTGCTTGCTGCCCACACCTTCCTCTGACAAATGTCACTGCAACCTCAGACTGCCTAAGCCCTTCAAAAGCAATTGATTGTGACTGAATACAATTATATTAGCAAACATGTTATATCAAATTGATTTATGCAAGGAGTTCCCAGTAGAGCTCATGACCTCTGTATTCCTGTTGCATAGGTTTTTATTCCTATATGTTTGTCTCTAATATTTACTAAAATACAGATCGTGTTTACGTTGAATCTGTCAACTAAATTCCGCATTGTGTCTTTGTTTTAGGCGCGCTCACCTAAGTCTTGAAATTTGTCCGCCTTTATCAAATTTGTTGCCACTGGATGTATTTTCGTAAATTTTGATATTGGAAACATCTATGAAAATATGTCGGGAAAATCCACATTTGTTTAAAATCGGACATATTTCAGGCACTTTTCAGACATGAGTACCTTGTGTTGGGAAAAGCAGGACACAATATTCTGTAGCTCGATAGAACTGCAAAGGGAACGCGTTATTTGCTTTTCATTGCAAAACTAAATTTTCTGTTTTATTCAGAGCCAAATGTGGTTCAACAGTAAAAAGGAAAAGTATTGTTACTTTTCCATGCCAACACTGCTTATGTGAAGGTGCTACAGTGTTGTTATATGTACAATACCTCTCTTTGATTTTTGATTTATAAACAACGAGAAATATGTACGTATGTTAGTGGTCAATATGCATGTCAAATTTCCCATGCCTTGCTCCAGGTACTCATTAGTGACTGCCACCAAACAGAAAGCTAAGAGCACCTTAGTTCGGCCACCAAATTTTTATTTTACGGACAGCCCCTAGTGGGCCAGGACTTCTCATTGTCGAGGCTTCACGATCAGACTCAGACACACAACATTCGGTAGGACTATCAGCCCGACACAAAGACCTCTACCTAACACACAACTCTTACAGAAAAGAAGCATCTTTGACCCCAGAGGGACTCGAACCTAAAATTCCAGCAATCGAGCGGCCGCAGACCCACGACTTAGACCTCTCGGCCACTGGGATCGGCGCAAAGTTATTACCTTCATAACATTTCCTGCTCTTCCAAGATATCTATCCATATGTCTCTTCACGTTCTTCGTAGAATTAAGAACAAATGGAAAAATGGGTGAAGTTTATATTGGTGACCATAATTAATGAAACGCTGGATAAAACCTATCTAGAGATATACGATAAAAATAGAGCGGGAATTTTTCTATTATCAACTCAGTTATCAACATGCAGCCGATGCGAAATTTGGGGTTATCACTCACATATTTATGAATTGCTACGAGTAAAAATTCTGTACATTTAACGAACAAACAAAGTACACTGTTAAATGCAACAATTCAATATCGTACAACAAAGTGCTACACGTTTCGGTCCGCACGAACCAACATCATGCACTTCTTGTTACGACGATATAAAACGTACATATGTACTTAAGTACTTTAAATTGCAATAATTAGTGCCTGATGATAGTTCGTTCCTTTTTTAGAAAGTAGGTATTTACTTATGTTTTTTTAAAATTTGTTGCAAAAGAAGTGCCTGCTGATGATTCGTGAGAACTGAAACATGAAGCACCGCGTTATACGACATGCGACTGTTGTGCTGGACTGCGTACTTTGTTTGTTTATAATTTAGAAAAACACAACGGGTTGTACAAGAATAAAATCTGTACAGATAGTAATCACTAAATTGCGTCAATATTAGTGCATATTTCCTGCACTTCTCGCTGTATACATTAAAATATATAAAGGAAAGTGAGTAAAGTAAGAAATTTTATCACACCCCCTCCCTCAGTCTCTCTCTCCCTCCCTCCCCCCCCTCTCTCTCTCTCTCTGTCTCTCTGTCCATCTGATATCCTTCCAGCAGATGCACACGTTGAAGGCCGAAGGCCGCTGGTCTTTTAGACTACCCTTACTATTACACAGCTTTTGTGTCTCCCTCATCAGTAAGCAACTTCGCCCAAAGCAAATAAGGTTAGAGTCAGCTTAAAAGGATGGCGGACAGAAAGAGGGTAACACTTTCCATCGCTTCTCCTTTGATGATTAGAAGCAGCTTCCAACGATATGAGAAGTTGCTAAAAGGGCTATGTATTATATCTGTGCAATTTTATTTGTCCTTTAATGTGGGCGTTAAAATTTGTCGCTGTAAGGGGAAAACATAGAATTTGTCATTTTCAGGCTATGATGCCGGAGATGTATGAACTTGTTTCTTAATTCTGAAGGCGAGTTAGCGTAATTAATTTCTTCCAAAATTTTCTGTTATTATATTGACATGGCTCTTGTGAGTGCTGCTTGTTGTCAGATACAAGTCTCTGCGACGGGTCGATCACTCGTCCAGAGTCCTACCGAGTGTGGTGTGTCTGAGTGTGATCGTGAAGCCTCGATAATGCGGAGGCCCTGGCCCACTGGGCGCTGTAGCGCCATGAAAATATAATACTTACATGCCAGTTGTTGTTATTGTTGTTTTTTACTTTGAACGTCGCAACTGTCCTTCGTTAGATGCTCTCCGGCGGCAAATTCCGTTCGTAACGATAATGGTGTATTCAGTGGGAAGTTTGTTTTGATTAAGGATTTGTTAGATTTGGATTTTCTTACTAGGTAAATCACAACTATTAAAGGAGAGTTTGCGCAGAAGTTCGGTCATTGACGTTTCATGTCAATTTTGGTTTTAAGTTAGTATTTGTAACTAATTCTATTATGTTCTATTCCGTTTATGTTACTCTTTTATGCCTTGAATTTTTAGCAGTGCTGTTAAAAAATTTAAGTCGCGAGTCTCTTATAAATATCACTTTTCTCTTTTTGTTATGTTGGGTTGTTTGTGTGTGTCTTCGAGAGATTTTGTTGTATTTATGTGGTACCTGTTATGTAATTGGATGGTCATTGAGCTGTTAAACTTGTATGCTAATATGTAAGAATTTTATTATTATTGTTACTATTATTATTAACATAATTTTGGTTGTCATTAATTATTACTTTTATCGTTATTGTTATTACCATCATCATCATTAAAACTATTATTTTCAGTACCTAATCCTCACATCTAGGTCTATACGAAATGAAGCAGCATAAACCATGGTTGGATGAAGAATGTTTACGTTTTTTAGGTCGAAACCAGCAGGCTGAAATGCAATGGTTACAGGACCCAAACCAAATAAGTAATATCTGAAAGCTAAATTTTATTAAATTGAAACTAACAGTAAGATAAAAATCATCAGAGAACTGCATAGGGGCATCAGAGACTCTAAGAAGGCTTACCAACCTAGAACAAATATTGCAAAGGATGAGAAGGATTATTTGGTTACAGAGATTCACAGTTTTTCGGCTAGGTGGAGGAACCGTTTCTCACGGACATTCAATGTACATGGGTTTAGTGATGTTATGCAGACAGAAATAAACACAGCAGAACCACCAGCGCCTGAGGAGAGGGCCTCTGAATTTGAAATGGCTATTGAAAAGCTAAAAAGACACTAATCACCAGGTATTGATCAAATCCCAGCAGAATTGATTAAAGCAGGGGGCAGAACAAATCGCTCTGAGATCCTTAAACTTATTAATTATATTTAGAATAAGGGAAAATTGCCTGGAGTGGAAGGAGTCGGTCATTGTGTCTATTTATAAGAAGGGAGATAAAACAGATTGTCGTAATTATAGAAGCATATCACTTTTGTCAATTACATACAACATTTTATCCAACATCCTGCTATCAAGGCTAAATCAATATGCAGAGGAAGTTACTGGAGATCATCAATGTCGATTTCGACGCAACAGATCAACTACTGATCATATACTCTGCGTTTGTCAAATACTTAAAAAAACTGGGAATAAAATGAAGCAGTGGATTGGCTATTTATCGACTTCAAGAAACTTTATGATTCAGTTAGAAAGAGGGTCTTGTATAATATTCTTATTGTGTTTTGTATCCTCTTGAACTGGTAAAGCTAAAAAAAAGTGTCTGAATGCAACCTATAACAGAGTACGGGTAGGAAAGCACCTGTCTGACATGTTTCCTGCTAGGAATGGTTTGAAACAAGGATATGGTTTATCGCCATGGATTTTCAATGTTGCCTTAGAGTACGTCATTAGGAGGGTTCAGGTAAACTAGGTTGGCTTGAAATTAAGTGGTACACATCAGCTTTTGGTTTAGGCAGACGATGTTAATATATTAGGTTGAAGCGTACGTACTATAAAGAAAAACGCAGAAGCTTTGTTAGTCGGTAGTAAGGTGACTGCTCTGGAAGTGATTGCTGATTAACTACATGGTCATGTCTCGTGATGAGACCGCAGGATAAAGTTACAATACAAGGATTGATAATAGCTCATTTAAATAGGCGGAAGAGTTCAAATAATTGGAAAAATCGTTAACAAATCAAATTTCTATTTAGGAAGAAATTAGTAGCAGAGTAAAGTCATGGAATGCTTGCTCTCATTCGGTACAGAATTTTTTGTCTTACAGTTTGCTATCCAAAAAATACAAGATAAAGATATATAGAACTACAATTTTGCTTGTGTTGAATACGTTTGAAACTTGGTCGCTCACATTGAGGGAGGAACGTAATTCGAGGGTATTTGAGAATAGGGTGCTGAGGAGGATATTTTGACATAAGAGGGATGAGTTAACAGCAGAATGGAGAAAAGTACATAATGAAGAGCTTAATGTTCTCTACTCCTCGCCCAACATTATTCAGGGGATTAAATACAAAATCAAGAATAGCGTGGTGGGCGGAGCATGTAGCACTTGGGGGGAGGGGAGTAGAGGTGTAGAGAGGGTTTTGGTATTGAAACCTAAAGGAAAGAGACCACTTGGAAGACCCAGGCTTAGGTGGGAGGATAATATTAAGATGGATTTCCAGGAAGCGGGATGTGAGGGCATGGATTGGATGGATCTGGCTCAGGATAGGGACAGGTGGCGGGCACTTGTGCATGCTGTATTGAACCTAAGGGTTCCATAAAATGAGAGCAATTTCTTGACTAGCTGAGAACCGGTTAGCTTCTCAAGAAGGACACTGCACCATTGAGTAATCCTCATATCATCTTTTGTGTTAACACCTGTTTTTCTGGACTTCAATGTTGTAGGCTTTAGAGTCAAATGTAACATAGAAAAATGAATATCTCTCGGTTTATAAAAATAACATCAACATAGTAGACCGTATTATGGGCCTATGTTATCCAGGGGTGCAGACTATTAAGGCGTGAAACTGTGTAGAGTCTCAAATCAAGATGGCCTTACTCATATTTGATGTTATACGATTCACGATAGGCCACTGTGACATATTCCTGTACTTGTCTTAATTCATCCCACGCAAGGGACTAGGGTACATGTCAAAATATGCATTTCGCATGGTTACAGAATTTTTATTGCTCCTGTTTCCTGTGCTGGAGTGGTTTGCTTCGAGTCTCTGTACAATAGGAGGTTATCACGAACGTTTAATGTGTTTTACTTATGTTTATGGGTCCGTGCATCATCTTGATAGTTGAATAAAGAGAAACCAACTTGATGCCACTTATTTTATTATATATTCAATACTCATTGAATGTTTTACTTATTAAGTTCGGGTCGTAGCGATATTAAGGCCACCACCGCTTTCTTTCACATACTTATTGTTCCAGCCCTTCTCCCGAATCGCCCTATAACTCACGTAACTGAAGCAGCGTAGTTAAATAACTCAAGGTTAATCGTCAAGGCACAGACCTATAAGTGAAAGTTCATTCCAGCTTCGTTTCTGTATGTCATTCAGTTTGAATGAGCACAAGTCCAGAGGCGAAGTGACTTTTATTCGGAGTGGATGTAGTTCAAATCTTAGTCTGGGCACATTCTACTGTAATGACGTTAAGTAAAATTCACCCTACAACATGCCACGAAGACTCACATCGGGGAGTAGAGGTATATGCCTTGAAGTTTTAACTGCAACAAAACTTGATAAGTCTTTTCGGGCAGACAGCCACGTGAGATCAATTATAAAATATAATATGAATTTTAATTCATCTGGCGCCCCTGTCTGCCCGAGTAAATTTTATCGGGAGTAGAGGTATTCTTCTACCTCGATGTTAGAAGAGGAAGGGTGGTTACCTTTAGGCCCCGTCCGCTTTAGCCCCGGGAAAGAGACCAGGTATCCATTTTATAGAAGGCTGCGTGGACCTCCAGCCCGTCTGGACGGAAAATCTCGCCCTCGCCATGGTTGGAAACCCAGGACCACCCAGCCCGTAGCGAGTCGCTACACAAATTACGATACCTTGGTCGCCACTGTAGTAGTGCAATGGGAAGTGATACACATGTTTGCATTTAGTGCGTAAAGAGAAAGTCATGGCCTGGTCGTCCGTAGCAACAGTAAATAACTTCCTACTTGTCACTGACCGGAAAAATGAAGACCCAGATGTTAAGCGTTAATATAAGTGTAAATCCGGGAAACGCTATTCGAGTGTTCGCCTCAGGCGGGGTGGGAGATTAAATGGAGGCAGCGAAGATGCGGAAACTGTAACAAGCTGACAAAAATAGAGGAAATCTTTCTTGAACTCAGTATGTTCCATATCCGTGCATTACTTGAATGTTTAAATTTATGTAGTAGATCGAAAAATTCACATGAGTGAAAAGTGGTAAAATTGTTTTCAACAACCTAAATGTTATTTGCTTTTAACCGTCTGTAATCCGATATTTTTACGACCATAGGAAGAACCTGAGACATTCACTATGACATTAAGCGTCTTTAATTGTGCAATGTAGCAGTGTGCTGAATTTATCAGTGTTCTTGTGACGTTATCCTGATGATGGTCACAGTAGCGAAAAAAACATGTAGGTAATAAATAATATACGATAAAGCATATTTTACCAGTGTGCATTTATTGGTCTACTACATTAATTTAAAAATATTTCTTCTTTCAATATTTCTAATACGGTTGAACCCGGATATAAAGACATCGGTTAATGAGGCACCTCGTGTATAGCGTCAGACATTCTGTGGTACACTCAAACGAACAAAAACCCATCGCCGTGATATTTCGTACGTCCCGCTCAGGCAGTGACGTGCAGTACAGTTGCCATCATAATTTGAGTCGTTTTTCATTTCCCATATTTGCGCATTCG
>Ga0123357_10004165_pt1 | contig 16869 bp, 7 predicted proteins | sample TergutEmb28metaG_FD_89873 | JGI IMG/M metagenome (GOLD analysis project Ga0123357, IMG submission 89873) | Embiratermes neotenicus P4 segment gut microbial communities from Petit-Saut dam, French Guiana - Emb289 P4 | ecosystem: Host-associated > Arthropoda: Insects > Digestive system > Gut ... | reverse complement strand
TTGGTGGTTTTTGAAAAGGGGCGGAACGGGTTGGATAAAAATCCACCATTTCACTCTTGTTAGGGCCCTCCCAATTAAATTTTAATTTTTTTGCCCCCCCCCCCCCCCCATAAGCGAAAACACTTTTTGGCAGCATAAAATACATTAAGTGGTAACAGTATCATTCCATTAAGTATACAAGGAATAAATCTCATAATGAAAGACAGCTTGACTGAGCTGAGAATGATTTGTGAAATAGCAGGGTTGTGGGGTAAGCTAACTCATCAGTACGTGGTCTTGTGCCACTTCATCTGAACCAGTTATGAAAGGTTGAAAGAATGATATTAAAATGGGTGATCATGAAGGGTCGAAATCTGAATGTTAAGGTTCAGACTTCAAGAATCTCCTGCCTGTGATTGTGTGCACGTGCATTTGCATGTGTGTGTATGTATGTATACATACCTTTTACTGCCTGCTGCACCAGGTGTACCATTTTTTGGTACACAGTGCTATAGCCTCTTTAATGCATATTTCATTCACTGTTGCACTGGAAAGACTACACATTTTACAGTATATGCTGAACTATGATGTGTGAAGAAGGCCTAAACAATGTCATACATAATCTGAAACTTCACACTGTTTCTCTCCACCTCTACGTAAATGAGTACACTTTTTAGCAGAGGCCAAAAAAGAGTTTTGGAAATCTAGTAGCAGAATATTTTGTTCACCATGAAATGGTGGAATTATATTTTGGATTGAGGAAGTGATCAAAATTGCTGTAGCTGCTCTCCTATTCTAGGGGTGCACAAAATTTCCAAAGACCTAAAGTAACCTCAAAATTCTGTGCTCCAGTATGGTGAGATGAAGAAAGTTCCAAACTGAATACTCACATATATTACAGACGACAGTACAAAATTCAGTAATCATGGTGATCTAACACCTAGGATTTGTGCAGCACTGCCTTATTCCATGTATCTTAGTTTCAGACATATATAAGTGTGTTATTCACAGTAATGATAATTGTCTTTACATTCTTGACAAAGTGTGTCATTTACATGTGAGAAATAGGTTTTGTGTCAGCATTCCACATTTCAAAACTTTGTTGGTTTTGTTGCATCCCTCAAGATATTCCTTTCAATTAAGGACACTGCTGAAACTTACATTATGGCTATTATCTAATACAATTCATGATATTCCTTACTTACTTATCTGTGCATTACCACACAGCAACATCTACATCCAGTAGTAGTAAATATATGGAGGTTATAATTTTAAAATACTGCTCCATGAAATGTGTGCTGAGAAGTACATGTGATGAATTTGCTTGTATCCGTCCAAGATGGTAAATTCTGACTTATAATATTTTATATCATATTTACAACTTTAATTTTTTGTTCATATATGTATTTCATTTTTGTGCACTAATTTTGTATTTAAGTAGTAAGCTTTTAATAGGAGCTTAAATTAAGTAATCTCTGCTATTTTCCTCGTAAAATGTGTTTGCCAGTACTCTAATGAGAAAATTAAAAGTGTACACTGTATTGGCAGATGGGCGACTTTGGACAAGCTTGCCGGTATGCATACTGGCTTAAAACTGCTGAATGTAACCATACTTTCCATAGTACCTAAATCTGTGGGTACCATATGAAAGTAATGAAGTTTTTGAAAAACAGATGAAGATGATTTCTCTCAGATTTCAGTAAAACGCGTGCTTGTTGAAAGAAACTGCGCGTATTTTGGTTTTATTTTTGGTTATGTACACAGTGGATTGTAAGTGGACATTCAGTATTACCAGATTCTAATTACTGTCCATGTTTTTATTATATTGTGGTTTTTATACTCTTTTTACAGTTAGATTTGTAAATTTTATTTTTCACAATTTTCAACTAGTGATGTGTTGTTTATGCCAGTTAATTCTTTATGTAAATGTTATTGAAATTGAATTTAAATCAAGGATGATGATTGAGCATTGGTACAGCCCATAAAAATATTCCATCAGAATGGTGAAATCATAGGATGATCATTTTTGTAATTAGCATAGAGCTTGCCTATTTAAAGAGTATTATCTGTTTTGTAACTTGTTTCTCTAATCTTGTTTTCATAAGATGAAGTGGTGTGCTAATTGTTCATCTGTGGGAGGGCTATTCTTTTGATCAGATTTTAGTTTCTCGTGTTGTTTCTTGTCATTCATTAAGTCATAATGGTACACACACATATTTTTTGCAGCTAGTTAGTGTCTATGCTAAATAACAAAGTTAAATTTATGACACAAAATATGTTAATTTACACATTACACTACCTTCTATATTTAATTACAATGTTCCATTTTCATATATTTAACATTTAATGGATGAGTGGAACAACAATGTCCCATTAAGTATACATCCTTTTTGTCTGAAAGGGAAAGCACTGTCCCACAGTGGACACTGTAATTGAACAGTGCTCCAGCTGCAACAGAAATATGGGATTTAAAAGGCTGTACACTTAATGGGTTTATATTCACAAATAGCATAAGCCTGCTAATCAGGCATTCATGGAAGCAATATATAAAACCAGGAAAAAGCAATCTTCCTATGAATGTATTGCACCTGAGAAGTGTTGCACCTTTATTTCGTACTCTTCGTCAGTTGGGGCATTGTTTCATTTTATACATTGCGCACTGAAGAGTTAGTTTAATGTTTGAACTCATATCTGATGCATGATATATACAAACATGGAGATATGCTGCACAGTAAAGTTTCTTAAATGAGACAATGTCCTTCCTTGTACTTGGCCCTAACACTTGGTGATCCCAGATGCTTTGTATCTGGAGGTATGGTTGGTGGCCTGGGGATTATGTACACCCCGATATTTTTCTTGGTTTTCCCTAGTCACTCCAAATGTTGGCACTGCACCTCGATTATGCCATGACCACTTCCTTTCCAGATCCTTTCCAATTGATCAGTCATCCCTACCATTCAACACTGTTCAGTCTAGGTTACTGATAGTGTTGTAGAACAATAAGCAATATTTCTAGTCCTCATTCTGTGCTGATTTTATTAGCACTCAATGTTTTGTTCTTGGAGAGTGGTAGATACTGCAATCTAGCCAAAAAGCAATAATCCATCATGTTAGGCCATCCAAGGGATGTCAGTAACAGATGATGCTCAAAATGTATTTCCCACTCAGATGGGATGCAAGTGTACATATTGATGACTAGTACAGGAAGCTTCGTTGTAGTGAGCATCATGATATTACAGCCAATTTATTACCACTTTAATACTGCTGTCTGAATTCAGGATGCTTTATTGTCAGCATTTATAAGAAACAGTATTATGTCACTATAAATTGGAAATTCAGCACTGGGTTTATGAAGATAATGAACTCTCTGGTGCCAGAATTAAATACCCAATGTGAACTGCAGAAGACTGGGATTTTAAGTTACAGGACTTAGATTTTTCATGCATATTCTTACCAAAAAAGGATACCTCTTAGAACTGTTCAAAAAACCTCCTTCCGATGCTCAGTGTGTGGCTAAAACAGATATGGGGAAAAATTTACATTTCATCTGTATAAAAGAGTGCTGTTTGTCCTGCTTCTGTGACAGTAGTGAATTATATCTATGTGATCAAATTCTAGGGAGCTACTGATGAAACACATTCTTTTGCCAGGTCATCAGCAGAATAACACTTCTATATTTTTTCTTTTTTGATTAACCTATAAGCATACTTGTATGACACACGGTGCTTCGTATGATGGTGGGTGTGCTTATTAGGGGAGATTAATAATTCATTAGTTGTACTTGAAAGTCCTAAAAAAAATTCTGATGGTATATTTAAAGATTTTTATGGCTGTATTTTAAGATTAGATGTCCCTTGGTGTATTGTGGGATGCATTAGTAAGGACCAAATATAACCATCATATATTCTAGGGACAGGTAACATTTAAATTGGTTATTAGCAACATGCTGTACTTTTACACATTCCATTTATGACAACTCAGTTTCTTTTTGGCTATTCTTGATATAATAAGTACCAAATGTAAAACAATGTGAGTAATTATGTACATGATTATAAACAGTTAAATAAACTATTATTAGAATATTAGAAAGTTATTCAATGAGACATTAATTTGGAAATTTTTTTACTGTGGCATAAATTTAATGTACAATATTACAAAACAATAGTATGTGCAAATTTCTTTGCAAAATGATTGTTGAATTAGTTTCATTAGTGCCAACAGTTTTACCTTATGTGAAGCACAATAATTAGTTAGATTTATTGTGTCAGAATATTTTATACACTTTTTGAATACCCTGTAGGTGTTTTATCTTTAAAATTTACTTTCACTAAAGTAATGCAAGTGTTAAATCATATCTGAAACATGAAAACATAAGGAAGAAGGATTTAAAATTGACAGAATATATTGATGGAAATAGTAATCCATTTTAAACCATCAAGAAGTACTGCAATGCAGTAGGCAGCATACTGGGCTCTGATAACAAAAACATGCAGAGTGCTAATTAGACACTATCAAAGTGATTATTAACATAAATTCGTAATGTATTTTTGCAAGTAACACACTTGTTTCAAGGTTACAGTGTATATGCTGAAGTAATTATTTAGTCAGTGATGTTGGAATGAATGCAAGAAAAATTTGGCAGGTCCCCCCACCAAGTGCCCAAAACTGACTCTTTGGTGCACTCAGTCTCTATTCATTGTGAACCAGGGATACAGCAGCCAGGACATGAAGCTGGCCACTCAGCCCACCTTTTAAAATCTGTTAAGCACATGATAATTTACTTTTAATTATCAGTTACACTGTGGTGTGGAATATCTGCACATTAACATTGTTCTTTTGACACAAACAAGATTTGTGACCTGTTAATTAATTGCAGTCACATTTAACACATGTTACCTTTTACTATACTTCTGTATAATTCAGTTTATCTTGTATGATAAATCAATGGGAAAGCTGACAATGGGTCAGCAGTAACAGCATGGGTAACTGAATAAACACTGCAATCAAATTGCATGTAACGTGCTGCTTCAGTATAATTTAGTTGGATGGTGAATACTACTGGGAGTGCACAGATCCATTATGTTCAGTTGTGTATACTGTTGCATATAATCCTATAAAGATGCTGTAGTTTGTGGCATGGCAGCTTTGCCATGTTAACCAGCCATATCCAGAGATGAGACCTTGCATTACAGTCAGAAGGTAAGCAATACTCCCCCTTGGCCTGAGGTTAGCACTCTAACATTGCAACTAACAATAGTAAATAATGCACATGTGATACATGAGCCCCCATTTCATTATAAAACTGTACAAGTAAACCACGTAACAAATGCAGATGTGAGATTGAAAATGGAAAGCACTCTTGGAATACTGTAAATGGCAAACTTGTTTTCTGAGAAGTACTGCACTGCATGAAGCACAATCATATGCATGTTTATTTTTGGTTATGTAGTGTCAAGTCAGATGAGACACGATGGTTGTCCATATCAATTGGAAAGGTCTTGGTACTTGTGACAACTGTATGAACGTGCTATACCAGCATTTGCCAGTAAGTACTTTATAGCAACCAAAGCAATCTCTGAGGCTAGGGAGTGTCCCACATAAGATACAAAACATATAGCCCCCCCCCCCAAAAAAAGTAGTAGACGAAGAAAGCAAATTTACAGGAGTAATAATTAGCAGCATTTACAGGAATTTTTCCCATGTCAAAAATACCCAACACAATACACTATGTTTTAGAAGCAAACTCCTTGCTTCAGGTAAAACCACCAATTCTAAAACACAGTTCTCCAAACATGTAACACGGACATCAACATAATTCATGCACTAGAAAAAAATACCAATTTGAAATTTAAATTTTATATTTTCTTACTGTTGAACTTTTTTTTAGGATTGCATATTTGGAATTTTTATTTTTAGAGGTCTTGGTGCTTTTGTTCCTCACATGTGAATTATGTTGATATGTGTGTTATATTTTTGGTCAACTGTGTTTTAGGATTAGTGCTTTCACCTGAAGAAGGAAGCAGTATGCTTCTGACAATGTAGTGTATTGTGTTCTTTTGAAAATTCATCTATGTTTTATACATGCTGGTTTGATGTAAAACTCCCTAAGGATGATCTGAAGAAATCCAAACATGTCAGAGTCTTGGTGAATTGTATGTAAGAGATTTTTTTTTTATTTGTTTATTTGTTGGTGTTAACCATTAAAGTATTTTACTTCCATCTCAGGACATTTAGGACTTATATCCAGTTACCATCGAGCCAAATGCTAAAAGTTTTGCACACGTTGCACATTATTTTATATTCCAGAAAAAAGGTTAATGTTTCCCTATTACATCATTTCAGTGACCAAAATTATATGATATTAGTGTCATCTGCACCTCACAAATTTACATGTCATGTTACTCATGACAGGGTGCCTTTCACGTCAAAGTTTTGTGAAAATTGGTGAGCTAGTTCAAAAGAAGAAGGGTGACATAGACTGCATGGTACTCTAATGAAGAAAGGATAGCAGCTAAAAATCACATCACACTAAGATATACAGACAATAGCATTTATGATGTAATGAAAGAAAACACATATACTCAGTAACAACAGTCATTGAAATATAATTAACTGACATATAACTGTACACAAAACTTAACAATGTTATTAATGCATTTCTTTATTATACAGTCTTCAATAGAAGTATGGAGTTACTCTGCTGCTTGTAACTTAATACTAAACATTGTCAGCCCCTGCAATAAAAATTACTTTACATGTGTGTGAAACGCCATAAAGTATGTATTTACCTCAGAGCAAATGTATATAATAAAGTTACTGCATAGTAATTTCCACTATTTGATAATTATTTGAACAAATTAATAATTTCCAATGAAATAAAACTAAATTCAATACAAAACACACAGAAAAACAAATCAAATGTGTTCCATCTTTAAATGAAATTTATGTTCATTAAAAAAAGACCCAATGAATAACTCATCGTGCTTATTATTTTGATTATCCCTTTACCCTCCATTTTAAATAACATCAATGGGGTTTACATATTATTATTTTAAGCCACATTTCAAAGCTGAACATTTAGGCCATTCACCGTGAAGTATTATAATATGTAAGAGAAATCTGCTGTGTGATTTTGAAACATGCAGAGATTATGAATGTCCAGTAATTTAAGGAATAATAAGTATATCGCAAGATAAATTTCAGTAAGATTCATGCTTTATCACATGAGATAGATCTTGCACCAAATAAATCTGCCATGATGTAGAACACAAATTTTAACATTTCCCATTCTTCCATATCTCACTCTTCTATCCCTAAAGCTGCAGCATATTCAGTCTACTCTTAGCCATGGTGTTAACATTACTTTGCAATGCAAATGTCTGGAAAGTCATCCACCTCTTACCCTGCATACATGGCAGCGGTGGTCACGAAGGTTCCACACATAATATATTTAAATTGAGTTACCATCATGGTGACTACATACTATGTGCTATGTCCATCTCTGTTTGCAAACAGCAATGCCCCCTGCTCAAATACAGATCTCTGCAGCCACTGTGATCCTAGCCATCTTTGACATTGGTATGTGGAAATTCTGTTTGTCTTCTGTTTTTATAATTGCTGGCAGTTTCTTTTAATTCCCTGCCTGTTCCTTTAACTTTCTCATATACTGCAGTCAGTTTAGCTTTTTTAGACTTAATGCTATAAATTCAATGAGGCCTTCTTCAAAAACTGTTTAGGAGACCAATTTCAGATTAAGTCCTATTTTGACATAACTGATTGCCCAAGACTAGTTCACTGTTAAGAGCCACCATATGTTGCAAAACATAAAAATTCATAATAAACTATCAGAATATGCAAAAACCAAGAGAGCAAATCAAAACAATGGCAAGAAAAGAACTTAAATATCACTCCCTGGTTCTACAACCCTATATTCTCTTAACTGCTTTATCCTACACACTAATATATGCAACACTGAAAGGAACGTAAACTCAGAAAGTTTGTCAGTAAATTTACATGTGCCCTTCTTTCATGGAATGACATGTATACATGATACATGATTTCAGCGCATACACGGCTCAGTATCTTTGGAAAAGTTTTGAGTTCATTTAAGCCGGACAACAACCAGGCCATTATACTCATACACAGTTCCTTGGACATAACCTGCAAGAAAATGTCACAGAACATCCAATCTGGTGACTTTGGAGCCAAGCCAAAAGGCCTCACTTCCCATCTACCTTTATATGCTGGAAAAATTTGCTGTTCAAGTGTCAAGACACAAAATTTTTTAGCAAGACGGAGGACTGCCTCATTACAGCAACATGTTTTGTGATGCAATGACAGATTTCCTGGCCAGTGAAAGGTACGGTAACAACAGAGATTACTTTAACAAAGCTCATCTTACTGTGTCCCAGAAATAATTAAAACTGCACATGATCAGTCCACACAGCTACATTTTATTGGAATTTTACTGGCTGATGTTATGGGCTTTACTGGCCAATATTACTTTAATGGAGCCCATCAGTTTGTGTCCCAGAAATAACACGATAAAATACAGTTGTATTGACTGATCACTTGTTGTTTTAGTTAACACCAGAGGTGGTGTGCTGCATATGGGCTGAAATCAGTTATTGGCCAGACATATGATGCGTTACAAAACATGGAAATTTACTGCCAGAAACTTTTTAACTTTTATTATCACATTTTGTTTTTCAATACCTATGTATTATATGCAGATGTTAACCAGGCCATAAATGCCCATTGTGTTCAGTGCTACTACTGCTATTCCCAACAATTACACACTTCAAAGGCTTCAGTTCTAGTAGACATGAAGCTTAATTCATTCTAACTGAACAGCAGAAGGTGATAAGCCAGGTCTACCAGATTCTAATACATATATGTGAAAATGCTGTTTATGAACTGAAAGATCTATGCCAGTGTTGACAAACTATATTGTGTAAAATCCTGTAGTTCTGTAAGGCACATCATTATTACCAAGAGTATAAAATACTTCTGCAGTGAAATTAGAAATCCTAACTTTATGTCTTCCATGTCCATATATAAAAGAATGTTTTATACTTATATGTTAGACCAACAAATGCAAATTCATTAATATGTTCAATCACATATTATTCTTCAACAACATGTTTCAGTCATTCCTGTGACCATCATTACGACGTCTTATAACAAGAATACAACCAATATACATATAACTGTACAAAAATGTATGATGAAACCAAGCAGTTAGAGTATCGGATAGACCACATAACTACAATATATACGGCCGCACACATGCAATCAACAAACTATGATCTTTACATACCGGTACTTTGGAACAGATGAACGTATAAATTCCTGTATACAACAACAACAAAAGCCACAGAGTTCATTAGCCTCCACTGTCAACACAGGGTGTTCCAAAACAAGGAATGTTGTATAAGTATATCTAAAGCAAATCTGTAAGTGGATAATTTGTGCCATACCTTATAAAGAAATATTTAGTGTATTAATAACTAAGACTGCACCCAACATTGTCAGTTATATGAACCATGTCCACTATACACCGCATGAAGAGAAACAAAGAAGATAATAAACACTCTTTTAACTACAAATTCAATAATAACTATATTTTTAATTTTTAACCAATTTTACCCACTACTGTACATATTTTATTATTCCTTTATAGGGAATAAATAATTAACTTATGTATTTCAAAGTATTAAATGTGCAGGGGAGGCCTCGACCTCGGTATTCTTTTCCATGTATGTTGTTGTGAAATCTACCTCATGGTGGCCAAAAGGCTGAAACATGTAGTAGATGGCAAGTGAATTCACAGTTTTCTAAGATTTGTGTTTGCGCCAACAACAAATACAGGCAATGATTAACAAACAAAATGGGATAACAATACCATAAAATATCAAAGTTCTAATGTAACTGTGAAATTATCATTCATTCTGAATGAAAAATTAGTAATTTACAGTGATATGACAAAAATAAAATTTTCAAAACCCCAATATTTATACAAAAAACACCTGTTTAAATTAAGACATGCCATAATCTATGTGTTTTAAAAAAATAAATAATATCAAACCAAATATTATTCTGATGCCACTGTGTCAGAAACTGTGTAGGAACCATACATAATCAAAAGGACCTCAGTATCTGGAAATATCCAGCAATTCCAGTGCAACATTAAAAGTGAGCATAACTACACTTTCATGAAAAATGTAGTTATTCAATTTTCAGATCAAAGGTAAAAACTAAAACATCTAATATTCATTACTGTACACAGCACAATGAATTAATGTGCATTCTGTTGCCCTTGCCTCTCTTGTTTCTTGGCTCCCCCAAGATAGTGGAAATTAATAAAGCGACCAAGTTGAACCAGCTGAGCACATTCATTTGTGAAGTGGCATGCAAACAGCAACATATTTCGTGGCTGGACCCTTATTGCAAATCTCATGAACATAAGTGAATACAGGGAAAGAGCTGAAAAATTAATATAACAGTTTTATAATTCATTCTACCCAAGATTTTTGCAAACAAGAATAACACAACTTGTGACAAATTCAAATGTATTATACATTCCACAGCAAGGGAACATAAATGTACAATCCAATAATAATAATAATCTATTTAGTTCACAGAATACCATGCTAGACTGATATGTAGGTGGTCATATTACTTGTAACTGTAAATATATGATGGACCACACAAATTAATGCAGGATTTCACCACTTTTAGTCAGCAACCATTTTTCTAACACTGCCCAGGTCTTGTAAGATGAAGGGACTATGATCCTTAAAAATTTCAATATCATTCAACCACAGTACACAACATAACAAACATGAAGACTGATATCACAAACATCAAAAGTGTGTAAATATCACATCTCACATCACTTGCCAATGACTTGCAGTTTTGAATCTTATATTTCAGTGCATACATATGTGGGTGTGTGAGGATGTGCATGTTCATGACAAGGAGGAGGTGAAAGAGAAAAAGTGGTGGCCACACAATTTGTGTGATGAAGTAACTATTGCAGTTTGTATGTAAAAGTATTCCATACATGCTCTATCTGTCCAAATCCAAACTTCAAACAGTTGCTCAAACTCCAGAAAACACAGAAGACAATGTGTTAATTCAATTTATAAAACACTGCTTCTACATCTTGGTTGAAAGAACTCCATAAATTTCCCCATTCACACATTTTTAAAAACTTACAACCCCTTTTATACCTTCCCGCAGTGCATTCATATGTCTTTCCTCAAAATTGTTTATTCCTCTCTATCCCATACACATGCATGCAACTAAGCACATGTATATACAGACACAAATTGCATTTAACAAAGATTATGGCTTAAGTTACAGGCTCATGGTACATGTTTCTAACTTCCTAGCAGAACAAATTTTTGACACATTCTAAAACCAAGGTTCAAGCTCTAGCTCTGCCATGTCAGTCTGTCTACATGTAACAACCCAAGAACTACTTCACAGATTCCAGTTTTGTTTCACCTTGCATGAAGAACTACATGGTTTTGTGTGCATTCTGGTTGCTAACTATAAATTTATCTGAGTAGAAAATGTTTCAAACAGAAGTTGCTGAGAGTAGAGAAAACAGAACACGTTTTGCCCAAATAAATATTATGTAGTGTCCTATGATGTTAAAAATAATTAAATCAGAGGGTGTGAAGGCTCCAGAATTGTTAAGCCATGCATCTTGTGACGTATGCTAGCTAGTACACAGGCTGCACTGGATTTGACAGAGCGAGGGTAAGATTTTGAGCAGTCTGGTGGTGGGGTAATCACTTCAAAAATGTGAACTGTTGTGGAAGGTTAGTATCACATGAAACTACAAGTGTGGGGGGAAGGGAAAAGTTGATCTTGTATGGAATCTATGTTGATACGTGCACAGCATCTTCACCTGTTTGCAGCTCACCACATGCTGGCAGCTTGCAGGACATCTGGCAAAGTACTTTTGTTCTGATGGCCACCAGACCAATTAATATTTTGGAGAATGGTCTTCCCCTAGAGCTTTAACAACAGAAGTTCAACACTTCGACCATACCCAGTGCAGTGTTTTAGCTCCTATCACTCAGACACTTTAACAGTATTTAAACCAGGCACAACTTTAATTTCTTTATTACTTTCTTCATTTTCTTTGAAAAAAAATTATACACACAAACACACACACAAACTGTGATGGATGTTTATGACTGGCATAAGAATTTCAATAGAATGCCTGTTCTTGTACTTACCACAAGTCATTTTGCCACTGATATACTGAGGACTCTTCTGTGTATCTGCTATTGCAGCTATAGGAATTCCCCAGTTTGCAACAGGACCCCAAAAGTGGGTGCTACAGCAAAGGTTACAAGCAACTGGTTAATTAGATGATGTGACTTATAAATATGTTAACATCTGTTACAATGAGTACAGTGGAAATAATTTCTTTGTGGGCACCAACATTCAAAGAAAGGAATTTAAAAACCTATTTGTATTTCAGTTACTTATCAACCTGGTTCATATAAACAAACAGAAACTCTTTATAATATGAGAAACTATTACATCTGGCAATTATCTTCCACTGAGTAGCATGCTATCTAATACTGTCCAAATCCTGACATATATACCTATTGCTAGTTATTGACAAAACCATTACAAAATGATGCTGCCAAAGAGTTTATGGAAATTTTCAATAGAAATTAAATATGGAAAGACTAGGATTCACAAACAAGACTGGATGTACAATCATGCTCATGTGTGTGTGCATGCACTTTTAAGGTACATCGGCACTGCAGGCCACATGCCGAAATAGAACTGAAAGTAATAAAGTCCACCTCATAGACCAGAGCCACCTGGGTAAAGCTGTATGTGTATTAGACAGTAAAAAGGAATGATACAAAGATATGGGGCAAAATTAATCCCCTGTGAGCAGGTTTACTTGTAATCACAGCACTCTCAAATTTTCTAAGCCACTATCTGGTGCATATCAAAGCAATAAATCTGACTGTGACTTTAAGGTATATCTGTATATTACTTCTCAAGAGTTAAACCAAGAGCCGACACCCCCCCCCCCAAAAAAAACAGAATTCATATAATGCAAAAGTGAATTTGGAGAGGAGATTATGAAGGGATTAGAAGTTTTGAAACTGATATCTTAACTGAAGGCTCAATTATGGCAATAAAAATGACAGCTGAGCAATAGTGAAGGAGTATTATTAGGCCTTTAGGCTATTTGATATTTATTAAATCTTACAGTTTATCTAGTAGCATTAATGTCATCTAATACACACAGTAAGTAGTTACATGCTCAAGTTTATGGGCATTTATGTCCTGCTGGAAGAGCATTCTGATGCCTACACATTATCATGTATTTTGTCACATATTACATATTAATTTCACAAAACTTTATGTACTGTGCAATGTTTCTCCCACTACTGTCACATGCTTGTAGTACACACATGAAATAACACAGCTGTCCTCATAGTTAATTACATGCCATATATGAGGGAGAGGTGGTAGAGTTCCACAAAGGGCTGTATTTTTAAAACTAAGTATCAAAAACCAATGTAATTCCAATTCACTAATTTCTGGGCCCTTCAATAAAAAATACTGCATACAACACAAACATTGAAGAAATATGTCTTCAGAAACGATAAATACCTGAGCACAACTGTAAGTAAACTATAAAGTGATTGAATGACAATCCAAACTGTGAAGGAAAGTCTGAAAAGGAAAATGAACAGCAAACTTTGGTGTTCAGATACTCTTCCCATCTACTCAGTCATAACATGTATGGGGCTAGGGTATTACACTACTACGATTCATGTGACCACAACTTGGGTCAATCTGTACCTGTCATATCTCTTTTTAACTCCTAAACGGTCATTCGTCAAAAAACAATATTCAATTCTAGGTGTCAAACGTTACGCATGGGCGAAAATCTCTGCAGTCAATGCTCCAAAATACCCTATATCAAAACTCTCATTGATAACACGAAATTTAAACAATACTGTGCACTAACTGTTTCGAAACCAAGAAAAGAAACTACATTTAATTGCTTCCATCCTGAAGATGGAGGCAGCAAATTCCTCAACAAAACCGCATCTGCCAAACCACACGGTATCATCCCCTTGAAGACAGATATCATTGATGTTAAGCAATTTTATCCCCATCTTTCTGGCACCAACACATTTATACATGTGGGTATACCCCGCAAGGTTCCGAACTCATGGTATATCAGTTCATTACGAACATACCTCATTAAATATTCGCGAAAATCTTTGCTTTTAAGATGATCAATTCCCTGCTTAAATAATTTCCTTCCTAGAGCAGCCATTTCAGTTACTTCGAAATATTAGTGAACTGCTTCACAGACTTCGTACACAATACTTCCCGCAACTGCACACAATGCAGCCTTGATACGAGCAGAGCACGGACAAACAGTTCGGGTTCACCACATAACCTGACCGTGACCTGACCCACGATTACAAGCAGAAACACTTTAATATACATATATATAATACCCTACGAGCCTCAAGCCATGGGTCTGATTTAATCCACAGTAACCAACGTGGGCAACGCTCGTTGTACGCAAATTAACCGTGATCAACCACACCGACCCGAAACATATGCATTGAATGTCCGTGACCTTTAATAACCTTGGAATGCCGTCCAGGCTTCTCTCGTTACTCCGTGGTGGTAGATAGTCTCCGTGGTATCCTGCATAGCGCTCTATGATCCGTGCCCTTAAGTACCATTATTATGGTAGTACGATGCGTGAGAACACACGTTCTTACCACTGACAGCGAGTTTCTCAAGAAACACTACATAACGGTCTGTATCACGAAGAGTTGTTACCGATTTGCTGTTACGTTGGTAATGGGTGATAGAATCGATACTTGGGTCGAGTTTAGAGACGCCATTTTGATTAGAACGGTTTGGCGCTAATATGGAAACGGCAGCTTGAACAAGCAAGGAAGGAGTGATTGCTGATTTATGCGTAAAAGTGAATAGCTTCCGCTATTGCGTGTCGTTAATATGATGAGTTGCGGTTATTTGAATATCTCATGTGGTATTTTCATTTTTGATTGTGTTCTGTCAAAGAGATTTAATCAGGGATTTACATAGAATAATTCGAGTCTTTCGCAAAGAAATTTCTCTGAGTGTACAAAATGAGTTTAGTATCACCAGAATAAGAGACTTATTTATCTCTGAAATCTGTGAATGTTTGGCTGTGTAGAAAAAATCAGACAACTTTACATGTAGAGTACAAGTAAGTAATTTTTTGAAGTTACATTGTAATGTATCGAGCCATACTTCTGTGCGTGGTGAGTCACCACTGTTGGTGCCCGCCTCGTTTAAACTGAGCATGCTGAGTCGCCATTATTGGCACCCGTCCTGTTCAGTTCGACGATGTATGCCACCACGTTCTCCACGCTACATCACATTATTTGCGCTATGTCAACACATTTAATATTGTATTTCACGTAACTACCTTTACTTGAAATACTATATTTTCATTGTGCACACGCATTTTTCTTCCTACGTGTAGTGTGAAGTGAAATGTTGTCCCTGAAGATAGGCTCTGTTTCAGTACTCTGAAAAGACCCGCGCGTACTTGCATTTCACGTGTTCCGGATGGAATAGGTTACGTTTAGTGTACGGTTGTGAGGATAGTGTGTGTAAGCGAAGGGTAGGGTCAGTTTAGGATAGTATAGTATATTAGGTTGGAATAGGGTAGGATACTTTGGGATAGCTTATGTTAGGTTACCTTAGGTTAGATTATGTTAGTATACTTTAGTTTGCGTTTCATATATATTGTTCTATGTGCTAAACATTGCTTATATTTACATGAATTTCCATAGGGGATGTATTTATTTTACTTCACATTTCTAGATGAACATGATTATGCTAGAAATAAGATATAGTGTGCATCTCATATAAACAGTAAGCCACCAGTCAACTGGGAAACAGTCACAGGTACGCCTATTAAATCTACAAGAGTTAGACATGAACATCTGAATATTCCAGTAATTCCGATCTCAAATCGGTATAGTACATTACATAACCTGCAAAACGAAATGGAATCGCATAACAGCAGACCAAATCAACAAACCAAAAAATGTGAACCAGTGAAACGAAAGAAATTCACAAGCTTCCGTAACAAAAAGAAAAAGAAAATTCTACTAATAGGTGATAGTTACATGCGTGGTTGTGCCAGTGAACTGCGAAAGTATTCAGGTCCGAATTATGAAGTCTCAGGAACAATAATGCCAGGGGCTAGAGCACAAAATATCACAAATCTAGCATGAAATGAAATATCAGGGCTCTCACATAACGATGCTCTAATAATCTGGGCAGGCTGTAATGACATTAACAGAAATGAAGCAATGAAGGGTATCAGGCACCTGAATGATTTTGTAAATCAGAGAACGAACACAAATATCAGGATAATAACAGCTCCACACAGACATGATCTACCAAATACTTCGTGTATTAATAATGAAGTACAAATTTTTAACAGGAAACTATGCAAATTAATAAATAATAAGGAGAACGTGAAAATACTGGAACAAGAAACGAAAAGAGAAGATTTCACACAACACGGCCTCCACTTGAACATGTCTGGTAAGGATAAAATTGCAAAGTTGCTGGCTCAAAACAACCCAGTTATTTGAAGACACGAAGAAAATTCCTATAGTCTCGAAATGGAAAACCACACACAACGTCGGTGATCCTATAGGCAGTTCTAACTATGCTATAAACGCTGACAATGACCCTATTAACAACAAGGAAAGGAATGAAGATTTTTTGGACTCCAGTAACAAAGGAAGCAGAACATCAAGCAGGACAAAGAGGATCCCAAACTCTAGAAGTGATGATTTTTTA
>Ga0123357_10004164_pt1 | contig 16871 bp, 12 predicted proteins | sample TergutEmb28metaG_FD_89873 | JGI IMG/M metagenome (GOLD analysis project Ga0123357, IMG submission 89873) | Embiratermes neotenicus P4 segment gut microbial communities from Petit-Saut dam, French Guiana - Emb289 P4 | ecosystem: Host-associated > Arthropoda: Insects > Digestive system > Gut ... | reverse complement strand
GAATGCAGGGTAATAAATTCTATCGATAATTTTACGCACACAATTTTTATAGCCGAAGTTATTGGAGCCGAGAACCTGCCTAATCAAAATGGCCAAAATGATCCGCCCATGACTTACGCGTATTACCACAAGACTGTCAAAGGCAAGACACCCAAAAACGCCCCCGGATTTTCCGCTGTGCCGCCGGCCATGGCTGCATCAGGAGCCACGGCAAACAATACCGCCGGCGGTAAGACCGGCAGCAAGGCTGACGGTTCATACAAATGCGGTGTCTGCGGATATGTGTTTACGGGCAGTGCCGAAGAATTCAAAAAACTTCCCCTGGATTTTGTGTGTCCAGTTTGCGGCGCGGCAAAAAGTAAATTTGAGGAAATAAAAAATGGGTAAAATAGTTATTGTCGGAGGAGTTGCCGGCGGGGCGACAGCCGCGGCGCGTCTGCGGAGGCTGGACGAACATGCCGAAATAATAATGTTTGAACGCGGCGAGCATATTTCGTTTGCCAACTGCGGCCTGCCCTACTACATCGGTGCGGCGATTGAAGACCGCGAAGAGCTGCTGCTGCAGACGCCGGAGAGCTTCAATGCGAGGTTCAATGTTGACGTCAGGGTTTTAAGCGAAGTAATTTTTATTGACCGCAGCGTTAAAACAGTCAAAGTAAAAAATATAAAAACCGGCGAGACATACCTTCAAAATTACGACAAGTTAATACTATCGCCGGGCGGTTCGCCGATAAAACCTCCGGTGGAAGGAATAGATTCCAAACGTGTTTTTACCCTGCGCAATGTAGCGGATACCGATTTAATCAAGAATTTTATTAAAACGGAAAAACCAAAAAATGCTGCAGTAATCGGCGGCGGTTTTATCGGTATAGAGATGGCGGAGAATCTGTGCGAAGCCGGATTAAAAACCAGCATTGTAGAAATGGCGGATCAGATAATAACACCGCTTGATATTGATATAGTCTGCGAAGTTCAGAACCATTTAAGGGAAAAGGGTGTCTCCCTGTATCTGAACAACGGTTTTAAAAAAATCATTGAAACGGACAGCGGCCTGACTGTTGAACTTCAGAGCGGATCGATAAATGCGGACATGGTAATTTTGGCAATCGGGGTAAAACCGGAGAGCAAGCTGGCAAGGGATGCCGGCCTTAATGTAAACAGCCGCGGCGGCATTATGGCAGACAAACATATGCGGACTTCCGATCCGGATATTTTTGCAGCCGGCGATGCGGCAGAAATAATTGATTTTGTTACTGGAGAGCCGGCAATGGTACCGCTGGCCGGGCCCGCAAACAAGCAGGGCCGTATTGCCGCCGATAATATCTGCGGCATCACCTCCGAATATCACGGGACCCAGGGTTCGGCTGTTATCAAAGTTTTTGACATGACAGTTGCCTTTACCGGAATCAACGAAAAAACTGCGAAACGGTTAAAACTCAATTACGATAAAATATTTTTATGGCTGGGCGGACACGCAGGTTATTATCCCGGCTCCAGATCAATGTCCATAAAAGTTATCTTTGAAAAAGATAACGGAAAAATATTGGGAGCACAGATCGCAGGTTTTGACGGAGTCGACAAACGCGCCGATGTGATCGCGGTTGCGATAAGAGCGGGAATGACTGCCAAAGATCTTTGCAGCCTGGAACTCTGCTACGCGCCGCCCTACTCTTCCGCTAAAGATCCGGTCAATATGGCCGGCTTTGTAATCGAAAACATTCTGACAGGCAGGATAAAAAATTTCCACTGGCACGAAGTTGATTCCCTGCCGCGGGACGGAACCGCTACATTGCTTGACGTACGCAATCCGGACGAATATGGCGCAGGCCATATTGACGGTTTTATGAATATTCCGCTGGATACACTGAGGCAAAATACCGGAGCCCTCGATAAATCCAGGCCTGTCTATGTATGCTGCCTTAGCGGAATGCGCAGTTATCTGGCATCAAGGATCCTGATGCAGAACGGATTTTTTGTTTATAACCTAAGCGGCGGTTACAGGCTTTACAGCGCGGTTAAAAAAAATTCTGAATGTCGTTAAGCCGGATGACCTTTAAAAAATTTCTTTTATACATTCCGCTTTTCTTTTTGCCTGTCCTTTACACAGCGGCCCAGCAAACTGAATCCGGTAATATGGTAAGGATTGAAGGCGGTACTTTTTTAATGGGAAGTCCGCAGAATGAAAGCGGGCGATCTGCCAATGAAGGCCCCCAGCACCAGGTAACTGTGAGTTCTTTTTATATGGCGGAATTCCCGGTAACCCAAAAAGAATACCAGGATGTAACCGGTAAAACTCCCAGCGCGTTCAAGGGACCCGACCTGCCCGTGGAGCAGGTCAGCTGGCTTGACGCCGCGGATTATTGCAACAAACTGAGCCTTGCAGAGGGCCTGACCCCGGCATATTCCATAACCGGAAACAATGTCCAGTGGAACCGCCAGGCAGACGGTTACCGGCTGCCTACCGAAGCGGAGTGGGAATACGCTTGCCGCGCCGGAACCCAGACGCCGTTCTATACCGGTAATTCGGTAAACACGGCGGGCTGGTACTCGGCCAACAGCGGGGGCAAGACCCAGCCGGTCGGAGGAAAACTGCCAAATGCCTGGGGCCTGTATGATATGCACGGAAATGTCCTGGAGTGGTGCTGGGACTGGCTGGCAAACTATACCGCCGCTGCGACAACAGATCCCGCGGGACCGGCAACCGGAACTAACCGGGTTTACAGGGGCGGCTGCTGGCGTTTTGAATCCTACCAGGTCCGTTCGGCTTACAGGTTCGGCAACATACCGGGGCTGCGCAGTTTTATACTGGGTTTCCGTGTGGCGCGCAATTCAGATTAACCGCGGATAAACATACCGCCGGCGCCAAACAAATAAAAAAATAATTCATAAATATCTCAATTTCTGCCAAAATTTTTTGAAATATTTTTAAAATAATAATAATTTAAAAATATGTTAATTAATGTAAGAAAATCGCCGCTGCGGCAAATACAGCGGAACTGGCAGCTGTACTTAATAATGCTTGCGCCGATGCTTGTGATTTTTATTTTTAGTTATGGTCCGATGTTCGGCATTCAGATTGCCTTTAAGGAATTCCGCGCGAGGGACGGCATATGGGGAAGCCCCTGGATTGGCTTTATTCATTTTCAGAATTTTTTTAAATCATACCAGTTCAGAAGAATCCTGACCAATACTCTGGGCATAAGCATTTATGAACTTATTGCAGGTTTCCCCATACCAATAATTCTTGCGGTTCTGATTAACGAATCTGTGCACGGTAAATTCAAAAAAGGCGTCCAGTTAATTACCTTCGCACCGCATTTTATTTCCACAGTTGTAATGACCAATATGGTGCTCATGTTTATTTCGGTATACGGCGGACTGGTAAACAATATCATCGTAAATTTTGGAGGCACGCGCGTTGATTTTATTGCGAAGCCGGAATATTTCAAATCGATATATGTCTGGTCCGGAATATGGCAGAACATGGGCTATAATTCCGTTATTTACATAGCCGCCCTGTCGGCCATTGACCCGTCTCTTTACGAAGCAGCTACCATTGACGGCGCTTCCAAGTTTCAGAAGATCCTTCACATTGATCTGCCGTGCATCGCGCCTACCATAATAATTCTTTTAATACTGAATTGCGGCCGCATCATGAACGTGGGATACGAAAAAATATTGCTGATGCAGAACAATCTCAATATGCCGGCCTCCGATGTTATTTCCACTTACGTTTACCGGCTGGGCCTTGAGCAGGCGCAGTACAGTTTTTCTGCGGCGGTGGGGCTTTTCAATTCGGTAATCAATACGGTGCTGCTGGTAATTGTAAACCAGATAGCGCGCAGGGTCAGCGAGACCAGTCTCTGGTAGGGGGAACACCATGTTTAAATTCAAACCTGCCGGAGTAAGGCAGAGCGATAAAATATTCAGCATGTGCTGCGACGGTATACTTTTGCTGGTAATGCTGGTTGTACTGTACCCGCTTGTTTATATTGTCAGCGCTTCATTTTCAAGCAGCCTGGCGGTAACGCAGGGCCGGGTATGGCTGTGGCCCGTAAAGCCGACGCTTGACGGATACACGGCTGTATTTCGATCTCCGGCCATTCCAAGGGGTTTTATCAACAGCCTTTATGTGATGTGCGTCGGCACAGTCATCAATGTAATTATGACCATTGCGCTGGCTTATCCAATGTCGCGCAAGGATCTTTACGGCCGCAATATTTTTATGGGAATAATTACTTTTACAATGTTGTTTTCCGGCGGCCTAATCCCCAGTTTTCTTCTGGTCAGATCGCTGGGCATGTACAATACCTACTGGGCAATAATAATTCCCGGCGCTGTCGGCGTCTACAACATGATCGTCGCAAGAACATATTTCCAGACCAATATTCCCCAGGATCTGCTGGAGGCCGCTGTAATCGAAGGCAGCAGTGATTTTTATTTTATGCGCAGGATTGTAATTCCCCTGTCCGCTCCGATTATCGCAGTGCTGTGTATGTTCTATGCGGTCGGCCACTGGAACTCATATTTCAGCGCGATGATTTATTTAAGGGATCCGGCAAAAAGAACTCTGCAATTGGTACTGCGGGACATATTAATTGTTAATGTGCTTAACGAGGATATGCTGCGCGACGCGGAAACCCAGGCAAAAATGGAAGGCCTCGCCCAGCTATTAAAATATTCCCTGATGGTAATAGCAAGCGTCCCCATGCTGGTAATGTACCCGTTTATTCAAAAGCATTTTATCAAGGGCATAATGGTTGGCGCGATAAAAGGTTAATTCAGGTTTCTTGCCGCCGTTATAAAATGGCGGCTTAATTTTTATGGAGGAAATAATGAAAAAAAAGAATTTCGCCGCAGCAGTTTTAATGATCGCCCTGTTTTTAATACCGGTCATTACACCGATCACAGCGCCGGTTTTCGCCGGAGGCAAAGGCCAGGTATCCGGCAGTATATCGGCGCCCACAGCCGTAACCGCAGAAAAGGGCCAGTTTCCGCTGACATCGGCAAAGAGCCAACTGTCGCTGCTCTGTACAAAACCGCCCTATCTTAGCGACTTTAACATCAATGACGCTGCAAAGTGGGTGGAGAACAAAACCAACGTGCACGTTACCTATGTCCATTTACCGTACGAAGGTACAAGCGCGGCGACCAATTTATTAATCGCGGCCGGCGATTATCCGGACATAATGATGAACGCCGGATTATCAACCAACGACGCCATGAACTACGGCAATCAGGGAATAATTATTCCGCTCAATGACCTGATTACAAACCATGGGTACTGGTTCCAGGAAGCGGTAAAACAGGTTCCGGAGATTCCGTCTGCCATTGTAATGCCTGACGGCAAGATTTACGGTATGCCTAATATCAACCAGGCTTTTCATACGTTTTACAGCTTAAAAGCGTGGATATACGATCCGTGGCTTAAAAAACTCAATCTAAATACCCCAACCACTACAGACGAATTTTACAATGTGCTCAAGGCTTTTAAAACCGGAAACCCCAACGGAAACGGCAGGCCTGTTATCCCTATGATGGGTTATTACGCGAGCGCTCCCAGAACCTACCCGTATGTTTTCCTGCTTAACGCGTTTGTGTATTTTAATCCGGGATCCTACCTTGCGATGGCCAACGGAAAAGTCACCTTTGTCGCCAATACAGAGGACTACCGCGAGGGCCTGCGTTATGTAGCCAGGCTCGTAAGCGAAGGCCTGCTCGATTCCGCATCGTTTACACAGAACGCCTCGCAGGCGAAACAGATCGGCACAGATCCGGCAGGGCCGCGCATCGGTGTGTTTACGGACTTTGTCTGGTGGAACTTTGTTGAGTACAACTACAACATGCCCGACAAGCGCGCCGATTTTTATCCTGCACTCGCTCCGCTCAAGGGCCCCAAAGGTTTAAGGGTAACTCCTGTACAGGGAACGGGGTTCAATCTTGACTTTGCACACATAACCGATCACGCCAAAGATCCGGTGCTGGCCTTCCGCTGGCTGGACGCGCTCTACAATCTGGATGTAACCGAAGTCACACAGTTTGGCATCAAGGGGCTTTACTGGGACGATCCGACTCCGGGCGCCCTGGGTATTAACCGCAAACCTGCCTTATACCGTGTTCTTAAGCCGTTCCCGTCAGAAGGCGATACAGGTTCCGTGCGCAATGTGTTTATGGGGAACAGGTACTCGGACTTAAGGCTGGGCGAGCAGGCCAACTGGTCAAATCCGGCGACAGCTTTTGATCAGGAACCAAGACTGTACCAGGAAACCATGGATAAATATTATCCGTACAGACCGGCGGAAGGAACCTATGTTCCCCTGGTTCTCAACCAGACAGCCACGGAAAGCGGTGAAGTCTCCAGACTGACCGAACAGATTAACACCTATGTCCAGGAAAACCTTGTAGCTTTTATAACCGGCAACAAGAGCCTGGACAGGGACTGGGCAGCTTACACAGCAGAGTTCCAGCGGCTGGATTTACAGCGTTATCTGGCGCTCAAACAAACTGCCTACGACAGACAGTACGGCAAGAAATAGTATATAATAACCGAATAAAGCTGCCTCTGCGGAGGCAGCTTTATTAAGGACAACTGTATGGATGTAAATTCGCTGATTAAAATAAAACCCGCGCAGCGCCAGATTGATTGGCAGCAGCTGGGGTTTACGGCCTTTCTCCATTTTGGCATCAACACTTTTACAAACCGCGAATGGGGCACCGGCGCCGAAGATCCTTTGCTGTATAACCCGGCCAAACTTGACACTGATCAATGGTGCGCCGCGCTCAGGTCCGCCGGAATAAAAGCCTGCATATTAACGGCCAAACACCACGACGGCTTCTGCCTCTTTGACAGTGCCTATACCAAACACGGCGTAATGTCTTCGCGGCGCCCGGCTGACGTGGCAGAAATGCTGGCGCAGTCATGCCGCAAATACGGTTTAAAGCTGGGGCTTTATCTCTCACCGTGGGACAGGCACGAACCAAAATACGGCAGCGGCGGCGCGTACAATGATTTTTTCTGCGGCCAGCTTGAAGAAATATTAACACATTATGGTGAATTGTACTCGGTCTGGTTTGACGGCGCCTGCGGCGAAGGCCCCGGCGGCAAAAAACAATTATACGACTGGAACCGTTATTACGAATTAATCCGCAAGCATCAGAGCGGCGCCGTAATTTCCAGCGTAGGGCCGGACGTGCGCTGGGTCGGCAACGAAGCCGGCGCAGCGCGCAGGTCCGAGTGGAGCGTGGTTCCGGCATGGCTGCGCGATGTCCATAAAATCGCGGCGGATTCCCAGCAGCGTGACGGTTCTGAATTCCGGGAGAGGCCCATTAAGCGGGAAGACCTCGGAAGCCGTGCGGCGCTCGAGAACGAAACAGATTTGGTCTGGTACCCGGCAGAAACAGACGTCTCGATAAGGCCCGGTTGGTTTTACCATCCTGAAGAAGACAGCAAGGTAAAACCCGCGGAAACCCTGCTGCGCTTTTACGAAACCGCTGCCGGCGGGAACGCGGTGCTGCTGCTCAACATTCCGCCTGACCGGGACGGCCTGATCCACGAAGCCGACTGCCGCGTCCTCGCGGAACTGGGACAGGCGATAAAAAACATTTACAGTGTTAATTTGCTGGAAAATTCCGTGATAACAGCTGATTCAGAAGACCCGGCGCATCCGGCAAAAAATATCCTAAAAAATGACGAAACCTGGTGGCGCCCAAAAGAAGACACCGAACAGGCTGAATTTGAAATCAGGCTGCCCCGCGTTACCGGAATTTCGCGGTTGGAACTTGGCGAGCAAATACGGGAGAGCCAAAGGATCGAAGCTTTTAGCGTATACGCGGAAACCGCAGCCGGCCGGGAAAAAATTTACGAAGGCACAACCGTAGGTTATAAAAAAATTTGTATTTTTAGTCCTGTACAGACCGGCTGTCTGCGTGTCAAAATAGATCAAAGCAGGATTTGTCCAACGCTGCGTTTTGCAGGCGCGTATTCTGCGGCGCGGTAAACCGGAAACATCAGGAGTAAATCATGGAAAAATTCAGTCAAAGAAAAATGCCAGATAACGAGGAAAGAATCAAATGGTTCAGGGAAGCAAAATTCGGCATGTTCATTCATTGGGGTGTATACGCTCAGCTCGCCGGTTCATGGCAGGGCCGGGAAATACCTGGCATAGGCGAACAGATCATGCGCTTCGCAAAAATTTCTGTTTCTGACTATAAAAAAATTCCTGCCTTATTTAACCCGGTAAAATTCGACGCGGACAAATGGGCCGGAATTGCCAAAGAAGCCGGCATGCGCTACATCGTTATCACAGCCAAACACCATGACGGATTCGCGATGTTTCATTCAGGATGTTCGCCCTACAATATTGTTGACGCGACTCCCTTTAAAAGGGACCCGATGAAGGAACTTGCGCAGGCCTGCCAAAAGCATGGCTTAAAACTTTGCTTTTATTATTCGCACAAACAGGATTGGGAAGACCCGGACGGATATACCAACCAGGAACACTGGGACCAGTCAATGCCGCGGATCGCAGACCAGGTCTTTGAGCGTTATATGGACCGCAAGGCAATTCCGCAGGTAACCGAACTATTAACAGGTTATGGACCCATAGGTTTGATCTGGTATGACACACCGGGCGACCTGAGCGACTACAACGCGATGCGTTTCGCCAATCTGGTCCACGCGATACAGCCGGACTGCATAGTAAGCGCCAGGGTAAGCAACAATCCCAAAATCGGCGACTACATCGGATATGGGGATAATCTTGTTCCTGTGCAGGCCAATACCGCGCCCTGGGAAACCTGCGCTACAATGAATGACACCTGGGGTTTCAAGGCCCAGGATCACAACTGGAAAACGCCCGATCGATTAATTCGGCTGCTCTCAAGCATAGTTTCAAAAGGCGGCAATTATTTGTTAAACGTCGGACCTGATTGCCTGGGAGAAATTCCGCAGCAAAGCGCTGAACGGCTCCGTATTATCGGCAAATGGCTGGAAAAAAACGGGGACGCAATTTACACCGTTAAAGGCTGCCTGATGCGCCAAACTCCGGAATGGGGAGCTGTCACAGGCCGCGAGGGAAAACTCTATATCCATATTCATGAATGGAAAAGCGGCGCTTTTATATTCAGCGGCCTTGCCAATAAAGTTACTGCCGCCCGTCTTTTGGCGACCGGCGCCGCACTGGACTTTAGCCAGGTTAAATCAAATGAAACCGGACTGGATATTTTAACAATTGACCTGCCGGCACAGGCGCCGGACAGTTCTGTCTCAATAATCGAACTGGATATTGCGGGCGCTCCGGTTATTAACGAAATACCCAACGACTCCGCCGGTCCTGTGATTTTGCCAGGGTTTTCCGCGTATATCAAGGGCGGGCCGCAAGCTCCTTTATTAAAAATCGGATCCACAGGGATTCCGGAAAACTGGCGCAGTACAGATGATTATATGGGATGGGAAACCGCGATTACAAAAGCCGGAGTTTTTGACGCAGATCTTTACACTTTTACAGAGAGGCATCCCGATCGTACACCGGATCATTGGGAAGGCGGGCACAGGCTTTGCCTGCAGGCCGCAGACAACAGACTGGAATTCAGCGTAACCGAAGGAGAGCGAAGTTACCCGCGAGACAATTACCAGTGGCAGCTAATACATACTCCCATTGGTAAAATAAATTTTATAAAAAGCGGAATTTACAGGATTGAATTAAAGGCGTTAAAACTCAACTTTGAGAAAGGACTCGGCCCCAAAGTTCACACGATTGTGTTAAGGCCGGTTTAAAAAAGGTTTTAGACAGGGCCGGCTCCGCACCCGGCGCCTGTTTTATTTTTTGAGGTATTTTCCAAGGACCTCATATAATCTGACCATATCTATAGGTTTACCGATATGATCGTTCATGCCGGCCGCCCTGCTTTTTTCTATATCCTCACGGAAAACATTGGCGGTCATTGCAACTATTGGGATCCGCCAGGGCGGATCCCAATTATCGGCATTAAATACCGGAGTTTGCGAAGCAAACTCCTGCACCGTTTTTCCGGGAGTTTTTTCGCGCTGTTTGGCTTCAAACGCGCGGATTAGACGCGTGGCTTCATAGCCGTCCATAACAGGCATCTGAACATCCATCAATATTAAGCCGTATTTATCCGGAGAATCAGTGAACATCTTCAATGCCTGCGCTCCATCCTCGGCGCAGTCGATGGCAATATTCGTAGGTTCCAGAATGGCCTGCACAATTTCGCGGTTAACTTCGACATCCTCGGCAAGCAGAATCCGGTAACCGGTAAAATCCTGCAGCTCGGTTTCTGTCTTAATCATTTCCACAGCTTTTTTGGAACCCATGCATTCGTTGATAATATTAATAATATTGGACTGGAACAGCGGTTTGGTTAAAAATTTATTTATACCGGCTTCCAGGCCGCGATCCTCAATTGTGTTAAGATCGGCTGCAGAATGCAAAAGGATAATGAAGGCGTCCGGCCTTCTGGCGCGTATATGGCGTGCGAGCTCGATTCCGTCAATATCACGGAGTTTCCAGTCTATAAAATAAAAATCATAATTGGCTTCCAGCGCGACAAGCCTTTGCGCCTCCCCGCCGCTGGATTTGGCCTCGCAGGCCAGGCCAAGATTCGCGGATACGTCTATAAAAAATTCACAGATCTCCGGCTCGTTATCCACAACCAGCAGGCGGATGTTTTTGCGGCTGACGCCCTCGTCAAGCTGGCTCCTGTGATTTACGGCGCTGTTTTTTAAACAAACGTTAAAAATGAATTTGGAACCGCGGCCGGGTTCTGACTCTACCCGGATACTGCCGCCCATGTGTTCCACTATATGTTTTGAAATGGCAAGTCCAAGGCCCGTGCCGCCGTACTTGCGCGAGGTATTGGCTCCGGCCTGTTCGAACGATTGGAACAAACGCGACTTTTGTTCTTCGGTAAGGCCTATTCCTGTATCGGTAACACTGATTTCAATAAAACACCGGTCTTCCTCTCCGGACAAAAAAACCGCGTCCAGCCGTATAGTGCCTTCCTCCGGCGTAAACTTGACCGCGTTAGACAGGAGGTTGGCAATTACCTGGGCAAGCCGCTGATCGTCTCCGTTAAGATCATGGGGAATATTTTGATCGATACTGATGTAAAACAACTGTCTCTTTTCTTCAACACGGAAGTTAACAACATTCGCGACTTTTTGCAGCAGATCTTCCATGTTAAAATCGGCCGGTGAGAGCTCCAGCTTTCCGGCTTCGATTTTGGACATGTCCAGTACATCATTGACAACGCCCAGCAGATGTTTTGACGCATCGTCAATTTTTTTAAATGCGTAGTCTTTCTTTTCTGTGGTATGCGCGGTTTTGCCGATGGAAGTCATTCCGATAATGGCATTGAGCGGAGTCCTTATTTCATGGCTCATATTGGCCAAAAATTCCATTTTTGCATTACCGGCGTTTTCGGCCTGTTCCCTTAGTAAAACAAGTTCCTCGTTGCGCCGGTTGAGCTCGTAATATGGTTTTGCCTGCAAAGCCGATAAATAAAAAGCGGCAAAAATTCCCAGGACAACAATGACAAAGCCGGAGATAATAAATGAATTGCTGATTTTCCCCAAAGGCGTCTGCGAAATCGGAACGGTCAGCATCAGCACCCAACGTTCGGCGCCGTGAATTATCGGCGTATAAAAACAAATTTTGTCGACTTTGTTCTCGTCCCGGTAGTGGGCAATTGTCGTACTTTCGTTTTCCCGGGTCAGGGATTCGGTAAGTACCGAACCAAGATCGTGTCCGGTCACTGTCGCACCTATATGCGAAAGAAGCGGGGCTTCGCCGCCGGACTGGGCGACTACCGTGCGTCCGCTGTCCACAAGCAAAACTTTTCCGACGCTGTAAAGTCCGTAGTTGGAATCGGAAAACAGCGGAGAAAAAACATCGCCGCGCAGCGTAAAAATATAAACAGTGCTGCTGCCAAACTTGCGGTAACAGCGTATTACATACTGGCCGCTGTCAACCATTTTGGCCTGGTCTATCATGACACTGTTATCGTAGGCCCTCTCAAGATAAGCCGGTACATCGGACAGTTTAGGCCTCGCGTAAACATAACCGGTTTTTTCCCTGGTAATCATTCTGCCGTCAGACAATACTACAGCCAGGGATACAAAGTGGGGATTGGCAGATATTTCTTCATCCAGTATATCATTGACCATATCAACACCGCCGGAAGAATAGGCCCTGTCCAGCCTGCCGCTTACATCGGTTACATCGCTTTTAATTGAATCTACTGTAGTGTTGACCATGTCCAGGGCAAGTTTCTCGACCAGGGCCAGATCATCGGAGATGGTTCTGGAAATTTCGCGGTTGGAAAAATAAATTCCTGTAAGGGTCGCGGCAACCGTGATCAGGATAACTATCGCGCTGATTATTACAGCCGCGCGGATTCTGACTGCTATTGGGGAGTTTTTGTTATAATTAAAAATCTGTTTCAATTTGACATCCTCCCGGCTAATGTCAATTATATCAGATAATCACGGGGTTGGGGATAGTTATACAGGCATCCTTCGTAATTTCGTATGACTGCTTTTTCGCTGTCCAGGGAAACCAGGTAATCCGGATTTATCGGGACTTTGCCGCCTCCGTTGGGAGCGTCGATTACAAACCTGGGAATGGCAAATCCTGAAATATTTCCGGTAAGGTTCCGGATAATTTCTATACCTTTTTCCACGTTTGTCCTGAAGTGTTCGCTTCCTTCGTATAAATCACACTGGTAAAGGTAATAGGGCCGCACCCTGGCCTGAACCAGTTTTAACAGCAGTTCCCTCATCGTCTCTGTATTGTCGTTGATACCGCGCAAAAGCACGCTTTGGTTGCCCAGCGGAATTCCTGAGTCCGCGATATCGGCGCAGGCCCGGCGCGAAGCAGGCGTCAGCTCCCTGGGATGGTTAAAGTGAACATTCATCCAGAGCGGATGGTATTTCCTTAACATGGCGAGCAATTCGCCGGTCACCCGGGCAGGAAGGGTTACCGGGACTCTGGTGCCAATCCTGATAATTTCAACATGATCAATGGCTCTGATCCTGGAAATTATTTCTTCCAGCCTTGTGTCGTCCATGGTAAGCGGGTCACCCCCGGAAATTAAAACATCCCGGACTTGCGGAGTCCTTGCTATATAGTCAACAGCTTTTTCCATTGCCGCTTTTGTAATTACAGAATCTTTTTCGCCGACATACCGCTTCCTTACACAATGCCTGCAGTGCATGGCGCACTGGCTGGTAACCAAAAAAAGCACCCTGTCCGGATACCTGTGTACTATATGTTCGACTGGACTGTCATTTTCTTCATTAAGCGGATCCCTGGCTTCCCAGGGCTGCACAAAAGTTTCATTAATCGAAGGGACAGCCTGCCGCCGGATCGGGCATAACGGATCACAGGGATCCATAAGGGAAGCGTAATAGGGAGTAATAGCCATCCTGAAGCGCCGCAGGCTTACTGTTATTTCTTCCTGTTCTTTTTCGTTAAGGGAAATAACTTTAGACAAGGCTTCTGCAGTTGTAATTCTGTTGCGGAACTGCCATTTCCAGTCTGCCCATTCGCGGCTGTCCGGCCCCACTTTAAAGTATTCGAATACGCGGTCATTTGCCATAAATGCCGTACCTTGCAATGGCGGTATCCAGAATTTTTCGGATTAACTGCTTATAACTTATGCCGCAAAATTCCGCAATCATCGGGAAATCGCTGTAACCCGGGGCCAGGCCGGGCAGAGGATTTATTTCTATAAAATACAGCCGCCCGTCCGCGGACATGCGGAAATCAACGCGCGCCAAATCCCTGCAATCCAGGCCGCGGTAAACAGCGGCGGCCGAGTCAGTTAATTCTTTTTGCTGGACAGGGTTTAAATCGGACGGACATTTATACCGCACATACTCGCGGAAATTTCGTTTTACATCATAACTGTAAATTGGATGATTGCTGTCGTTAAAAATAATTTCCATGGGCGTAAACGCTTTTAAATCTTTGCCGTTGCCAAGAATTCCTACGGTAAATTCCCTGCCCTTGATATATTCTTCAACAAGCATGTCCTGTTTATAAACATTGATTTTTTCTTTTAATAAATTACGCAGGGTACCGGCATCATAAACAACGGACATGTCATTGACGCCTTTGCTGGACCCTTCGGCATTGGGTTTAATTATTACAGGGTAAGATATTTTATCAATTGAAACATCTGAAACATCTGAAACATCTGAAACATCTGAAACATCTGAAACATCGCCCAAAATATCGTCAGAAACTGCTTCCGGTAAAAAACCGCTGTTTTTTATTACCAAAAACTCCGGTGTTAAGACTCCAAGGGAAGCGGCGATTCTTTTGGCAAGGGCCTTGTCCATGGCAGCGCACAGGGCTGTCTCGTCGGAGCCCGTATATGGTATGCCCAAAAAACTTAATATCGCAGGAACCTGTCCTTCCCTGCCGCGGCCGTTTTTACCTTCGGCAATATTAAAAACTATGTCGGGTCTGTTTTGCGCGAGCCGGAGCGGAAGATCTTCGGCAGCCTCATATAGAACCGTTTCATGGCCGGCTTCTTCCAGCGCGGTCTGAATCGAACGGATTGTCTCCATATCGTCAAACTCCGCCTCGCTGTCCGGCAAATCCGGAGAAACATTTCTTTTTAAATTGTAGGTAATTCCGGTTTTTAAACGCCCCGGAGGTTCAGTATCCGCTTCCGCTTCTGTATCTTTATCCATTGATTCACCCTTTTGAAATATCGCCGTTGTTGTTCTTATAAATTAAATATTCTTTTTCCAGATTAACCAGTGTTCCGCTGCTGTCGGCGCTTACCATTGAACCGCCCGGTAACGCGTAACCTTTTGCGCCGTCACCCAATAAACGAAGCGCTGTCTTTAGTTCTTTCCAGTCCTCGTCCTCGCCGTGGACATCAAACAAAAGAGGAGTAAACCCAAGGCAGTCAAAAAGCCGGGCTGTGCTGTCGTCATCTTCATTATCCCAGTGCACCCAATGGGAACCCATCATTATTACCCCGGCAGAAACTCCCAGGAAACGCTTGCCCCCGCGGTACAGGTCCCTTAAAAAATCAATCAGATTATGTTTTTTTAACCATTCCATTCCGTCTTCCACTTCGCCGCCCGATATAAAAACAGCATCACAGTTATTAAGCACTGTTTTGATCGATTCAAGATTGGGATTTTTTTTGGCGATACGGACAAGGGTAACTTTATCCGCGCCTGCGTTTTTGAGCGAGGCCTTCATTATCTGGAAAAAAGCCGGATTATCTCCGTTGGCTGTACCGATATACGCGACATGCGGCTTTTGAAGTCCGGCAAAAGCCCCGGACATCATCCGCGCCATTGCCGCAGGATCCCTTGGTCTGCCGCCGGCAATCATGATTACCGGCACTTCATGATTCATAAAAAAGATCCTTTATATTATATTCAAAATCACACTGGGTCCGCCGGAATTTTCCGGCCGGGCCAGGCAGTATGTTTTCCATGACCTTTATATTATACCCGCCGCCGGGGCCGTAAAGCAATTGCAGGACATGCAACGCTTCATCTGTTATTTTTTCGCTTTTGGCGGTTCCGGACTTGCCGCCGCCGCAGTTAACATCGATCATAATCTGCAGTTCAAACGCGGATTGGCTTTTTTGTTCAAGATGATAATCACGGAGCCCTTCAATCTGCGACAAAGCCCTGTCAGCATCCATAGTCGTAACAAGTTTCCCGTCCGCTGTAAATGTACAGTTGGTCACCCGGCCCTCTACCGCCTCCGCAATCAATCCCTGGCTGCGCCCGCACTTGCATATTCCGTTATTATGCAGACGCACCAGGTCGCCGGTATCAAACCTGATCACGGTATTCCATGGATTGCCGAATGTCGTGACCAGCATGCGCCCCAGTCCGGGACCTCCGAATTTTTCTTTAAGCGGATAAAAATCAATACGGCAAAAATCAATATTCTGATGCAAAAACCCTTCTTCACATTCCTGCAGAACAAAACCGGTCTCGGTGGTTCCAAAAGAAGAAACTAGAGGGGAGCTGAATACCCTGCGTATTGCTTTGCGGTGAATCTCCGAAATAAATTCATAAGTAAATACGATAACAGCCGGGGAGTACATTTTGACGCCCCTGTCCATTGCCCAAAAAGCAAGCCTTGCCAGTAAAGAAGGATTTGTTTCAAGTATTACAGGCTTAAAAAAATCAAGCTCTGCGGCCATTCTTTGGAAATGCCTTTCCTGCCACTGCAGAATTGATATTTTTTCGTTAAGGTAGAGTTTATTGCCGGTGATGCGGCTTTCCATGGGAAGGTCTTCTTCGCAGCTTATTCCCACGTTAAGGGAACTTGCCAGCTTGGCTTCTTTTTGTGGATATTCCAGGCAGGCAAGCGCGGAGTTAAGCTTCCACGAACTTGCTTCGGCGGCGTCCCACCATTGCTGATTCCAGATATTGACTACCCGGTCTCCGGTAGTGCCGCTGGTAAAGGTGTACTCAATTTCGCCGGTTTTTAAGCCTTTTTCAATGTCCCGGTAGTCGGGAACCAGCCCCGACGGAAAATTTTCCCTGATAATCTGCTTGGTAAGTTCCGGCATTGCGGCATATCTTAGATCGATAGCATCTGAATCTGTACCTGAACTGCCGCTGCCGGGATCAAGGACTTTCCAGCTCCTGTAGGCCGGAGCGGTATTTATAGCTGTTTCCAGGGCAGCCGCAGATTTTTTAAAATAACCGGATGGATAATTGTAACAGCTTGCCGGAATCATAATTTTGGTTTTTTATCCTTCTATACCAGAGCATTATAATGAGTTTATTATTATTGTAAAGGACAGCCAAAAGCGTGTTTTATGTACCATGATATTCAGGTAAATTTTTAAAAATTTTTTGT
>Ga0123357_10004163_pt1 | contig 16871 bp, 11 predicted proteins | sample TergutEmb28metaG_FD_89873 | JGI IMG/M metagenome (GOLD analysis project Ga0123357, IMG submission 89873) | Embiratermes neotenicus P4 segment gut microbial communities from Petit-Saut dam, French Guiana - Emb289 P4 | ecosystem: Host-associated > Arthropoda: Insects > Digestive system > Gut ... | reverse complement strand
ACCGTCACAAAACCGGTACACATAAATCATATATGCATAATCTTCAAACGAAAATGTAAATGGCATCGTGAACGTAACAGACGCACCGAGATGAGAACTGTTCTGAACACCAGTAGCCGGCACACTAGCCATCGCCGAACATACCAACCCACCCCGCCTTTCCCCGCACGCCTTAGCTACCTCCCAAGTGTCGAGATAGCGAGAACGCTCTGTCTGTAGCTGGCTAAAAATAGCGACCCGCCAGATGATAGACGCGGTTCACACGAGGGCGTGTACGGGAATGAAAAAACGGTCATAACTCCGTAATCGTCCAAAATCGGACACATGCTTGTATGAACTTTTTTGATCACAAATACCTAGGAAATCACCTCCTGCAGTTATGCCCTAAAGTCGTGAAACACCCTGTATTTCTTATTTTATAAAAATTTTCTTGCACTTGTCTTTGAATGCTTTTCTATGATGTCCTGACAGTAGTGACTGCAGTTTAGCTGTCTTAAACTTCATGGCATGGATCATAGTGCATCTGCTGTACTGCTTGTAAATGATATGAATGTAAAAAACCTAACTTCTGTGTTTTAGATGTTGTGACACAGGAACACATTACATTGATGTACTTTTATGTGATTTAACACTATAAAAGCATTACCGTGTCATAGTTGTAGTTGATAAGATAAATCGTAATGTATGATGGTGTAGCTGTAGGCAGAATTCTTGCAGAGAAACATGACAGCACTATCATTCCAGGTGATATTATTTTAGAAATACAATATATTGGTGTAGTTACTTGTGATACTATTTTAGAAAACAACAAAAATGTGTTTCTGAGTATTGATTCCAAATTTTAAAGCAGTTCTTCCTTTTGTATTAATGTTTTCAAATCAAAATATTTTTGCCCATTCTTTGTAACAACAGTCAACCAAACGCAGTACTAGTGTTATATTTTGTTCAGCCCAGTTTTGCCTGTTTTAAAGCTGTGCCCCTGTTCCTTTGTTAAATTGCATTTACCTGAGTGTATTTTACATTTATTTAGATTTGTGGCATTCAACATTTTTTAAGAGTGGTTATTTTTAATCTTAACATTATTCAATGAAATGTGAGCACCAAAATAGTGACTTTAATACCATTTGCATTGCCATTTATTGCTACCATATTCTGCTCCTCTCTGTAACTACTACATTATCTGACTCTTAGGATTCATTATGACAGAACAGCAGTGTTGACTTTGTATGTATGAGAATGCCTCTAATTACTGGCAGTACAGTTGTTGTAGAACATTAGTAGTTTTTAAAGTGTCACATTAGAAAATTTGAGGACTGCCAAAAGATCATTTTCTCTTCAGTCTTCCAAATTTACAGCTCTTTTTTCTTCCCTCAAATTTTTTATTCCTTTGGCAGGTTGTGTATATGTTTTTCTGTCCACCAAACCATTGTGTGGCACAACAGATGGAATTAATTCTTCAGAGTATGGAATATTTCACCCCCTGCCCTCAATATTTCACCCCCGTTCTCAACATGTAAGGCGTAAATTTATTTATTTGTATATTAGTTTAGTCCATTGAGTCTTTTTTTTAACATCCATAATTTGTTTTCAAAGGCAGCTGGCTTTAGTGACTGAAGTTTTTGTGGTTTTCCTCAGTCTTTTCAAACAAGCTTAATGACATTTAATAAGTTAGGCCATGACTGTTTCATTCTGCATTCTTTTTAATTGATTTTCACCAATTATCTTGCAATTCAAAGCAGTAATATATTAGCTGTTGACACTATCTTTAATGAACCTTGAATAAACATGCATCTAATCCCAAAAGGCCATGCTGCCATTTACAGAACACTGGGTACACTCCTGTTGCACTCTTTCTCTGACCTGCACATCCATTTTGCGTTGCCATCAACTGCCTATATGCACGAATTACTGCAGCTTAGCCAGTACTTGACAATTTGAATCATTCTGATACACACCTTGCCTTTCTTGCATGTCATGAAATGCCTTAGAACTACACCAATGTGGCATTGTGGCATGAATGTCCATAGGTTGCTGCTTCCCATCTAACTTAACTGTATGTAGATGTACGTATTATGCTATATATGTTGCCATGTATAGACTTTGTAGAAAAATTGTTTTTCAGAGTCTGTATGGTTACCTTAGTCATATTCAAGATTTGTATAAAGTAATCAGAAATTGACAAATGTGAAACAATGTGCAGTCGAGAATATTATGTAAACATGTGTTGTGCTAAGTACGTCATTACATAAGAGCCTCTTCCATATATTGTTACCACTAGATGTGGGGTAAACATATGCAGAGAAAACATCAGACTACATCCTTTGGGATATGTAGTTCTTTGAATTGCTACTTGTCAGAAGAATTTTCAGTTTATCTTAGAGTCTTATACTAGCTTCGTAGAGGCTCAGTTTCATAGCTTCTTACATGAGTGCTTGTTGAAATGCTCTCTTTTGAATTTCTAAACATTCCTCTTGTTGTTCAGAGACTTACATCATGGAAAGTATGTTACGGGTCTAGCAATACTGAAATACCTGGAAAATGCAGAGAACTAACTTCTATGGTTTGTTGCAACTTTTGTTGTCTCTGCAGGTTTAAATTTGCAAACCCAATAATTTGTTATGCTATATTATTCTACGTTTAATTTAGAATAAAAGAAGAATTAGGTATGTTATATTGCAGGATGGCTGATGATGTAATTTTTAAGGCAGTTGGAAGTTGATGTAGACAGAAGCTTAAGTATATATTAAAAAAGTAGTTGAATTGTTGTAGTTCCATCTCCTCCCAAGCTGTTATGTTGGCTACTGCCTGAACTAGTAAAAGTAAGATCCAAAATAACAAAGAGCACAGAATCTTTGGCTGTTTCAGACATTCGGCAACTCCAGGGGCCACCGGATGGTCACTGAGGCAATGGAGCAGGAGCAACGTCATGACCATGACGAGGAAGAGGACACCACAGAGGACAGCTTTGGTGCTACAGTCATTCTGGGCAAAGGTGAGTACATTCTTTGCATCTATGTAGATTGATCTTCATTTTCCCCTTTTTGACATCTAAGTAACTCTGTTGAGGGGATTTATCTTGAGAAGCTAGTGGCCCTTCAACCGCTAAAGAATTACCTTAATTACCTTGATTATGGTGTTCTCAAACACCTGCCACTGGACCCTTTCCTGGGCCAGACAAATCCAGTTCATAACATTCCACTCTTTTTTTAAGGTTAATTTCTATACTACATCTATGAGTAGGTCTACCAAGATGTCATTATTTTTCAGGTTTGTCTGGCCAAAATTGTTTCCATAATTTTTATGCTGTCCATGTTTTGTTTGGTTTGGTTTGGTTGTGTGCTATATATCCCACCTATTGTGTACTCCATGATTCTATGATTCTAATAATATTGACTGAAGAACCCCAATCACACAGCTCCTCATTAGGCAGTTTTATACTATTTCCTGTCACTTCCTCATAGTTTCAGTTATGTGTCTTATCAAACACCCTTGATCCACATCCTTTCCTTAGTGTGAGAGAGACCATATTTTGGCAACTGCTGTACTATGTTCGTTGTCATTTGCCTCCCTAGTTATCTCTGTTCATTTTTGGTTTATGACCTGCAGGTGCTACACAACACTGGATGCTAGAAATATAAGAATGATATCATGTCAAGGTAAAATTGTCCCTGTGTTTAATTAAGCACCTGGCCATGAGGATGTATTGGGGAATGGAAGTATAGTTCTTTCTTCTTTCTGAACCTCAGCACATTGTGGCTGCTTTAACATTGGGAAAAATACCCCCAGCACCCACTGGATAGGATGCTGAGGGGGGCCTCAGATGTGGTTGTGTACAGTACACCAAAGAAAAATATCTGCCCCTAAGCCAGCCCTAGCCTAATCCCTACACTGACTGGGCTAAAATTTGCATATTGAGTTCCAGAGCTCAGTAAGTCTCACTATAAAATGCAGTATATTGAGAGATTTTTGTTTCTGTCACCTGTAAACATCTGTGTTTTTTGAAAGGGATCACATTTTCTGTGCAGGTAGTCCAGAAAATCTCAAGTTTGATTGGATGATAACAGACTGGTCTAAATGCTCACAGTCATGTGGGGGAAGCGGCTTCCAGGTGAGGGTCTGTGCTTGCTATGAGTTGGTATATATCCTGTTGGATGCAGTTGTGATATATATTATCCTGTTGTTAGGTCAGGGCTGCACACTGCATGGTGCGTCTGCACAACACAACACAGAACGTAGACAACAGTCTGTGTGAAGATGCTGGTCTGCCAACACCACCTACTATACAAAAGTGTGGCACAGAGGATTGCCCACGTTGGGTGCCCAGTGAATGGTCACCCTGTGAACAGTCACGTTGTTTCACCTGGAACACAGGTAATCACTTGTCAGTCAGAAATGTCTGTAGTTTGTTGTTGGAAAAACTGACCTTTGAAGTACAGTGGGTTATGCTAAAACAAACGTAATTGGTTCTAGAACCTTGTTCGTTATAACATCTGTTCATTCTAGCATACAGTGAACTATATGTATTTACAGGTAATCTGTTCCAGGCCCACAGCCTTGAGCGATGTTACCATCCAAAACAGCCATTTAAACAGGAAAAATAAAATACAAAATAAAAAATATGTGTTAAAATAATATAGAATTAATTTATTTAACTTTTGTACACTGTACATGTAAATTTGAAAAGCATAAGCAATCTTTCCTTAGTGAAAACTATCAACAGACTTTCCCTAACTGATGCTCTAATCAAAGCAGGAAGGCCTTACATGTCATGCACACATGCATGCTACGTTGCCTGATAGTATTCCTCTGCTTTCAATGTAGCATCTGTATTTGTTGTAGCGTCTTGATTTTATTGATAAAGACTTTTTGTTGTAGCATCATTCGTTGTAGTATACCCCACTGTATAATGTGACAGTTAATCCATCATAGGTTCCTCAGTGACTGAAAATAATTCTGTCTAGGTGGCCCATCTGAGTAGATACGCCCCGAACTTTTTATGTGGTGATGGAGACAGAAGTAGTTTGTGAAACTGTTTTCATTTTTTTTTACAATGGATGATGGATAAGTCCAGAGACTGAATGGCTTTCAATATACTCTGAAATTTTTGTAGGCAAAATATGTATGGTCTGTGTAGTCTGTGTTGTAGGAATATCAAGTTTATATTTCTTTACTATCAAACAAAATTCTTTAAGGACTTTAGAGAAAATGTTTATGGTAGAACAAGTCATTACTTCCCCTGCCCCCCATCCAGATTTATTGAGATTAAAATCGAATGAAATTTGTTGAAATTTAAAATGTTATGTTTCAGTTAGAAGAGAAAGGACTAAAATGGTGTGGGCATGTAAAACTGACTAATAGAACAGGTTTCTGAGAATTACATTTTGAAAGAAGACTAAAGCATGACCTAGAACAAGATCCTTCCACTGGGTACTAGAGCACATCAAAGTGATGGGAAAGAGCTGATCAGGAAACAAAAAGGAAAAATTATTGAAGGACTGAAGAGGGTGGAGACATTTTGTTCATTAATTCATAAAAACAGAAAATGATGCTAGAAAATAAAGAGACAGCACAGGGCATGCAAGAAAAGTCCAAATCACTAATTGTGTCTCACATTTAGAAAGCAGTCTGCTTCATGCAGTGAGAGAGGTCAAAATGTGACCATCAGTTTAAATTTATGCAGTGAAAGTATTGATAAGCAGTGCAATGGAGCGCTATGCAAGCTCCTGTCATCCTTGTCTAGAGTTTTGGGAACTTTGAAACTGAAAGCATAACACAAACCCACAGAAGATGCATGAGTAATAGTAATGTAACATAAGCATAACAAAGGTAAAGAACAGCTTTAGAGTGGTACATTGTCTTGCTCTTACTGTGCTAAAGTGTAGTATATAGACTGAGAGGAATTTAGTGTGAAGAAATGGGGTGTACTGTTGTGCGTTTATGAACACAGTTGGCATGAGCTTGGTGACAAAACACTGATGTGTGGAACAGTGATTAGAAAATATGACCTTGTTTTGGGTTTATGAACCACACATATGTCTACACTTCCATTTACTCCTATCTTCTTCATGGTACTCAGGTAGAGTTTGTCTGCCATGAGGGGAATAAAACATGTAGAATTTTGGGAGGGGGCACAACTACTCCATTCACTCACTTTTTTTAGAAATCCCTAGAGAGGAACCGGAAATGTATACAAAATTTGGGTTATTTATTTTGAGGCCCAACCAACCTCCTAACTGACAGGTCCAAAGGGCTTTCCTCAGGGTTGAAGTACCCTGGACATGGCACAGTGTGCTTCCTCATAGATGCAGTAGTTAAGGACTGGTATTAATTTGTATATACACAAGAAGACTGAGGATATAGTACACTTTAGTGCTAGTCTTTTACTTCTTTGTTTCTGCACATTGCATTTTACAAAAGTATCTAGAAATTGGCATGCTCACATGTATAAATGTAACTGACCCTCTTAGATATGGTAATTTTTAAAATTCCATTATGTGCACTGTTTTTTATTATCTGAAACGGAACTAACTATTACTTGTACTTCTTTGAAAACTGACTGTTGTTATTCTCAATAAAATTATCACTTTTGATGTTGGTATCGTTTGTGTAGGTAGGAAGTTTTGTGTTCAAATGTTTATGTCTGTGCAGCAATGCAGCGACGTGACGTAGACTGTCAGCTTAACAATGGCACAGAGGTGGACTTGCAGCTGTGCAGTGAGGCAGAGAAACCTCCACAACGGCAGGAGTGCTACAATGACAAGTGTAAGGGCACGTGGAAAGTTGGGGAATGGTCTGAGGTGAGGACAGTGCACTCACAATGCACATGGGTGGGCGCAGTGCTGTTAATTCTAATTGTAAACCGTTTATTTCTGGCAATAAGGACCTCAAATCCAATATATGTTGTGGTTGTCCTTTGCCTCAGACAGCCCTTAGAGCCAACTTCTACTTCAAGTAGTATTTTGGTTCACAGAAGTAAACGTGTTGGTGCTGTGGCAGGTAATGCAGCTGATTGCGACATTTCCCAGAAAGAAATTTTGTGCACATAAATGTTGTCATATTCTCCAAACGGCGGAACGTAGCAAATTCTCGCACTATAACGTAGTCAGATCGATGCTCAGTCAGAAATGAGCACTTTCTGTGGCATTATTTTATTTATCTATACAATGCTATACCTCAAAATAGACCATGGTGACTTCATTCACATTCTTTCAAAATGTAGAAACTTACTTTGCTGCATAATTTCTTGCAGTCCCTTTTCCTCTCATATGACAATTATGCTTGTTCTTATTCTTGATTTTCATCTCCTACTTCTCCTACTCATCCTCCTTTTTATTTGCTTTCTTCTTCTTCCTTTTCCAAGTTTTACTTTTATACCTAGCAGTTGATCTTTCTTCTGTCTTTCCTGCCATAGCTCCCATTCCTCAGTTTTCTCCCATCTTCTGTTTGACACCTTTCCTAACCTGTTGTTCCCATCTGCACTCACCTCTGTCCTTCTGTATTTCCCTCTCCTCGGTTTCCTCCCATCTTCTCTTTGATATCTTTCCTAACATATTTTTCCCATCGCAATATTAGTCTTACTCTTTGGCGTTTTTTCTTCTTGTTTTATGTTTAAAAATTTATTTGTCTTGTTATCTATTAATTAATTTTCTGTGGTATTAATTTTTAATTCTGTATAGTTTTTTTAATTCTCTCACATCTGGGACTTTCTTTGTGCTACTTCTTGTATCTAGGTCTGGATCTATAAATCCAGTCCTCCCTGTGCCTTGATAATGTGCGTAGGAACAGTTTTATATTTGCCTGCTTCTCATGTCAAAATTCTTGGGCTTACATGCAGTGAAATCTAAACAATGCAAGTATGATTGTGAACTCTTGCATTAACCTAAACACTGTATCGGTTTATTGTCCTACTGCAGAATGTTCCCTTGTAGTACAGCCATCATTCAAACCTGTATCTAGTAGATCTTGGCCCTTATTGGACTGCTTACATACACTGTGCCCATACATTTCTGGAGGGATCTTATAGGTATAGAGAAAATACAAATCCTCTTGCTTCTTAAGTTATTTAATGGCAGCTTCTTATCATCTGACTTCATATAACATTGATCCAGGAAAGTGGTGGTGGGGTTCACTTCTAGTGACTGAAAGTGACCAACCAGATGCTGAATTGTGGTCAGAGCAGACACCATGTATGCTCTGAGTACCAAGAAGATATGTGAAATATTGGAACTCTTTGTATAAAAAGAGACTCTACAGGCATGGGTCTTACTGCCATTTACTGTCACAACATTGAACATTTAGAAGAAAAGTAACATTATAAACTGACAGAAATGTTAAAGAGGTATAATACATAATACTGTATTAACTAGTAATTGACATTTTCTTGATTCTCTGTAACAAAAACTTTCACAGTTTAAACGTTAGATAATTTGTTTCCTTTTAAATATTTATCATTTCTTGCTGACTGCATAGGATATTTCAAATGTGAGGATACTTGAAACTGTCATGGTCTGTTTTAAGATACAAGTGCTGAATGGATTGGTGTAGCAGTAAACTCTAAGAGTTGGGAGTTGTCTAGTTGGTAGTGGCTAGGTCATTGGATGCCCTCACTGAGATATTCATGCGTTTTATTATTCCATGCAGGTATATACCAGAATATTACTTTAAATAAGCAATGACTCCTTCCTTCTAAATCCTTTGCAATTCATCAGTCATCCTACCATTTATTACTATGTAGTCTGAATTACTAATAGCAGCACACAATAAAACACAGAACACAGCTACCAGCATTTAACTGGAGGGGATGAGGAAAGTTTTAAAAATTTGCACTTCTTTAATATGGGGATGTACTGAACATTACACCACAGTGTTCTATCTAGGGAATTTGTACACAGGGTATACAGGGAGGAATCGGCTGTAAGTTGGAGAACATCGGTATAGCCAATACCTGTACCCAAATTTGAACATTTGAGGAGGTGATAGTGGGATAGGTTTTAAAGAATGAAATCTGTTATGCATTTATTGATTATCAAATATGTATTTAAAGAAAGCAGGAATTTGTAATGTTAACACCTGTACTTAACATCTAATTGGCATAAGACTGACAGAAAGATATTAATTAAACTGTAACAACTTGTTTCATTGAAATATTCTTTAGAGTTCCAAGTGCTTTAGAGAGGGTGAGTTAGTTTGAATATATGGCTTTGGCTGAAGGACAGACCTGCACATTGTACGGATAAAACATTATCTTAAGAAGGTACAGTATGTGGAACTGTATGAAGATTACATTTTTGTCATCATTATCTACACAGCTTTGGATGTAGGCATATTTGGTTATATTGATGTAAATTAACCTAACATACTTTCTCCCAGTGTGTGGCAGATTCCTCCTGGTATACTCTGTGTAAGAGACTAGAAATAGATTTATTAATAGCCATAATCAACACTTTTTAGTTAAAATTATGCCGAAAGTTTTGTGATATTGTGTTGTGTAATATAGTACAGCACAGCGGTCACCTCTGTTCCCTAGGAACATGCCTTAGTTGTTCGTACATGCACTTTAGTCTGCACCCTGCTTTCTGGAACTCCTTTTTTTTGTAGTCTTGCTTTCAGATATCACACCACATGCACCTGCATGCATAAAGTACATAGCTGTATTCTATTTGACACTGAGTAAACCTCAGAATGTCATGAATCAGGCTACACTTCTCTTACACTGAAGGTCATTATCTACTGTCTGGCACTTATGAAGGCATTATGGTAAGTAGTAATCTACTTTAATGGAGGACATGCCATTGTGCTTCTAGAACACATAAAAACAAAATGTCGTTTATCCATCAAACACAACAACTTATTTTCTTTTCATTATTTAAACATAGCTACATGTTTAAATAAAGAAAAGAAAATAAATTATTGTGTTCCATGCATAAAAGACTTTTGTTTTTGTAAGTGGTAATCTGCTTTTAGTTTATGTTTGTATCTGATGAGACTACACCCTAATCTTTTTAACTGTGACACTTGAACTGGACATTATCCATTATCTGATTACAATACCACTTCTTAAAAATAATACATTTTGAGGACTTGCTGTCTCTGATCTCTAAGAGACTGATTCAGTGTGATGGACCCAGCAGAAGCAGTTTCATTATTTTGAATTACATTATCTTACCTGATGATGGAAGAAAAAATATTTTAATACAAGAAATAATATGAAAGAGGAAGTCCAGTATTTGTGTCAATATAACATACTCTTATCACAGACCTTGAGGTTAAACTCTCTACCTTTTCCTTCTACTATTACTACTACTACTACTACTGCTACTGCTACTGCCACTGATTTAAATCTGTGTTAATTACAACCAACCTTTATTTACCATTCTGTCCCTGTAAATTTTGCAGTCAGAATCAGTAACAATTATGAATACGAGCACTAAATGACAGTAATAAACAGACCTTGAAGGTGTGAGTTAGTAGGTACTGCAGTGTCCATCTTTGTATAAAACATTTGTAGCATACATTTACATAGCAGCACACCCCAGCTCACATTTTTATTCTGAGAAATACAGTATCTTGGTAGAAGCATTGCTGTCTTCCTGGAACTTTTCCAGCAAGCTTACTCAGCGCACCTTTTCTGGTGTTTGTTTTGTTAAATACCACAGGTTCTTCCTTCATGGATGACAGTATTTGGCACTGCAATATGAATGGATTTTGTAATAGCAAAATTAACTGCATGGGGTAGAATCATTCTTGGCTAGCTAACTGCAGCTCACATATTCTAGAAAACGCCTGCCTTGAGTGGAATCAAAAGGTTCATTTTCCTGTTTATGAGAGTCCATAATTGGTCCTAATCCTGTCTACTCCTACCCCCTTATTTCTTTAAGATATATTTGAATATTATCCTTCCATGTAGGCCTGAGTCTACCAAGAGGTCTCTTCTCTTCAGGTTTCCTGACCTATAATGTGTATCGAATTCTAACCTCTCTCATGCATTCCACATTCTGTATCCCTCTCTTCCTCCTTGAAGAATGGACAGAATTATGGTGGCTATGCTGTATGACGGTACTACTGAAGTAAGTAAGTAAGTAACTAAGTAAATAACTTCATATAATTAGGTAATTCAGTTCTGAACAATGTTTGTTTAAAATTATTTCCTTCTGTGTTTTAAGTTTGTTTTGATCTAGCCTCTTACAGGAGCCAACACTTGTGATATTGAGACCCTCACAAAATGTGTGCAAGCATCTTGAACTACACCTGCATGCATCATGGAGATGGGCTGATATCACTGTCATATCTGCTGCTACAGTTTACAAAAAGTGAAACATACAAATATTCTGTCTGCTATGTATACATTCATAGCTGTGAATAACAAACAGTCCTGAATAGCTGCAATCCTAAATTTGCACATTGAAGTCCTACTGGGCATGTGCATTTGTCCACATTTTCTCATGTCGTCCTGAATATACAGAACTCTGTTGACAGGCTGTACAAGGCCATACCATGGCTAGGGCAGTTAGTTATCAGTCTTTCATCACAGAGGCCCAGCTTCAATTGCAAGCCAGTCTGTGTGGGATTTGTGGCAGACAAAGTGGCGTGGGTATGGGTTTTTCTCTGAACGTTTCTGTTGTCTCCTGTCTGTATGATTCCACCAATGATCCATAATCATTCATCGGTCACCAGGGCTCTATAATCTTAGTAGCTGACAGACTCATTAAACAAAATGCTTAAAAAAATAGACTGTATAAGGTATTTATTGTTCTTGGATATGATGCTCCATCACATCCAAGAAGAATGGATTCCTCATCCACAGCACTTTAAAAAATTAAAAACTCACTGACTATATGAAATTAGAGAGTCTCCTGACAGTGAATATTAAGACTATTGTATTGCGGGTTGTGACACTGTTTAGTCCAACAGTTAGTTTAGCTAGACATGTACCAACATTTAATAAAAGGCTGCTATTTCCTTCGGCCAGATATTGCAATATCATAATCTGGGAGATCATTATCCTAATGACAAGCTGATATGGTCTTCCAATGCATCTTAATGAAATATTCACTGTAATGAAATGAAAGAATTTTATCATCAGTTAATATGGTAGAAGAAGACTATCTGTAAAGATAAAATTTCTTCGAGAAGACTTACTAGATACTAAGAAAGTGGAAAGACCTAGAAATGCGGCACTAAGACTACTTTAAGTGATGACACAAATAACTGTGGATGATACTAAAAGCTGAGGTGATATTTACAGAGACAAATTTTGCTTATTACATGTGTCTAAATGAAGATGGGAACAATTGTGAATGACCATCAGTCCACCTCCATGAGTGCACAGTGTTGTTTAGCATAAGCATTTGTTTGTCTTTAGCATGCATGCTTGTGTGCATGTGCAGTGTGCAGCCCCCTGCGAGACACAAGGCATCAAGTACCGCATCCTGCAGTGTGTGTGGTACGGCACGAAGAAACCAGCGGGCAACGCCTGCCGGGACCAGCCAAGGCCTTCCGTCATGAAGGTGTGCAAGGGGTTGCCATGTACCCAGTGTAAGTTCCCCTTGTATATGTGCAGGTGCTGCTGTTGCTTTGGCCAGTTATTTGTTAGTCTTGTCATTCCAAAACAGTACTCAGGTGGGATATTTATACAAAATGTTGTGGTTCAAAACTGTGCTTACTGGAAGTCATGTGGCAGAACAGAATCCTGAAATAAGGCCTGTACCAGTGTACCAGCATCTGAGGCAACTCTGTTATGATCCCTGTCATAACTGGAATATTCAGTATATATGAAGATAAATTCTCTGTATCTTGCTTCCTTGCTTCCTCATTATCATCATGGACCTGATACCGAACATACAGGTATATCTTGAATTGTATGTGTTTTGTACTGTTGCTGATGTGTGTGGTAGCCATGCCTCTTAAGACAATTTACAAGTATAGTGGTATTGCTTTTGGGTGCTATTCAAATCCTCATTCCTAGTATTTTTTGAATTACATGAATACATGTCCTCGTCTTTATTTGAGTGTCATTACTTTTTCATATTTTGATAAATATTATTACATTGACAAGGGGAGGAACCACGTCTCAGGTGAATAATACAAGGTGGTTCAAATATGACCGGGACTGATGTCGCCAGATTTACACACAAACAGTCCCAGTCATATTTGAACCACCTTGTATGTACTTTTTTTGGTCCAGTATTATCTATTCAATTTCTCACCCAGATACAAATTTCTCACTCATTCAGACTTCACAGGAAGCACTGTGTCTCAGACAGACATTCGATTTGTGGTGTAGTGAAGCAGCTGCATACTAAATAGGGTATGTATTAACCATGCACACACTGAGTAGCCTACCAAACTCGGAGGCATACCAAATGTCAAGGAATGTGTGTGTGTGTGTGTGTGTGTGTGTGTGTGTGTAATGAGCCTAAGTAAATAACTGCCAAGGATTTTTATGTGGATAAATTTACTCATTTACAAACTGATGAATATTATACATAAACAAACCTGTGATGGTCTGCGTATTACTATTAGATATTTTGATCATGTCAGAGAATCTGAAGTCTGTTGTTATGATTTCTCTTTTATTTGGGAACTAATGTTCAACAATGTTGCAGTGTCAGCCATCAGCAGGGCTAGTTGTTACATTGTGGTTTTGACACCCTCACAGAAGGGAATACATCCCAAACAGTATCATTTATGCAAGCATGTAGTGATGTGTGTCACATGGCATTCAGAAAGTGAATGTTCAAATCTGTACACAAATGTAATGTGATTCTGCATGCAAATTACAGAGGTGTGCTCAAAACAGATCATATCAGTTCAGCTGAAATAAAGCAGAACAATTAAAAAAAAGGGTTAAAGTGCCCAGCCTGCTCAGATGCTACAAAGCAAGTGCAGTGCTTTGGGTGGCAACGTTGGTACCTTTGTCATTCTAACAAGAGAAATTGAAAATGACAAATTAACATAAAAACCGGGAGTCAAAATCTGAACAGCATTCTTGACAAGTTGTTTTGCGTATGTTACTACTGTATCGAAAGTACATCACATTCAGTAGCATATAAAAACCAACAGTAGTAAGTACAATTTTAGATATTTTAATTCTGATAAGTAAAAATACTTTTTTACTGACTGCCTTTCACACATGACAGGCAAATTTACAAAAAATTTAGATACAGATGTGTTTAATGTGATGCAGACATTAATATGCATAACAGAGGATTTATGGAAAGTAATACATTTTGTAATTGGTTTAGTGTGGTTTAGTTTAGTGCAGTTTGGTAGCCACAGCTTTTCCTTCTTACCTATACAATGTTTCAAATCACTACAAAATGTGAAGTTTCATATCTCATATTATTTGGTTAACATCTTATGTTCAGATTATGGTATTTTGGGCTGTAACACCATTTCATCTTGTTTGGTGCAACCAACGCTTTGAAGGAACATGGCGCCATATCATGGTCAAAGTAGCTAGGAAGAGAGAATAGCCAGATTATATAGGTAGACTGGCACAGAAGTTGGCAACTCAGAAATATGGAATGGTGAGAAGTGGAAGTGCCATGTTCTAGAGAGAGAGATGGGGTTATTTTACAATAAAATTAGTCACTGAGATTATGTAACATTGATGATACTCAAAGATGAAAGAAATATGAGTATGGATCATTGTGGTATGATACTGGCAGCTTATAACTAATGTGTTTGGAGAGACATGTTTCACTTCCACTTTGTGCATCACAAATCCCACATAGACTTACTGGGATCAAACCCAGACCTGTGTGATGAGGGGCTGCGGACTAAACTCCTTAGCCATGGCATGGCCCAAGTGGTCTGTTTGGCCTAATAGGAACAGTGAAGTGGAAACATGAGAAACGGTGCTGGAGTATTAATGGGAGGTTGACATGCACAGTGGTCACCCAGAACCACAGGAGGAAGTGAACCAGTGAGAAAACTGGAGGCAAGTACTGTCTTGCCTGTGTCAACCTGCCTGTATGCATTGGCTGCACTGTTACCTCACCTCACACTAACCCCGAAGATGATAGCTGCATGCCCCACCAAGATGTTGGTGTCCATTGACAAGATGGTAAGGTGTCAGAACATAGAGAATAACTGTGAGTAATAGCCACCATGTGAACCTGGAAGCTTATCAAGTGTTATGTCTACTTTGAGTGCTCTTCATGCCTGTGCTTAAGTGTCATGATTGTGGAGTTGATATAAACATAACCAAGAATGCACACGCAGTTGCAAGCATTGTTCACAAAATCTTGACACTCACATTCTTAATCACATAATTTGTTTCATTCTTAAAACAGTATTGTTAGCCCTGTACAGAGTCAAAGCACAAACACATGCCTCTTTATTAGCAACTTCTTCGATTGTGGAACAAGTACTTGATGCATGATGTTTTTGTATTTCCCATTCACCTCCTGTACACTGTACTGAAATGTTATAACCTAATGTCATCTCTATTCTCAGGATTGTCTGCAATGATGAACCACCAAATCCATTAATAAAGTGTACTTTTTTTTTTAATATTGTGAAAATTACAATCCTGACAGGGTTACCACACTCATTCATACAAGATGGTAAAAGGTTTGCAAGGAAAAGTATGTTCTTTTGTTGTAATGATAGTTTTAAGTAACTAATATTCATCATTTTAATTATCATTACTGTTCTTTGGTTTGTTTCTTTAGTCTAAATTAATACAGTATGTGGGCTCATATATTCTCTTAACCAGTTGTGTATGTAAGTTTTTATATCCAGCATGAAGGTAACACGTTTGCTGTACATCTGTTATTTGAATATCAGAGTTGTCCTTCACCAAATTCCTGTATACATTCAACTGAAGGTATATGGATCACAATAAACACTGCCACTTGCAAATATATAAGCCTGTTCTCACAAGACATTCATTCATGTTGTGGGTTTTCATCTGTTTTGTAGCATGTCAGTGATCATAACTAACTGCCATTTGTGGTCATAATGAATTAAAATAATCAGCACTTTAAAGCCTTAAGTATATCAAAGTAAAATTTAAAAATTGTATTGCTTCCTCATTGAAGACATATCAGTTACAAAGATGAACTGCAAGATTTGAGATTCTAGCAGTGGTGTAACTGAAGATTCAAGCCTCCTTGAATATTGTGCCATTTCGATTGGTCAGTTGTTTCTGAAGTCTTGGAGGCAGCAAGCTTGTCTGAAATATAGGTGACTGTTTACTGTTTGCCGATTGACACAATGTTATATTCCAGAAGACTTGAATTTTTTAAAACTGACTGTTTAATGCTCTAATAACATAATGTACATTGTGGACATAATGTATAAAATTTGTATGTTGCACCTGGTGGAACACACATTTACCACTAGTTTTAAAGGGCTGTATGCTCTTGGGGTGAGGGCTAAATATAATCACTGTGATCGTATTTGGGTTCATAACTGCAAGTGCAACACCCAGAACTTTGTCCTTTCTGGGGGGAGGGGGAGGGGGAGGTAGCTGATCCTGTGACTGTATATTATTCATGTTTGATTTTAAAAATTATGTTATAAAAATCATGTCATAAATATAACTGTAGCATGATGTTGACAACTGTGTTTATATACATACAAATACAACTACATATTCTGTGACTCACCTAATTTTAATTGCAAGCTCTAATCATCTTGGATTTTTAATTTCATCTAAGACATTTCAGTGGCTGATTTTGGCTGAAGGTAAATCACACAAAACATTTCGTATCTTCTTGTCTACAAAACCTGTGTTTTTTAAATTTAAATTTGGTAGGGGGCTGCAGCCCTGCAGCTTCCCCCCCCCCCCCCCCCCCCCCCCCCCTCCCCTTCTCCTTTTTTTCTTTTCAAAATATATAACAATTCTTTTTTTCTTTTTTTTT
>Ga0123357_10004162_pt1 | contig 16872 bp, 15 predicted proteins | sample TergutEmb28metaG_FD_89873 | JGI IMG/M metagenome (GOLD analysis project Ga0123357, IMG submission 89873) | Embiratermes neotenicus P4 segment gut microbial communities from Petit-Saut dam, French Guiana - Emb289 P4 | ecosystem: Host-associated > Arthropoda: Insects > Digestive system > Gut ... | reverse complement strand
GCGTGGGGGTGGGGCAGGGCGGTGGGGGGGGCGGGCGGGGGTGTGTGTAGGAGGACAGCCGCGGCGCCCCCCCCCCCCCCACGCACACACACACACACACACACACACAGCCTAACTTGAGCCTAAGCCACCTAATTGTTAAGTTTTCTAGATCACACTCACCCACACCCACTGGGACTTCTCTGAACATGTGATAAACTCTTGCAAAGTTTACTACCTGCAGAACACACAACAAACCAAAGGATGAACATCCAGGCCCTCAGTGGGATTCAAACCCATATCCCTAGCATTCAAGCAGCTGAAGACCTACACCTTTGACTGCACAGCCACATGATTATTTTACCATTCTGTGCTATTTACTGGATAATTAGTCTGTTAACTTTGCTTTACTCTTCTGACTTTGGAGGGTTACTTCTAGTATTGGTGTTTGGAAATGCATACTAGCATCTTCAGCCCTTGTATTATGCTCTGGTATTGTGTAAATGAGGAGGCTAGGACCCAAAATTGGGCCATCATGCCATAGTGGCAGTAATATCATACAACAAGCTATTTAACACACATCTAATGCTGTTGACAGACTAAACCGGAAGTTGATCAGTGCCGGCAGACAGGCCAGGAGTTGATGAGTTTGTGTGGTGAACCAGACAAACCAGAAGTGAAGAAGCATATTGAAGACTTGGACTCAGCATGGGACAATGTGACAGCACTGTATGCAAAGAGGGAGGAGAATCTCATTGATGCAATGGAGAAGGCAATGGAGTTCCATGAAACCTTGCAGGTAATGATAATGATTGTCATTGAATCTTCTTACGTAATAAATGCATGTTACCAACAGTTGTAATAGCAACAATCTGTTTTGCTGTTACAGACCTTTTCTATTTCCAGTAATTGAATCATGTAATGCATATGAGAATGTACATATGTGTACATTTGAATAATGTTACTGAAACTTGACATTAAATATGGCTTTAATCTTTGAAGCAAACTGCACACTGTTCACTTGTCTGCCAAACCTCAGAATCAGATGTATATCATGTTAATGTTGGTCAGTACCATTGTCATGTTTTTTCACTCTCTTGACTGTCTTGTTCAGAAAACAGTAAATTTGCCCCTTCCCTTCTCTTACTCTTCACCCCATACATTTTTTTCTTCTATGCCATCTTTAGCCACCTGTCTTCACTCATCCCATCCATATGGGCATTTATTCTCTTGCTTTACTTCCTTAATCAAATTAACTGATGTTAAGTTTCTGTGTATTTTTGTCCAGTAGAGGCCAACTTAGGATTTTATCAGTACATTGTTATGAAAATAGAAAATATTTAACTTTAAGCAGAATTAAATATTTCCATTTGTATTTGCAGTGGTGAATTAGATATTTCCATTTGTACTTGCATGGTTGATGCATTTATTCTTACTGTTGTGTAATTTATTTGAGTAACATTTTGAAGTAAAAGTGATCCCATTACAGGCCCAATGTGGCCCAGAGGGTGGGTAGAGATATAGCTCTACTCTTCCATGACCATAGCACTAGAAGGGGGTGAGTGGTCAGCAGCACACCCCAGCCGCACTTTGCCCCCGGGAAAGACCCAGTACCCATTGTACAGGAGGCTGGGTGGGCCCCAAGGCCGGTCTGGACAAGCGGAAATTCTCGTCCCCACTGGGATTCAATCCCGGACCGTCCAGCCTGTAGTCAGTTGCTATACCGACTGAGCTACCCGGCCTACAGCATTTTCAAGTAATTGTGCATAATAAGTGGTTGCATGTCCCTAATGTTGATTGTTGTTTGCAGAATCTGTTGGAGTTTCTGGAGAGTGCAGAAGACAAGTTTGCAGGTATGGGTGCTCTGGGCACTGATATTGATGCAGTGAAGAGGCAGATTGAGCAACTCAAAGGCTTCAAGGCTGATGTGGACCCTCATATGGTGAAGGTGGAGGCACTCAATAGGTAAGTCAGCAGTTTTGTGGCACAGGTGTTTCATTTCATTGCAGATTGAAGAGGAGTGCAAAGTCAGTCAGTTACGTGGAAGCTGTAGTTGTAAAAAATCATGGAAAAGCATTTGGCTTGTCAAATTATAGTTAAAGCTGGACTTACAACTTTGGGCACATTTGTAAATGCAGTAACAAGCCTAAATGTCTTACAGATGTGTTGTGTTCATTTGCTGCTATTCATGAGTATTTCTGGTTCTGAGTTGCAGAACATCTTTGGCCTCAAAAACAATGGAACATATTGGGAAATGACAACCTTCTGCAGTGCTGTCTGTGTTAGGGCATACATTTTTCCCAAAATTTTAACATATGAGAGAACTTGCAGAAATATGTCATCATTGTGTTCTTGATCATGTGTTTAAAATTTAAACTTTTTTTAAAAAATCTGGAAAGCCTGGTGTGGGGTAATTATGTGGCAACAAAATACAATTTAGACTGCACTATGTGATTCCATAAGTGGTTACCAACATTTTTTAAGAATCTTCTGTCTCCACCTGCAGGGTAGAACCTCAAATTCTATGTAAAACGTAGCTGTATTTTTTCCTTTAAAATCTTCACATAACTATTAATCCCATTACATTGAGTAATGTTTTGTCATTTTACACTGTCCGTATTCTGCTGAGTTTTGAAGTGAGATTGAGAGTAGTCCTTTTGTCCTGCTGTTCTTCTTGGGTTGGCCACAGTGTGTCACTGCTGCAGGGTCACACCACCGATCATGTGATGTATGTCGTACAGCAGAGAAGATTCTTGCTCGCCTATGTCATATACAGGAAGGGTTAATGTAATGTGCATGTTTGCAAAATTATTGAAAACAAGTAACTGTTAACTATATCATCATTTTAATCCATCTGTATCTGTTATATATAAAAACAATGTGGACTTTAAAAGTGGATGCATTTTCAGGATAATAAGTTGTGTATGACAGAGACTGCTAAGAATTGACTGAGCGTCATGTCAGTGGCAGGCTTTGGGATTAGAACTATTGAACCTTCACTTACTAGCTAGTATTAGGGGTTGGGTTTAGTTAGGTCATTATTCCTAATGAAATCCGAATTCACGTGAACAAATCTCTTTGTTATTTTTGACTTCTTTTCTGCTGTCAGTTTGCAAAATGTTTACCATCCACATGATCAGTCTGATATTCGAGTGATTACTTTACACTGGGCATTCAGAATCCTTTATCTTTGGAAATGATTGTACAGACACCGTGTATACTCCATAAGATCAGTATGTAAGTTATATCTAGGTCAGAGATTGTTTTGAAGACGTCAATATTATGGTTTTGCCAGTGATCTTTTGTGACCATGGTAATAAACTGTTGCATTCCATAAAGACAAGGACAGTAGGTTAACTTCTGTTAGCTGCTCTGGAAGGACTGTGCTTTACATAGCAGGTGATTTGCCTTCTCCTGAAATTTGGAATTAGTATTCTTGAATCAAAGTATGTTCTTATACGCATTGTGTATGGTTTTGTATTTGACTGATGGCCAACATTTTTTGCCAATACGTGATCAAATTAGCACTGTTTCAGGAGCATATTTTTGTAGTTACAATTGGAAGAGTGTGTTTCATTTTTGACATTTTCCACCACTTCAGTGACATGTCTTGAAATGCAGTATGAAGTAATGACAGTTTCTCTTTTTCTTTGCCATCAAACCCCCCTGAATGATGATGTATCCAGGGCTCTTCGAAGGCAAGTTTTTTGCTTGGTTTGGTGTGTTGATTTTGCATGATATTTATTGAGCATGGTCATTAACACACCCTTCCTAACTGAGATTTGCTGTTCGTTTCTGTGTGTGTATGAAGTTGGAAGGATAAGCAAAGAAGCAGTTACATTACTGTTGCATCAGCTTGAGGAAAACCACATGACACATTGGCCAGGATAATCAATTTCCTACCTGAAAGATGAATTTGTGTTATAGTACTGAACTAACCAAAAGAAATATTGTAGTCTTACAATGACAAATTACAGGATAATACACAGTGTGGAAGTTTTGGGGTTTGTTTTTTCATTAGATGTTAGTGTTTGTTTAGTGGATGAACTTTACAGATTGTTCTCTTCGTTTTTTTGTCGGCCTGATTCTTAACATTGATCTTCACTTATTTTCAATTCACAATGTTAGCACAAGGAGTTGTCATTATGTATTAGTAGCATGCGTGTCACCTGCAGTGAGTGAGCATGTTACCATTGAAGAACTGCATAGTGAAAATTCCTTTTGCAACCACAGAGCTGAATCCTAAATAATATAATGTACACACTCATGTAAGAAGTGTGCCGGTAAACACCATATTATTATATAATTAACATTATGGCACTCCATACAAAAGTTTCATTGAAAACAAGTCATGTACAATCCACTACATGTACATTTACACATCAGAATGAGTATAAAGACTGTCAGGGTTGTTTAGATGAAGACCAGTAAGTTATAATTCATATCTGTTCAGAATGCACAAATTATTCTGTTTTATTGTATAACCAAAGCAGTGCATTTCAGTATTGTCATTTTTACTGTGCTCATCCATTCATATTTCAAGCTGTGGATTTTTCTTAATCTCCCTCCCCTGTTGTTTTTCAAGCTGTCTTTAATTTTTGCAGACAAGCACAGGAGCTAACTGAACGGACATCAGCTGACCAGGCTGCAGCTATCAAGGAGCCACTTTCTGCCGTGAATCGTCGCTGGGATGAACTTCTGCGTGGAATGGTTGAGCGACAGAGGCAGCTAGAAAATGCCCTGTTGCGCCTTGGGCAGTTCCAGCATGCTCTAGCAGAATTGCTAGTTTGGATAGATAAGACAGATGGTACACTAGATGAACTTAAACCTGTAGCTGGAGATCCACAGGTCCTTGAAGTTGAACTTGCAAAGCTGAAGGTGACTATAAGTTTGCTACTCTGTGAATTTTAAGTAAAATTATTTTACATGCTTTTACTTTTGAAATTTATAGTGAGCCATTTTTTTGTTATATACTTCAGTACAAGCTCCTGTAAGACATCTGGAAGAAGATAATTAAGCTATGTGTAAACAACTTTATATCGTTACTGCCTTGACTGACATGATGAACCATACTTTATGCAAGTGGTCATTAGCAGTTTACATTTTCAGGATGAGTCAGCTTCTGACAAAACTGTCTCCATTGTTCTCTCTCCTTCCACTGTCATATTTTGTCACCTCTTTCTCTTCTCTGTTTTGCATGTCTTCCCCAACCTGGACTCCCCAACAATCACATATTCACCATATTCATGTTCATTGATCTAGAATTCTTGAGTAATACATATCCCTGTCACTGAGTCTACATCCCCAGCACTGTGTACTTGGTGTGACAGACTTTGCTTATGGTATGTCTACTGTCAGATTTTGCCAAATATCCTAATTTTGGATACTATACTATGTTCTTTTTTTAATTCCTTGTATAAATATTATGTTTTCCACTTTGTATGATTGTTGGACTCAGAAGAGTATGCATATTGATCATTTTTTTGTAGCTTCAGTGTACAGTCATGTCAGAGAACAGTCATTAGATATACAGTGCTTGTTTCACCCTTCAGTTATACTTGTTCCAGTGCTCTTGTGTATGCTTGTTTACTCCTAAAGTGTAGTTTCAAGGGAACACTAAGGCAACAAAATTGTTAATTTTTTAGAAAGGAATGTGTGAGCTAATGCAAGTGTAACAAAAACTTAAGCAGTTAACCTTGAATATTGAAACAAAAATGTGTGCTTGTTTAAACATCAGTTATTTCCGTACTATGACGGATTTTTCAGTTTTGTATTTAATGGAAAAGTATGTTGATATGTTATGCTGTTGTATACCACCGTAATGACACCTGGTAAACCACAGTGGAACTGTTTGTGTTGATAACAGGTGCTGGTGAATGATATTCAGGCACATCAAACAAGTGTGGATACACTCAATGATGCAGGTCGCCAGATAATTGAATCAGGTAAAGGAACTGCAGAGGCATCTGCCACACAAGAAAAGTTATCACAGTTGAACCGACGTTGGAGAGATTTGCTTGCGAAGGCAGCCGATAGACAGCATGAACTGGAAGATGCCTTGCGGGAGGCTCAGAGGTTTCATGCCGAAATTCAGGATCTTCTGTCATGGCTTGGAGATGTTGATGGAGTTATAGCAGCTTCGAAACCTGTGGGTGGCTTGCCTGAGACTGCATCAGAGCAGCTTGAAAGATTCATGGTATGATATTCTGTTCTTATTCTTACCTGTGGAATTCTTAGGTGTAACATAAAACAGGGTGTTTTTCAACTTTTCTTACTGTATGATCCTCTTGTTAGATGACGGATATAATACCCAGCTGAGATATGAATTTCTCACAGCGCTGTTGCTTAAGATTCAAGTCTTGTGGGACATGATGCTGTGTTATTGGATGAGTAGTTCCAGGTATTTTAAAGGATCATGGTGCCCTCATCTTCAGGGTCTCTTTACACTACAGTCGTTGGAAACATCAGGGTATAGACTGGATTGAACTGGTGCAGAATAGGGTCCAATAGCGGGTTTTGATGACATAGTAGTAAATGTTCAGTATCTCAAAAATAGGGTATTACTTGATTATCTTGGTATGAGTAGTTTCTAAACAGTTCCTGGGCCTTTTCTACATATGATCTTCACAGTCCTGATGAAATGTTATATCTGCTTCACTACAAAAGATAAAAGAAGAGAATTGTGTTTTGCCAAATTTAAGTGATCATTAATTTTTGCAATGTTAAAACCGCAGGAAGTATACAATGAATTGGAGCAGAGTCGTCCCAAGGTAGAGACAGTTCTGCAGCAAGGACAGGAGTACCTGAAGAAGTCAGGGTCAGGAGCAGCTAACAACTTGCAGCACAATCTCCGTACGCTTAAAAATCGCTGGGATAGTGTCACTGCCCGAGCTTCGGATAAGAAGATCAAGCTGGAAATTGCTCTTAAGGAGGCTACAGAATTTCATGAAGCTTTACAGGTGTGTACCAGCTTTAAATATCCTGTGAAGCTTTACAGGTATGTGGCAGTTCTCAGTACCCCACAAAGTCCTACAGGTATCTACCATATTATTTAAATACCACATGAAGCTCAACAGGTGTGTACCAGATGTGACTATTCCATGCCACCCTCGTTTCATGGATATGTAAGTAGACTGCGCAGTTACATTATATGTGCATTTACACAAGACATACCATATTTTACCTGAGTGTATGATAAGAATTTTTTTCCTAATTTATCATCTGGGAAATGGGAGTCATCTTATAATCATGCACAGATTTAAGCATACTTTGTGTAGGTATTTTCCTGAAAATTGAAGATTGTGAAGGGTAATTGTCTTATATATACGTTTGTCATATATTCTGGTACATTTGAGGATCCAATAATCATGGTACTGATATAGCCATCTCATTATCCAGTTACAAGAAATATACACCCATTAGCGGTGAGCTCAGAACCGTTGTACAGGTGGACTGTAGACACGAAGTGAATAGTGGCAGCCATTATGAAGCTCTGAGGGGTGAGTTTTATTTAGTTATTGTTATGTTATAGGCATTTGTTGACTGGTTGACCAACGCTGAAAAGATCTTGAGCAGTTTGAAGCCTGTATCTCGTGTGATGGGAACAATTCTGGGTCAAATAGAGGAACATAAAGCCTTCCAGAAGGATGTTGGTGTTCATCGAGAAACAATGCTCAATCTAGACAAGAAAGGGACACACCTGAAATACTTCAGTCAGAAACAGGATGTGATCCTAATCAAGAACCTGCTCATCAGTGTTCAGCACCGCTGGGAAAGGGTGGTGAGCAAGTCAGCAGAGCGAACTCGAGCCCTGGATCATGGCTACAAAGAGGCCCGAGAGTTTCACGATTCTTGGTGAGTTGGTACCTTGGTACAATCTTACAGTTCGTTATTCCTCATACCTAACCTCCTGTTGAATGAGTGTGTTCAAATCCAGTTTGCTCTTGCAATAACTGTAAAGACATAGGTGGACAATTCAGAATAGCACATAAGGGTAAAATCATTGTGGATTGGGGACTGGGGGGTTAAACTTTCTGCAAAGTGACTGCTGTGAAGATTGAGAAGGAGCTGAAAGGTTAGTGATAAGATTGGGGCATTTCTTTTATTGTTTCCCACAGCACAACAGCTTTATCACATAGAATAGCAAAAGGTGAAACTGTGCCATTACATGCCAAGCAGCCATACAGCTCCACCCCAGTGCTAGAAGGGGGTGAGTGGTCAGTGCCACACCCCGGCCACTTTACCCCCAGGAAAGAGAGCCGGTACTGATTGTGTAGGAGGCTAGATGAGCCTTGGGGACGGTCTGGATGGGTGTGGAAAATCTTGCCCCCACCAGAATTTAAACACTGGACCATTCAGCCCGTAGCAGGTTCCTATTTTTACTTCATCATTTCAGCCACTTTTATCACAGAGAATTAATTTAATAACTTCACACAATCACTAATTATGTATTGCTACATAGTTTGTGTTTGAACATTCATGTCATCCTAGCTATGCTATGTTTGTTCCGTAATAATAAATGAATAACTGTGTTAATGTTGCATAAATAATTCACTCTCTAAGTATTATCCAAATTAAAAATGGTGCATTTTGAAATGTATGTATGTCTGCTGAACTGCTGCAGATGCATTGATCTCATACACTATTTTTGGTGCTACAAAAGCCTTTTACAGTACACCTATGTAATTCACTGTGTTAACACATTTGATTTTTATGATGAATAAATAATAGTTAAAACTGCTTGCCTACTTCAGGCTGTGGGATGTCAGTAAATGAAAATTTGTCGTAAGAATATAAATTGTTTTTTTAGGTCGGGCTTGATTTCCTGGCTGGAAGAAACTGAGAAGAGCTTAGATGACTTGGCAGTTGAAGCTTCTGGTGTTGGCAATGATCCTGAAAAAATTAAGGCCCGTCTTGCCAAACATCGTGAATTCCAGCGTGCCCTGTCTGGCAAGCAAGCAACGTACGATGCCACAATGAGGGCAGGAAAGACGCTGAAGGAACGGGCACCCAAATCTGATGAGCCAGCTCTCAAACAGATGATGACTGAGCTTAAGAACAAGTGGAATGCTGTATGTGCAAAGTCAGTGGATAGGTGAGAGACTCAGAGTTCTTTACTTCTAATTTCCGTCTACATTATGTAGTGTCCTCACTGCCCCTCATAATAAGTAAAAGTGGTAAATTAGTTTTTTGCATGAGATCCATGCAAAGACAGATCTGATATCCTGTTCTTACACAGTCTGTTGGTAGAGAAAGTTATATGTTTATTCTGAAATCACCACATGTTGTGCCTCTGTGGTTAGCAGTTGGTGTATTGGGTTCCGTTCATGCCCTGGAGGCCAGCTGTCTGGAGGTATTTGTGATGTCCATCAGGCCCTTTGCACATATAATGGAATAGAACCTGTGTAAAACGGAGTAAAGCTTTACAGGTTGTTTCAGATTCATTATGCTCAAACTTCTTTACATGCAGTGTTACAGAGCCTGTGCATTTGAAGAAGAAAAACTAAAAACATCATATATATATATATGAACAAATTCATGTTACCTAATCCTCATAGGTTTGTTTGCATTTTGTTTGGCTGTATTTTCATTCCTTGTTATACTTTATATAGGACTTGTTTCAATCTGTGCAATCTGTTGTGTTGTAGACAAAGAAAGCTGGAAGAAGCTTTGCTGTATTCTGGCCAGTTCAAAGATGCTGTCCAAGCACTGCTGGAGTGGCTACGAAAGGTGGAGAATGTTTTGTCAGAAGAAGGTCCTGTTCATGGAGACCTGGACACTGTTATGGCACTTGTAGAGCAGCACAAGGTGAGTTTAGGTTCTGGCATTCCATATAGTGGTTGCATGATCACATGTACCATGTATGTGTGGGCATTATCCATTGGTCATATACAGAATTTTCCTAAACAAAATAAATGCATTATCATGCAACAGTGTGCTTGATGAAAACTACACTTGTCCCCTTGAAGTGATGTGAAAAACTGACTTAATTTTGTTGAACTGTGTAAGCATTTGTTTTTGTTTGATTATGTAACTTCTTTCAGAGGTAGATTTTCACTTACAAATTCAGTTCTAGTCACAATTTTTGGAACTTCTGATTTAGTTGTTGTGTTATGTTGTGTTTATCCTTTCTTCAGTATTGCATACTGTTCGATTCTGCTGCATGAATTCTGTTAATTAGCACAAAAGGAACAAAACTGTATGGGATGTGGAACAAGCAGAATAAAAATGTACTCTTTAATTAAAAATACCAATCAGCGAAGAATACCCATTTCTTCTTCATTGAATAATATGGTACATTGCATGTATTTATGCCAGAATGATGCTAGATGGTGTTTTTTCTCTGATGTGTATATGTATGATATACCAGTCTGACACTTTGTGGGTTGGTTCTACACATGTCTTGTACTGACAGACAGTCTGGTGGTTAATGTATACATTTAGCATTCAGAGGGTTCTGAGTATAATCTCAGTTACTGCCAATTATGTGAAGTGTGTTGAATAAGCATCACACTTCATAAGTTATCTCTGTGACTATTGCCACACATTTGATCATTATTTTGTTGACAGATGGTTTGATGGTTAGTATACAAGTTTAATATGTAGAGGGTTGTAGATTTAGTCCTTGCTGCTTCCAGTGTTGTCTGAGGTATATTTGATATATGCGACATCTCAGAAATTGATTTTACTCTTGTATTGATGTTTCCGTCATTATATGCACATGCTTCTAAACTTTTTTTTTTTTTTTTTTTTTATTTTTTTATTTTTATTTTTTTTTTTTTGTTATTTTTTTATTTTTTTTTTTTTTTTTTTTTTTTTTTTTTTTTGTACCATGGAGCCAGTGGGGTGTAGGGTTGTAGCTCGACTCATTCCTAATCATTTTTTTTTTGTTAGTTATAAAGGGATTTCATGTGGGATGTACTCGTTTTTCAAAATTTGATTCCATAGGTACCATTGTGCGCAAGTTCAGTAGGTTTGATTTGTTTGTTGTTGTTTCCAAACTGAGCTATATTTTATTATAAACAATAATGTATTTTCAAGAAGTTCCAATACAGCAATGTCACTCAGACATTTGTAACTTGATTATTGCATCCATGCGCCTCAATTTTATGTTGTTAAGCTGGGCAGAAAACCACTCAGTTCAGAAGTTCACACTGTCATTGGCATACATTAATAATTTGTTGGCAGCTTTTGCTTCTTCATGAAATCAAAATATCCTCAATAAGACTTATCATAAACAACTTACAAAAATTTTGAAGAATTCCACTTAGTACCAGAACTAAGTACACTGCATTAGTAGTAAAATCCTTTTCCCAGGACACTTTTATAACTGAAATTTTACTTTGGTCAACAAAAAGGGGTTTTTTTTTGGTCAATTACTGCTTGGTTTCTAATGGATTGTTTCATATGTTACTTGCTGGTACTTTGCCATCTGCGGAGATCATGTGGCTTCAGATGGGATAATTAGATTACAAAGTGTGGCACATCGTACTGGACTGGGGACAGTTGGTTATGACCATTGTTGGGAATTTTCTGGATTTTGTGTATGGAGACTGAGGAAAGCCCTGGAAGAACTAATAGCAGCTGGTGTTGGGGCTGAATTAAGAACTAGTTACAATACATGCAAATGAAGCATGTTCATGCCGATGCATGTTTTTTTTTTGACCACGAGTTCAGCTCTGCATTTGATTATTGAACCATTTGTTGTGATAAAAAGAGTGAGTGTATTTTCACACATTCAAAAATTACCCACATTTTAATTTCCTATCTGAATCAGTACCAGCATGATAGCTATGCTAACATGTGAGTTAGAAGCAGTGGTGGTGCTTTTCATTGTTGACTTTTAAAATGTGCAGAGATATGTGTTTGAATAGAGCACATGTTTTTATTTAAAGTAAGTCTTTTGGGAAATGGAGCATAGTGACATATCATCCATTCAAACCACGTGTGTTACCATGGTAACACATAATGAGAGTAGATTTAAAACCTGCAAGACATGAATATTGCATTTTACAAAGTGAGCATGGGTTCGCAAATAATATTCATCACAAAATGCATGTCATTGTTTTTAATTGCAGACAGTAGGGCTTTGTCATCCATTCATCAGTAATTAGTGTGCTTCTTACTAAATCATCTTTATCTTCCTGTCAGGTATTAGGCCATTTGGCATTTTGCAATCTCATGCTATTTATTTTGTGGTCTTCCTGAACCTCTCCTCTAGGCTTGTGTCCTGTAGTTGAGTAATTTTGTATAAATTTTAAGATCAAATTTTTAGTTTCTTTAAAATTCCATTACCGATTAGGATTTGATTGTATTCAACCTGCAGTTCTTCTGGAAACTTTCATTTTGGAACTTGATAATAATGTCACATCAGAATTTTTAATAATCTACCTTAGCATTAACTTCAGACACTGATGTTTGATTTTTATTAAAATGGTGTCCTTAGTTCTAATTTTATTTAGGATTTCTAAGTTTTTTTGTAAGATAATACTTTCCTGTCTTGAGGCATTTACAGCAACAAATTGCAAAAATGCTGCTATCAAGTTTGCTGTGTCATCCGTCTGTCTGCCTGTAACAACTCATGAGCCACTGAATAGACTTCCTCAAAATTTGATATTGTGGAATTTGTACTGAAACTTGATAGCACCGTCTGCTTTTGGTGAAAATTTCAAATGTAAGTCAACAATGTGTAGACCTACATGCATTAAATGAGATGTACCTCCTGTAGCAACTCACGAGCCACTGAATAGACTTGCTCAGAATTTGATATTGTGGAATTTGTACTGGAACTTGATAGCACAGTCTGCTTTTGGTGAAAATTTCAAATATAAATGGACCATGTATATACCCACATGCGTTAAATGAGACTTACCTCCTGTAACAACTCACGAGCCACTGAGTAGATTTCCTCAGAATTGGATATTTGGAATTTGTACTGAAGTTTGTCAGCACAGTCTGCTTTTGGTGAGAATTTAAATTTTAAGTGGACAATGTGTAGACACACATGCATTAAATGAGATTTACCAATTAACAAGAACTTTTATGCTGCATCACACTGTAACTTGACAACTGTTGGACTGATTTTTCTTCCTGTTGAAAAGAGAGCATCAGAAGTTAGTATTCACATTTTTAAAATCTAGAGACAGTAATTAACAGAACAGTCACACCCAGACTGTTATGTTGTGCTACAGTAGTAGGCCTATACAGCCTAATTTGTACTATTCAGACCTGACTAGATTTAAAATCGTGTTTGACTTATTTTATCCTTTGAGTTCTTAACAGAATGTATATTGAACATTTCTTTATTTTGATTGTCCTGGGAGCATATCTGCTTTTAATATTTCTCTTCACTCTCAGCAGGCTTTGCAGCAAGAGTATATACCTAAAATATTGTCTTTTCCCCTGTAATGTAGTAGTACAGCAAATTTCATTATTGCAACTTGCAAGGCATCAGACAGATGCCAAATTATCGGGCATTCCAGATTATCAGGTGGTACCTATACTGTCTTAAGTGTGTACAGGTAATTTTTTGCTTCTGCTCCTGTACTTGGGCTGTGCAACTAATCGGAGGAGTGTTCCATTTGAATGTCTACTGCATCTGCTGGTGTAGGGTTATCAGGGTCCTCTTCTGTGTTTTTTGAGATCTTTATAGCTGAAGAAGTTGATGGATTAGGAGTTGTGATGTCAGGAGAAACCACAGTGACTATGCACACTCTTGGGAGGCATTTTTGAACATGTCTCTGAGATCTGCATGTTCCATTAATGAAACTTTTTTCTGGTAAAAAGGAAAACCTCCAGTGTTGGGTTTACTCTTCTCAAGTGCAAGATTATCAGGATTTACCAATTATCACATGTCAGTTCAAAGGAAGTTTGCTGTACTTTACATCATAAATGACCCCAGTAAACTCTCCAATCGGAAACATGGCATGAGTATGTCTGAAACATGCTTAATTCTGATGTTTTGAAGGGCTCCGTACCTTTGTCCTAGAAGATCTGTATTCAGTTTACTGAATTTTTTTTGAATATGTTTTCATACTCTGGTGTATAAATTTAATTTATTTACTCCAGACACTATTAGTTACTGGAGATTAATTTATGTGAAGTAACAGTAATTACGTGTAAATTGTATTTTAATTGGTAACACTGTATTTTTGCTCATGTGAAATATGTGATCTCTGGGAAGCATGAGGCAAGGTATGGGGCTGTGTGTGTGTGTATGTATGTATATATGTGTGTGTGTGTGTGTGTGTGTGTGTGGGGTGTGTATCAATTATTTGTTCATATCTTAATTATGCATTGTTATCCCATCATGTTCTTCAAAGTACTGTATGAAAATAAGGGAAATATGTTTTGCCTAATGTATGATTTGAGAGGTTTGAGGCATTGACAGACCTTGTTTCTGAGCTCCTACAAGAGGAATTTTCATAAAACTGCCCTAAACTGCATAAAAGTATTGTGTAGAACAATTTACCATTACTGTGGCAATATTGGTGTTTTCCTTGGACTTGACTCAGTAGTAGCAGCCAGTGATTTTTTATATTTTAAGAAAGGAAAGTGCCATTTGTGCTTTAAAACACTCATAATTTTATTTTTTACACAATATTACATTTAGGTTGAAAGGACCATGTTATCACATAAGCAGTCATACCAATTATGTTTCTTGTGTGAAGTTGTACACTGTGCATACACATGTAATGTCACTAGAGCTGAAAACAAGGCAGCGCATAAGTGACAGGACACAACACGCCACTGAAGTAGAGAAGAATCTGCAAAACACAGATAGTACTCAGACATGTTACATACAAAGAGAACAGTTAAAAATAACAAAGGACATGGTTCAATACCAGTCTAATGTAAAATTGATGGATCATAGGAATCAGCCACTACAGAATTTGTCTAGACACATACCAGTATTTTGGAATTTAACAAGTTTTGAATGTTTTTAACCTTGCATTATCTATACATATGATAAAATCCGGGGATCTGAAGGAAGTGTGGTACTGCATGTTTGCGTGGTTTTTAACTTTGTTTCCTGAACGTGCCTGAAAGTGATCAAATAGGGTCAAAACATGCAGTCAGTTGTATTTGCAAAAAATATACTGTACATAGTGGAAGAGTCGTTGCATTTAGTGTACATACTTATTATGAAAGCACAATGGGACATCACTGCCAAGTGTTAATAAAAGGGGTGCTCACTTTGATTTAATTTGAGAAGATTGTAATGGCTGAGACATGGTATAATGTGTCATCGTGCCAGTAAGGGACACTTACCACATACTCTTAGACAGTAATGTTTCAGTCCTAATGTGACCCTTTTTAGTAATATTGCTCATTAAAACATGGTGCTTTATTATTTAAATATAATGTGCACCACAGAAAATTCTACCCTTTAAAATTGATTTTTAGCATTGATGTAGGAAATATTATTCAAATGTAACTTAAAGTAACAGAAAGTTGATGTAGTGACTGTTTTGAGTTTGTATGCCCATTCACCATCCCCATTTGGAATGTCTTAAGCTCTTAAAGTTAATGAAAGTGCTGTATTGTGTTGTATTTTGGTAATAGTTTGGCTTCATTGTTTGTTCCTTGAAGTGGGCATAAAACATGCTTATAGTGTAAATGTAGGTAATGGTAAAGTCTTCTTTGAAACGTATCAGATGGAACTGAGGAAGGTGAGAAGAGTAAAGAAACTTTTATATATCACTTCTTGAAAATAGTGTATGACATTGTGAATTTGGGTTGTAGTGAAACTGAAGCGACACTTCATGTGGCGTAATCATCTGTGTCTAGTCTTCGAGTTGCTGTCATACAACTTGTATGACTTGCTGCGCAACACCAACTTTCGGGGTGTGTCTCTTAACTTGACACGCAAGTTTGCACAGCAGCTATGCACGGCCTTGCTGTTCCTGTCCACGCCTGAGCTCAACATTATCCACTGTGACCTCAAGCCTGAAAATATTCTCTTATGCAATCCCAAGAGGTCAGCTATCAAGATTGTTGATTTTGGTAGTTCATGTCAACTGGGACAGAGGGTAAGTTCACCAGAGTGGAATGATTTGTTTGTCATGTCCATGAATACAGTAGCTGTCACAAGTCTTTTCATAAATGTTTTTAGCAATGAACTCCTAAATATGCTGCTGTACACAGTGTCAGTCCTCCCTTTAACCGTTGGGCACCAGAATGAAACTGTCTGGCATGATGTGAAGCAGACCAGAATTTATATGGGCACTGCATTATGGGAATAGATGGCATTAGGTAGCAGAGGGTTAATACTCTCAGGGCCATATGCTTTTTTATTGTCTTCTGAGACATATGTTGGAGAGTCAGCTAAATACACAAAGATTTGATAGATTTGTCAGTGTCTGAATGGGGTAAGGACAAAAATAAATTAATCTTGTTCCCATGAGTAAAGATAAACATGACTTACATGAGCTTTCAATTGGAAAATCATTGATCTACTGTAATTGTGAAGGACATATGTATGACACTTTGCTGTTGGATAAAAGATTAGAAGTTTTAATGGATGAGCTGATGTATTTGTTCCTACTTTGATTTTCAAGAAAGCTGAAGTATGGGTACTTAATGAAGGTATTAATTTTTATTCAGATATACCAGTACATCCAGTCAAGGTTTTACCGGTCGCCTGAGGTTCTTCTGGGCATCCCATATGACTTAGCCATTGACATGTGGAGCCTGGGGTGTATCCTGGTGGAAATGCACACGGGAGAACCATTGTTCAGCGGTGCCAATGAGGTAAGTCATGATGAGAATTACACTGATACCTAACAAAGGGACAGTGAAAAGAAAAAAAAAAAAAAAAAAAAAAAAAGCAAATAAAAAAAAAAAAAAAAAAAAAAAAAAAAAAAAAAAAAAAAAAAAAAAAAAAAAATTTTT
>Ga0123357_10004161_pt1 | contig 16877 bp, 15 predicted proteins | sample TergutEmb28metaG_FD_89873 | JGI IMG/M metagenome (GOLD analysis project Ga0123357, IMG submission 89873) | Embiratermes neotenicus P4 segment gut microbial communities from Petit-Saut dam, French Guiana - Emb289 P4 | ecosystem: Host-associated > Arthropoda: Insects > Digestive system > Gut ... | reverse complement strand
TTATAAACTGCTCAACATGTTTCGGGCAATTCCATGCCCATCATCAGGAGCTGACGACTGAGTGGTGTGATCGCCGTGTGTGGTATAGTGCCGTAGCTGCAGAAGGCTGTCAGAACCGGTTAGTAGGTAGTGTGTCCATTGAAGGATTCGAAGCAGTGCTTACAGAACCGATTCCTGATCCCCCTCCCCCCTCCCCAACTCTTTTCATAGTATTGTTAACGTTTTAGCTAATGTTGTGAGCAGCAGTAAAGACCTTCACTAGGGCCCATGTCGGTTGGGTAATCCAAAGTTCTGAAAAATTGTTGTGCCATGAAGCTGAAGCTTATTGCATAGACAACAAAGTTGTGTGTTCTCGAATGCAAGGACTATGCATATACTCTTGTTAATAATATTCATTAATATGAGTAATTTTCAAATATGGTTGAATAGAGACCTTAAACTTGCCCCTAAGCGTAGAATAGGCATTATATGAGGTCACCGTTGTTCTGGAATGTTGCACTCCGTTCCTGGGTAATTAGTGCCCAGTGGTCTCATTTTAAAGGGTTTAAATGTCCACATTGAAATGTTCATGGACATTTCGACCTCTGAAGATGAAACCTCTACATTGTCTCGAAACACTGGTCACCAATCTCCCAGTAAAACGCTGCCACATCCAGTTTGAACAGAGACCTCAACTACGCCGTTGCCAAAGCCTAAAGACTCACATAGCTGGAAAGTATTTTGTAAAATGCTATTAATTAAAGGGTAATGGTGGGATATCAGGCTTCCAGCTTTGAAAGCACAACTATTCATCTCTGTAACTTCACTACAAGAGAAACTGGAGTGACCGGTATGAGTTTACACTAAGGGCTTTTTCATTTGAACTTAGCTTTATTTAAAATCTGCTTAATAGAACAGTAATCGGTGTCACTTGTACCAGGTTTTCATCTGTCACGATAACTGACGGGGATGATTTTTCTTTTGATGAAGATTACCATCATCTGGGACGTTATGCCATGTATATTGGTGTATACGAGGTTTGTTCAAATAGTATCCGGATTGGAATTGTAGTGTTTGCAACCAGTCTTGACATGTTCGTACATGTCTTAGCAACTCACGACACAAGTTGCAAGTGGCTGCGTTTGCTCACTTGGCGGAAGTAACACGTGCGTTTATGTTATAGCGATTTTTACGATGTGTGAAAGTACCGAACAACGCATTTGCATCAAGTTTTGTTTTAAAATCGGAAAAACCGCAACGGAAACATATCAATTATTGCAATTAAGCATACGGTGAAGATGCAATGGGTCGTACACAAGTGTTTGACTGGTTCCGTCGAGAACCTCCATTGAAATTGACCCCTGCTCGGGACGACTATCAACATCGAGAAACGAGGAAATTATTGCTAAAGTTAGAACAATCGTTCACATTAACAGGAGATTGGCAGTACGAGAGATAGCGGATGACTGTGGAATCTCCGTGGGCTCATGCGATGCAATTTTAACCGACGATCTGCACACGAAACGTGTGTGCGCGAAGTTTGTGCCGCGTTTGCTAACAGATGACCAACGTGAGCAATGTCAGACAATCGCCCGTGATTTGTTTGAGCGTTCATGTGAAGACGTGCAGTTTCTTAAGAACATTGTGACAAGTGACGAGTCCTGGGTCTACGGGTACGACCCGGAGACAAAACAACAATCGTCACAGTGGAAGGGTCCCATGTCTCCGCGACCAAAGAAGTGGCGCCAGGTGCGAAGCAAAACAAAGGTCATGTTACTGGCGCTTTTTGATTCTGAGGGTATCGTACACCACGAGTACGCTCCCGACGGGCAAACAATTAACAAGGAATTCTGCGTGGAGGTCTTGCATCGTTTGCGTGAATCAGTTCGCCGAAAACGATCGGAAAAATGGTGGGATGGCGACTGGATCCTGCACCACGACAATGCGCCCGCACACACTTCACATCTTGTGCAGCAGTTTTTGGCCAAACACGGCACCGCTCAGTTGCAGCAGCCGCCATACTTACCAGATCTCGCACCGTGTGACTTTTTCCTATTCCCAAGGCTTAAGAAAGTTCTGAAAGGAGGCCGAATTGAGGCAGTGGAAGACATCAAACGAAATTCGACGAAGACATTTAGACATCCCGAAAGAGGAGTTCGCAAAATGTTTCCAACAGTGGCAGAAACGTTGGGCGAAGTGTGTAGCTGCGGAAGGGAACTGTGTTGAAGACAATTAGAGTTAAAACCCCGTAAGCCTTCATGTACTGTGGTCAGTCCGGATACTTTTTGAACAAACCTCGTAAGTACCAATGTTACAGAGGGGCTTGCTGCATCCATCTTTGGGATAGTTGAGTCTTTTGTTATTTTCTTACAGTGTTCAGGCAAGAGTATGATACTACATTTGAGTGGGTCACACCTACTATTTTTCAAATCCTTTTCACCTGTTGCTGAGGTAGGTCATTATCATCCTGAAAGGGGGAATGCAGAAGGAGCTATCAGACCTTCCTGTCTTCCATATGATCTTCTGGCATTTTCTTGGATCATGTATATTAAGTGAACTCTGGTTCTGTAAATATTCGAGCATGAATTTTGTGGCCTAACTATCAGGGAGCTGCTAATACCCCGAGCATCTGATGTGCCCACAACTACCACATGTATTATTACTACCACTACTGCTTCCTCCACTGCCTTTCCAACTCAGCTTTTGTAATCATAATATTTCATTCAGTGCTGTAAAATTTGTTGGCATCTGTAACAACACTGTTAAACTTGAGGTAAATGAACATCAATTCGCTTTTAGGCTATAATAGTGATGCATGTGTTCTTTGAGATTTTCTGTAATGCATCTCTTTCATTTCAGGTCCTAGCCTTGTTTGAGGAGCATGATGACCAGATCACAGCTTTTGTTGAACCCTTTGTTATATTGCTTATTCTCATTGCCAATGCCATCGTTGGTGTATGGCAAGTAAGTATATTTCTCATGTTTACAGATTTATAGACATAACAGTTCTATTTTAAATGTAGTACTGAATATGAATGTACGTGGAGACCCACCAGCTCTCGTTGTAAGGCTTCCATGTAGAAGGTGTCATGCTTGAGTCCATTTCACCACATACTGATAAAGAGTATCTTGTTCAACATTCGCCCCAAACCTAGCTTCTAGTGATTTCCACCCTTGTGGTTCACTGAAGAAGAAGTGGAAAGGACAACTTATTTGTTCTTTGATGGAATTGAACATATGTTGTATCACAGGGCCAAACTGTCTTGGTTTGTCTGCCCATCAGTTGGGAAGGGTCTTCATTAATCCAAGTTGTTTTGGACATGTATATGAACATTTGAGGTATTCGCTGTTACATAATGTGTTGCTGTGTCACTGGATAATTGATTCCTGATGTTTCAAGTTGATGTACTGGTCCCATCTTCAATAGCTGAAATGTCCATGAAGGCATTTGCAGATTAGACATTATCATCATCATCATCATCTCAAAATGTGAGGAACCAATTACCCAATGACACAGTTACACTGTTTCGGAGGCCTAAAAACTCATAAAATACAGACATTGTGTGCCGTCAGGTGATACGTGTTGAAAATCCTGTGAATATCACTCATGAAACAGCAATTTGTCATAATCCACAGATGCACAGTCCAACAGGAGACAGAAAAAACTTGACCGAACCTCAATAGACCAACACTTCAGTGTGTTATGTTTTTACAGTAATATAAGGACAAGCAATATTTGAGGGGTCACAACATTTTCACAGGTTTTTTTGTAACACAGCTCCATCCTACTGTGGGATTCTGTTTGATGAATTGTGAGTTACAACAAATTGCCTTTTCATGATCGATACGTATTTTGTCAGGGTTCGGGCTACATTAGTGACCAGGATGTACCCTCTCAGAAGTCCCTGCCACCAAAGTAGACTACTAATTTACATTAACAGAAAAAAGTGAACCATTTTGCCATTATATTATTAGTTTTTGATCCCATACTTTCCTTAAACAGTTTCAAGTCAGTAAAGGTAATATTACATTTGTTTTTACTCTTATATTTTGGAACCTTAGTTTTTTTTTTTTATGACAGTTTTAATTTAATCCAGGTTCTGTCATATCAGTAGGTGTCTAAAATTGTGACATTCCTTATGAATTTACAGGAACGAAATGCAGAATCTGCCATTGAAGCACTGAAAGAATATGAACCTGAAATGGGGAAGGTTGTCAGAGCTGACAAATCTGGTGTACAAAAGATTCGTGCCAAGGAGATTGTCCCTGGTGATGTTGTTGAAGTGTCAGGTGAGTTATAATCACTTTCCTTGACCCCACCAGAGAACGGGGGTGAACAGATTCTGGCTGCCAGGTTGCCATGGCAACTAAACTTTGTGCATTGTCACCTAATATTTGTGGGTTGTCAGTGTGAAACTTCCTTCATGTCACCCTTTGGGCATCTAGAATTCTGAAGTAGTCTTCAGATTTTTGGAGAATGTGTGTACCTCTTCCATAGGATATTTGTGAATTATGGTAACTTTTCAGTAAAATGATTTAGTGTGAACTAGACATCAAGGGTTCATTTCCACATTCCCCGTTTCTTTTCCTCGAACTATGACAAACAATGCAGTTACAGAGTCTTTTCAGTGACACTTGGGCTTGATCGCAAAATAAATATTGATGCATGAAAATAAATATTTCTGTTACCAGTTCCTGTTCCTTGAATTAAAATAAAGAATTCAGGTGCAGTTATATACCATGTGTTTTCAGTGGCACTTTCATACTGAGTGAGAAGTCTGCTCAAGAATAAACAACAGTGACATACATAGAAGTCAGTGTCTCCACTATCAGTCTCTGTACTTTGAATTAAAATGAAGAATTGAAGTGATTTGTGCTGGATATGGGAATACAGTAACTTGTAAAGTAATTTGCTTTATAATTTGCAGTTGGTGACAAGATACCTGCTGATATCCGTCTCATCAAGATCTTCTCTACCACCTTGAGAATTGACCAGTCCATCTTGACAGGAGAGTCTGTCTCAGTCATCAAGCACACAGACCCTGTCCCCGATCCCCGAGCCGTGAACCAGGTATGTGCAAGACCTGAGATATGAAGCACTCAGAGAAAGAATGAGGGAACAGTATAAGTTTGTTTGTAAACCTCTCTTCCATAAATTCTCATGTGCAAACCAACTGAAATAGCTTAAACCAGAACTGCAATACAAGAGTTCTGGCTATAATTTTCTCAAGACTTACATTTTTGTGTGTATGAAGGATATTCAGTAGGATTGTTCTTATATTGACCAACTGGAAAGCTTTGTGAACCAATTTTCTGTGCTGTCAGATGTTAAATATGTTTGTTGTTTATTCAATAATAAATATGCCACATTTTAATGGAACAAAGCTTGCTTTTAAATAATCTGCTCAGAAATATATACATTTGATAATCCTAATATTTTAATCGCACGTTACAAGTATGTAACCAAGTGTCACTGTCAGATGTATTGCATTTTTGCTTTGTGTTTGAGAGATAATGAATGTAAATCATATCCCAGAGAATTGTGATGTGCAACTTTTAAAGCAAATTAACCACAATGCACAGTTTTTACAAATAGTTACAAAAATAGTCAACAGATGGCAGCACTTGGTTAAAAAAAAAGGCTCTGATGTGAACACTGTTAGTGGGCCAATATCAGGTGATGGAAACAAAGAAATATGTGATACCACTTCCTGGTGCCCAACACAGATTGAAACACTGCACTAAAGGTGATTACAGATGAAAGTTCTTATGTGATAAACATTTGCTCTATGCATTAAATAGACAGTGCAGCATAAGATCAACGACTTATCACAGAAGCAAAATAAAAAATTGTGTTGGTGTACCACCAGATGGCTGGAGAGGAAAATCTGTATTTGTCAATAATATGTTGCCAAGTAAGAGGGGGTGCTGATAAGTCCTTAGCCCAACCTACTTCCAGGTGTTGTAGGACAGAATTGATAGTGTCACTGGAAAGAGGGGCCTGTTCATGTGCCGAATTGCAAGTCTTTTTCTTGCTACAGAGGCTGAAAGAAAGCGTGTCGGGTGACGGGCGCGATTTAAACAACATGGAGACGCGAACTGTTATCAAGTCCCCCCCCGCAAGGCAAGGCGCCGAACGAAATGCACGCCATTCTGACAGAAAAATTAGGGGAACATGCACCATCATATGCCACCGTCAAAAACTGGTTGGCCCAGTTTAAACATGGTGATTTTTCCACCTGTGTTGTGCCTTGTCCTGGACGACCCAAAACAGTGACCACTCCGGAAATTATTGATCAAATTCATGAGCTAATCTTGGAAGACCGCCGGATTTTGGCTAAATCAATAGCTGATCAACCGGGCATCTCATGTAAGTGGGTTGGGTCCATCATTTATGAAGATGTGGACACGCAGAAGCTCTCCGCGAAGTGGGTCCCAAAATGCCTGAATGCCATAAGTGGGTTGGGTCCATCATTTATGAAGATTTGGACACGCGGAAGCTCTCCGTGAAGTGGGTCCCAAAATGCCTGAATGCGGATCAAAAACATCAGTGGTGCCAGTCCTCTGAACAAATTTGGAATCTTTTCAGTGCGATCCAAATGATTTCTGGTCGCAATTGGTGATCATGGACGAAACCTGGTTATATCACTATGGCCCAGGGACAAAGCATCAGTCAATGGAGTGGCGGCATAGCAGCTCACCCCGCCCCAAAAAAATTCCAAGTGCAAAAATCCGCTGGAAAAGTTCTCGCCTCGATTTTTTAGGATCAAGGCGGCATCCTCTCATTGATTATCTTCCAAAGGACCAAACTATCAATGCGGAGTATTACTCATCTCTTCTGGTGCAATTGAAGGACATTTTGAAGGAAAAACGCTGCGGGAAGTTCACCAAGGGGGTCTTGTTCTTGCACGACAATTACCGGCTCACCGGGCACTTGCAACCCAAAAGAAACTGGCCTACGTGGGCTTCCACTATCTTGATCACCCACCCTATTCTCTGGATCTGGCCCCGTCGGACTACCACCTGCTCCCTGGACTGAAAAAACAATTGAAAGTTCACCATTTTTCGTACGACGCGGAGGTCATTGCTGCAACAGACGTGGTTGGATGGACAAGCTTCTGAATTTTTTTTTAGTGACTTGCAAAAGTTAGAGTAACGGTCTAAGAAGTGTATTGAGCTTCGTGAGGAGTATGTTGAATAAATCCCGAGTTTGGTCACTGTAGCTTATTTCCTTCCTGGTCAGGCTAAGGACTTATGAGCACCCCCTCATGTCTGGACAGGGTTCAGTGTAGAAACATAAATCAGAGTTCACTGTATTGTCTGTTATGCTTTTGTTGTTATAAGTAACCATAATAATAGCATAGTTTGTGCAAATCACCAGAATTTGAAAATGTGCAGTATGAATGATGTAGGATTTGTTTTCAATTTGAACTTCCAGCATTTAAATTTGAAAAACAAAGGCCAAGAACTGGATGTTGTAAGTGTTCTGCCTTTTGTGCAGGCATACCATTATAACAGGTAAAAATGTGTATGGATATTTTCAGATAATTTTTCATGCTTGAAGGAGAATGTGAGTCTAGATTGTGTGTTAAAATAATTTGTTACTGTTACAGGACAAGAAGAATATTCTTTTCTCTGGCACCAATGTTGCTGCTGGCAAGGCTCGTGGTGTTGTGATTGGAACAGGCCTCAACACTGCCATTGGTAATAATCAGCTGCACCATTATTTGTAGGTATCTGGATCTGTGAGACCTGGGAGAGCATAGTCATTGTAGTGACTAGGCTGTGGGGTTTCAAATCGTGGCTGGAGCAAGAGATGTTTTTCTTCTCTAAAATTGTCCAGACTGTCTCTGGGACCCACCCAGCCTCTTATTCAGTGATTTTTGGGGTGCTTTCCTTGGGATTAATGTGGCCAGGTCATGAAGTTATCCATGTACCTGCATCTAGTGCCATGGCTAAAAATGAATGGAACTATATCTCTGCTTCACCTGCATGCCTTCATGGTGTGTACAGGCACAATTGTACTCCTACTTTTGTTTGATCTGTGAATATAGTCCTCACTCTGTTAAGTAGTTAACAATCCACCATATTTGGGATATCCTAGGTTTGAGTCTTGACCTGTAACCAGCTTTGCTGCATCTGGGTCAGTAATGCTGGAAATCCACTCAAACTGAAGACTCAGTTAGTAGTCTGTCTTCAGTGCATTGCAATATTTTGCCAGGATCATCCGTCATCTGGTGTAGGGATAAAAGTGTGGAATTAAGACTCATTTAATTAGCACACCAACTAATGTACATACATAAAACTTTTTTACATTAAAACATTTAAAATTGCTCCAACATGTTTTGACCCCAAGATCATCTTCAGGGAGCTACAGCATTCTCAGCAGCGTACAACTTGCACAATACGGACAGGCGCATTCTCAGCGGCGTACGACTTACACAATACGACATGCTGCCACAACACCAAGTTAATATACGGAAATTAATCAGGGAGTGTTTTTAAAAACATGATTTTAGCAAGGAACAGTGTAGCTCCCTGAAGACGATCTTAGGGTCAAAACATATTGGAGCGATTTTAAATGTTTTAATGTAAAAAAGTTCTATGTATGTGCATTAGTTAGTGTGCTGATTAAATGACGCTACAAAATGCATGGTGCAACGATAAAGATAAGAGATTATTTTAAGAATTGGAATACCTTATTTACCTGAATGCAAGATGACTTTAAAACGACCCCCCAAAAATAAAGCATTTGCTAAAAAATAATATTTTACTATTAATTGAATACCCTTAATACACAAACATGTCAGATTCTAACTGCCTTTGCCAATCAGTGTCACTGTCTCCATTTTCACAGTCAGTGCCTTCATCTTCTTCACACTAACTCCTAACATTACCATCCTCTTCTCTGCCATTCCACAATATATCGTCATCAGTCCCATCCATTTCATTAGATATACAGGACTTCTTAAATCACTTTACACTCACTTCTGGTGATATGCTCTTCCATGCTGTTTAGATCCACACAGACTGAATAATACATTTATATTTCTTTGTTTATAAACTTACTTGAACCTGTGAAGAAGATTAACAATTTTCTCCACAGCTTGTATTAGTGGTGATGTTAAGTTTTTTAAATTCATGTTTTCTGGACTTGTGTGTTGTGTCTGTCATTTGAACAATGTGAGTTCATGGCTTTTTTTATGGTTTTATTTTGTGAATTGGTCCATACCTTGTTTTTGAGCATTGTGGTTAATTTTAAATTTTTCAGTAGCCATTTTCCAATGACTAGCATTGGACTAGATATGTTCTCAGGTGCATATCATAACAAGTTACTGTTTCTGTGGTGTGCAGTGATTGAGAATAGCTCAATCTTATGGGTAAACCAGGGTTAGGTGCTTTTGTGCCTGAAAATGGACACAGAGACAGTGTCTTGAAATGTCATGTTTCTTTAAAAAATTAGATGATGGACAAGGCCCTCAAGTAAAGATTGTGTCAGTTTACATCAGTTGTACTCTGCTTTCTCTTTTTGATTCGTTGACCTTTGAAGATGGGGCCAGTAGGTTGTTTTGATTCATTGGTGGAATGTCATATGATGATTTGGTGATGATGGCCTTGGTTTGGTTCTGTGTGGTCCAGTTGAGAGCAATCCGGTTTGCCGTGTTCCAGTTCAGTGCTTTGTACGCAAATTTAAGATGACTTCACATATTTAATTACCAAATTTCAAGGGAAAAACCTCATCTTGCATCCAAATAAATATGGTATATCATGATTTTTTGGTTCAAATGATGCTGTTCTGACACTTTATAGTTCTTCTGTCTGTTTTAAGTTTTTTTTCCAAATGATGTTGTTAAAACTATTATATTATTGCTTCTGCTGGCCTTTTAAGACCAAAAAAACTGTATTGCTCTGCAAATTCATGCCATTTGCTTGAATGTGATTAAGTGCTTTGTCTGCTGTCATTAATCAGGCAAGATTCGAACTGAGATGTCTGAGACTGAGGAAATCAAGACTCCTTTGCAACAGAAACTGGATGAATTTGGTGAACAGCTATCCAAGGTTATTTCTGTCATCTGTGTTGCTGTTTGGGCCATCAACATTGGACACTTCAATGACCCAGCTCATGGTGGTTCCTGGATTAAGGTTAGTGAGTGAAGTGAATTAAATTGCTAGCATTCTGTGAACTTCTGAGATGTGAATGAAATTTACATCTTCATTTTCTGCATGTTATTCTCTTCCGTACAGAAGATCTCATACATCTTGCTGTAATTCCAGCTCTAAATTCTTGAAAATATGAAAAAGTGTTAACATAACAATATTTGAAGAGAGAAAACTCACCATTCTATTAAGCCCATGCTTTTATGTAAAAGAAATTTTTACTATGTATATGTCTGATATAGATTATAAAGTAGATATCTTACAAATTTGTGTACAAATTTCTGCCATCTGATATTTGAAAGTGACATCCTATTACATTAACTTATATCCATTTATGTTACATGCAGGGTGCAGTTTACTACTTCAAGATAGCTGTTGCCCTTGCTGTTGCTGCCATCCCTGAGGGTTTGCCAGCTGTCATTACCACTTGTCTGGCCCTGGGAACAAGGCGTATGGCCAAAAAGAATGCCATTGTGCGCTCTCTGCCCTCTGTAGAGACTCTAGGCTGCACGTCTGTAATCTGCTCTGATAAGACTGGTACACTGACCACAAATCAGATGTCTGTTAGCCGGTGGGTAACTCATGATAACTTATTTTCAGTAGGGTACATTGGTCACTAAAATCAATAATTTAAAAAGTTGTGGATGTTCAAATTTCAAATGGTTTGTGACTTTGTGACCAGTTTCATTGAAGCTAGAATTTAAACTTTGAGACAGGCCAGGCAACACTTTTTATGCTTAGTATTCCACCTTGGTTAAATAGATGTTTCGATCATGTACGTTGTTGTCATCCATACATAATATTATACAAGGTCATTTAAAAGAGTTTTAATGTTAAAATTTGGTGTCAGAATTTACTATATTGCTTCACAGAACTTGCACAAAATGATAACATAGTTGGTAATGCCTATTCAGAGCTTCCCCTCTACCCAGGAGTCAGAATTTGTTTTGGAAAAATGTAGTAATGCCAGACTGTAGAACTGAACTAGATAACATGTGTATTGTATGCAGTTTTCCCATACAGTGACTGTTCTTGAGAGTTAAATTGTTTGTATGTTTCATTCATTCCATTGGCATGTGCTAAATGCGACAATTCCTTGCCGTTCACAAGAACTTCTTCCATTCTTCTCTATTATATACTCTTTCCTTCCACACTTTTCCACCAACTAGTCTTCCATCCTCCCTCACTTCATCTTGCCATCTATTTCTTGGCCTACCTCTCAGCCTTGCTGTTTCCAAATTCATATATAATACTTTTTTGGGAATCATAGTTTCTTCCATTCTCTGTACGTGCCGATACCAGTGTAATCTATGCAGCCGTATTGTCTCTGTTGTAGTGGGTTTTTTTTAACCGTTACATAGATTTCTTTATTGGTTAATATTCTCCAATTAAATGTTTGTATGTTTGTGTTTATATCTTCAAAAATTAAATTAAATATATAATTTTTCTCACTGAATTCTTTCTGGTTACTTCTTCATCTCGTAGGTTCCATGTAATTCACTTCTGTCAATTTCTTTCTTTGCAGCATGTTTATCTTTGACAAGATTGAGGGTAATGACAGCTCTTTCCATGAATTTGAGATCACTGGCTCAACTTATGAACCCATAGGTGATGTATTCCTTCGTGGCCAAAAGATTAAGGGTACAGACTATGAAGGTCTTCATGAGATTGGAACCATTGGTATCATGTGCAATGACTCTGCAATTGACTTCAATGAATTCAAGCAGGCTTTTGAGAAGGTTGGTGAGGCCACTGAAACTGCTCTGATTGTGCTATCTGAGAAGATCAACCCTTACAGTGTGGCTAAACAGGGATTAGACCGCCGTGCATCTGCAATTGCTGTCAGGCAAGACATGGAGACTAAGTGGAAGAAGGAATTTACCTTGGAATTCTCCCGAGACCGAAAATCTATGTCTTCCTATTGTGTGCCATTGAAGACAACTCGTCTTGGCAATGGACCCAAGCTGTTTGTGAAGGGAGCCCCTGAGGGAGTGCTAGATCGCTGTACCCATGCCCGTGTTGGGACTCAGAAGGTATGAAATTTGTTACATTAATGTCTCTCCCCCCTTTCTAGTTTTATTTTTATTTTATTTATTTATTTTTTTTTAAATCAAGGATCTGTCATTTAAACTATTACTACTCCAGCAGTAGATCAAAAAGGTTCAGCACTGGTAGTACCAAAGCATACTATAGAAAATGCTTAAGAGCCATTTTGATTGATCTGTTCTCAAAACCTACCTTTCTAAGAAAATCAAGGGTAATATAAGTAGAGTAAAAAAGCTTTCCCATAACAAGTCATGAAGACTCGGAGGAAGGGATGGAATGTTGGGCTTCCATCCTTATTTGGCACAGCTACAATGGCAGAGTTGTCAGCTGTACATGCTGTTTGCACTTTACCCCCAGAAACATCCCTTGGTACTCATTTCTATATGAAACATGGGTTATTAAAGTCAGCTAAGTTGTGGTACATGGTTTGTGTGCACCCATTTGTTTGTTATACTGTTATTTTTAATTACACCATGTTGGTAGTTTTTAGGCGAGATTGTGAAAAGCGGCTATTAGCTTCATCATCATGTGTGTGTGTCTGGCCATTTGTCCAGATGGAACAGCTTGGCTCACACTGGACAGATTTTCATGAAATTTGACTTTTGAATATTTTTTTAATATCTGATGAGAAAATTAAAGTTTCATTAAAACCTGACAAGCATAACCAAGTACTTTACATGAAGAGCTACATACATTTATGATATCTTAATGAATTATTCTTGGAATGAGAAGTGTTTGAGTAAAAGATGTGGAGAAAATCAAAACACTTGTGTTATGTTCAGTAACTTTTTTTCTGAAAACTGTGCCATTTATGAGATGGTGTGGAAAAATATGGTAAAGCCAGACAGGCCACAGATGGCAATATAATATACCACATACACTTTGCATGCTAGATAACTAGCGTTACACACACGCACTCAGAATATATGATACTTTTTGCTTTTCCACAGCAACAGTGGTTGCACAAATGTGCCTCAGTGTTATGTTATACATACATTGTCGTGTTTAAACTTACATCCGTAGAATTAGTTTGAATAAACTAGTGTTAAAATTGTTAGTATTAAAATTGCACATATTGTCAAGACTAGTAAAATTTGTTGCGGTTGACAGCAGCATGTATGTTGATTTGAATATGATGTGCCACAATGGGATTAGTTTTACAAAAAAAATAAATAATGGTAGGTCTCTTGAAATTTGAGTTAAAGGATTTTTCTGTGTTCGTAGTATAAACGAACAAATGTTGTTTACAGGTTCCATTGAACGCAACACTGAAGAATCGCATTCTTGACCTCACACGGCAATATGGCACTGGCCGTGACACACTTCGCTGCTTGGGCCTAGCAACTGCTGATAACCCAATGAAGCCTGAGGACATGGATTTGGGTGACTCTTCAAAGTTTTACACTTATGAAGTTAACCTGACCTTTGTTGGTGTTGTGGGAATGTTAGACCCTCCCCGCAAGGAAGTGTCTGACTCAATTCAGAGGTGCCGTGCTGCTGGTATACGAGTCATTGTCATCACTGGTGACAACAAGGTAACGAACATTGTGTTGTCAGATTAGAATGTGTTTCTTGGCTAAAATGATCTTCAGATCTGGAGATTGAATTCTTCCTGCAAGAATTTAGTAAGGTATGCACTCAGAAATACACTATGCTAACATCAAACAAAAGCCTTGACAAGAGTAGAAATCCCCGGCATTGTGGGCTGGCCTAGCTTGTAAGAAATATATCAGCTAAACGGTGAACACTAGTGGTAAATACGTAGTTTGGTTTATAGAAATGAATACCTACTGAAGCGTATGGTTAATCTCTACATCCTCCTTAATTGTGATACAGGCAAGTCACGTGTTGTTAGTTTCCATGGTCTGTCTTGGAGATAGTTTAGGTAAGTCATGTCCTTGCTATGATTGTACATACTGTCGGGGATGTTCCCAATGTTTCCATTTCTGACTTTGGACATACTTGAGATTTTTCATAGATTTTATCAGTTCAATTTGTTGTGATACGTCGTGTCTTTGTTTTTTTTTTTAATGGTAAACTCAGGCCACTGCTGAAGCCATCTGCCGCAGAATTGGTGTATTTGGAGAGGATGAGGACACAACTGGAAAGTCGTATTCTGGCCGTGAATTTGATGACCTTCCAAGCAGTGAGCAGAAATCTGCTGTTGCTCGAGCCAGACTGTTCTCCAGAGTAGAGCCTGCACATAAGTCCAAGATTGTAGAGTACCTTCAGAGCATGAATGAAATTTCTGCCATGGTAAGATAAATTTTAGTTACTAGTTATTTTTCTTGTATGTTAGTGCCCTTTTATTTCTTTTTGGTCCACAAAAACTGTGTGTCAAAATATTAAATTATTGCAGGATGTTTGAGACAAATGATATGTTGACAGTCATGTGTTACACCCAAATTCTGATGTATATCTTGTGTGGCCCTCCTTATTTTTCTGTTGTAATGAGGGGCCATGAAACGCAGTAGACATCTTCGGTAAATCATCAGGTCATACCCTGTTTTGCTACAGGCCTGGAACCATAGCATTTACAAGGTGGTTCAAATATGACCGGGACTGGTTATATGTATTTTACACACAAATCATTCCCAGGCATATTTGAACCACCTTGTACATTCCATTAAATTTTAAGCTTATGGTTCCATGCATCATATTTCAATGTTAATAAAAATCCAACCAGATGCAACAGTATGCAGATATTTATTTACTGCAAAGTCACTGTACATGTTTCGAGTGTCACAGCAACTGCAAACTACTTCTGACTGAATGCCACCACTTCTACAGCAAACTAATATTGATCAAACTGAAGATACTTCATCAAGAAAAAACTTCACCACCATATTTTAATAAGAAAGAATCCCGACCAGTGCGTACCCTCATAACCACTCCGTCAGGTTTACTCTCTCTGCTTTTTAATACTTTCTAATGCTTATTGTATAAAAATACAACATTTGAATTGTAATCTTAAGTTTTAATATAAAACATACCACAATTAGTTTAACCAATTCTTGTAATACGAGATCTCATAAATTGAAAGCATTATCAGTTGTACATACATACATACATACATATATATCATTTCATAGGTCCACAAATTCTGTCATACAACAGGCGGACATGAAACTTGTCAGAAAAAATACAACACAAACAAAACAAACAAATACAATACAATACAATAAACAAATATCAATATTACACTCCACCTACTCAAAGATCAGCCTGAAGATGGCCCTACAATTGGGCTGAAACATGTAGCTGGAATTATAACCTAATATATTTAATAAAATATAAAGTTGTGTATGGCTGTACATATATATATGTATTATATTATATCTTAACTTTAGGTCCTGATTATCACTTTCTGTAAATATATCATTATCACGTATTGTACATATGCTGCTATGAGTGAATCTAACATTATGCCGTATGCCAACAATTCGTTCACATTCTTGAAATCAGATTATTACACCTAATTTGTCTTCAGTACTGATTGTCATTCACCAGTTTTTCACTTGGATTGCACTGGATGATTTAGGTATATGTTTTTGTCATTCATGTTAGTAAGAAATTCCAATGCTCTAGAAGAGGAAACTAGTTGAGCCACATGATTATATTACTAATGTAATCAATCCATACATGTCACCGATGGCAAGACAGTGATGTCCCATTCTACTAGCCTCCAACAGAAGACAAGAGGGACCAGGGATTGTGTATGCCACATTGCATTAAACCAGAAATTATTGTGTATCATCTATGCCTAATGGCATTAACCTGAACATTGTCACGTAAATTTACAAAGAGGTTTAAATTTCCAAGTCACTTTAAAGCAAAATCACACAAAAGAAATCACATAAAGAGAGACCTGCCTATATGTATAATTCTTAGGTGATAGTTTGTTATGAATATAAAGAGAAATGGTATGTAGAGAATGAAAAGAATATTTTTTTGGTATGTGTGATAGGATTTCATGTTACATCTCTAGCACTTACCTAGACTGACTTTGAGTGCAATAGAATTCCTATTTAATGTTTAGTCAGTTTCAGGATTCTTGTACTGTCTTTTCCATTGTGGTTCAAACCCAGTTTTCTCAGAATTAAATGCCCTTCCCTTCACAGATCTTGTCAGTTTAATGTTGAAATCTATTGTCCAGTACTCAGTGTTTGTTGTACTTGCTCATTTAGTGGAGTGAATTTATTGGTTCACAGACTGGTGATGGTGTGAATGATGCACCTGCCCTGAAGAAGGCTGAGATTGGCATTGCCATGGGCTCTGGAACAGCTGTGGCCAAGTCTGCATCTGAGATGGTGCTTGCTGATGATAATTTTTCATCTATTGTGGCTGCTGTTGAGGAAGGCCGAGCTATTTACAACAACATGAAGCAGTTCATTCGATACCTGATCTCTTCAAACATTGGTGAAGTAGTGAGGTTTGTCATCCTCTGAGAGCTGTGCAGAATCATTTAGGCTTTAAATTTATATGGGAATAAATATTGATAGTACACATAATTGGCTGAAGACAATCTTGATAGATATAGCTTTATATCATGGTATTTAATTATACTTGCTTCTGTTGGTCATTTTAAATTTTTGAAGATTTTATGTAAAAACAAAAACAGCAACAGATATTTTTATTTTGGACTTGTGGGATGTGAAAAAATATTTTATGACATGACAACATTTGTTTAATTT
>Ga0123357_10004160_pt1 | contig 16878 bp, 16 predicted proteins | sample TergutEmb28metaG_FD_89873 | JGI IMG/M metagenome (GOLD analysis project Ga0123357, IMG submission 89873) | Embiratermes neotenicus P4 segment gut microbial communities from Petit-Saut dam, French Guiana - Emb289 P4 | ecosystem: Host-associated > Arthropoda: Insects > Digestive system > Gut ... | reverse complement strand
CCTAATAGGGAACCTGTCAGACACATTCTTGCCCACCCGCACTCTGCTATATGTTTCAGTCAGACTCATCTTTATTAACCTTACAAGTTTCCTAGGGATACCAAACTCAATGAGAATCTTATATAAGACCTCCCTCCTAACTGAATCATAAGCTTACTTGAAGTCTATAAAGAGTTGATGAACTTCTTCATTGTATTCCCATTTTTTCTCAAGTATTTGGCAAATGCAGAATATATGATCAATAGTTGACCTGTCGTATCAAAAGCCACATTGATGGTCCCAGATAATTTCCTTCGCATATGGAATTAACTTTGAGAGCAGGATGTTGGATAAAATTTGGTAAGTGTTTGGCAAAAGTGATATGCCTCTATAATTATTACAATCTGTTTTATCCCCCTTCTTATGAATAGGTACTATGATCGACTCCTTCCACTCTTCAGTCAGTTTCTCCTTCTTCCAAATAGAAGTAATAAGTTTATGAATCTCCAAGCAAATTGTTCTACCCCCTGCTTTAATCAATTCTGCTGGGATATGATCAATACCTGGCGATTTGTGACTTTTTAGCTTATCGATAGCCAATTCAACCTCAGCGGCACTTGGCTCAGGTACTCGTGGTTCTGCTGTGTGTATTTCTGCCTGCCCATCATCGTTAACCCCATGCACGTTGAATAGCTGGGAGAAATAGTTCCTCCACCAACACTAAACTTATTAAACAAAAAATTTAAAAAACACGTGCCACCACTCTGCACACAGAAAATTACCAGTCAACTAAATCACACTGCACAAATCTGAAACATTCTAGGAACAGAGCAATACACTGGCACTGCACACAGTCTGCACTTGAAACATCTAAGCAATGCTTATGCACAACAATTACAACACCTTCCTTGTCTCACATATGGTCACTGACATAGCCAAGCAGAAGTCACTCAAAATAATGTGAGTGTTCCCACACACAGTTGGTGCTGCCCTCTGACATTGTAGAGTTCTGTGGAACATACCAATGCAGCAGCACATTCACTTGACCACAGCCATGTTGCTAGCAATGTGCTGCACTCTGTCCTTGCCGGGCTCAACCACAGAAGGTAATCATGGAAGCACAAACACTGATCTGTGTGTTAAACATAACACACCTTGATATTTTATACAGCAAAAAAGTTACAGCCATGATTAACTGGTAAAAAGATCCGTGACTATTACAGTAAGATTTATGGAACTTTGCAGGTCTGGAATGCCCATGCTTGTCATTAAGTTTAACTATAAACAGCAGCATTGCTTTGTTCATGCTATGTTTCCAAGTTCAGTAAATTAGCCTAAATGCAGCTATATTCACAACTTTCCAAGACACAACGTTGCACTACTTTTGATGAAGTTTGTTTGTGTAATTAAAAATATAGCAGGTGCACAGAAACTGTTTCTGTAACAGAGGTTATTCTTCAAAATGAGTAACAAAGTTTGTAACTGCAAAAATACCCACAGAAATTCTAACTAGTCAGTCTGTTTAAATACCTTGTAGTAGAAACCACTGGCTCTGAATGGACTGATGATACAGTAGGCCAGAGGTAAGCAAAGACTCGAGCCTTCAGGCTGCACTCGTCTGCAGTAGCCAAACCTCCGTACTCCTGTATTACTGGTGATCAAAAGTGAATAGCTCTGTTCATCATTACCTCCACAACTGGGCTGAGATGGTGGTGGTGGTGGCCAATCTGATGCATCGGGGAAGCACAGTTTCTCAATATGGGGAGGGACATCAGCCTGCTCAGAAGAAAAAATACTGATTGCAATTAATTGAAACAGATATAAGAGACCAGCTATGGAAAAAAAAGTTAATTACTATCAACATAACAATCTATTGGGACTCCATTAACAAAAACATCTGAATTCCTTGAATCCAGCACCCATGGGATTACACAGATGCCAGGTTATCAAATAACACGTATATTGACCTAAATCCTTAACAGCTGATGCTATAAACGATTGTAATTGGTCCAACTGTTTCTTTATACCACAGTCAGCTGATGATCCAATATTGTATGTCACCATTATCACAAAGCAGCTTTTACCAAGTCCTAGCCTCCAAACTGCTTCAAGTTTCTGTGGAATCCAACTGTTATGTGCTTCCTCTTTCCAGTGGCACCTTGTTTACTCATCTTGGGATCTTTGGAAGCCATTATAGTAGCTCAATGGGCTCTGTAAAGTCTAGATAATGATACAATCATGGAATCACTATGTGTAGTGGATGTTACGATACGTATATGCCACAGCTTCTGACTATCAAATACTTTACTCAACTGTCACACAATCAGGATTTTTGTAAGTAATGGCTTTTGCATTAGAAGACTTCTACTGTTTTACAGATCACCCATGCAACAATACTCTGCAGAATTACAGGAATATGTGCCACACATGATCATGGGCATAATGTAACATATGCAGAAATTCACTGGATATTTGTGCCACAGTTAAGTGTGCGTATCACACACCTGCTGACTGAACTTGTACATGTATGTATATTTCTCAAATGCAGAGCAAATATTTTACCATTTTACACTTCAGTAAGAAATCATAATAGCATGAAATTATAAGACCTTCATATATACTGGGATATGGCTCCATAAATCAAAACTATGTTCAAAGCAATGTTTCCAAAGCTTACAAACTTTCCAAAACACTTGTTCAGAAATCAGTAAAATAGGTTTAGAACACAATGTCTTGGATTTCTCATTACTGACTTCTGTGTTGTAACAGTAATGGTACAAACAGGCATGTTGCACTGAAGCTCCACTGTTGGTAACTATACTGACATCCTGTTACCAGTCAGCAGTTTCCAACATAAACAGAAGACACACCACAGCAACACAACACCCATCAGAAGTCTTTTAACAAGAAACACTTTCTGATCCTGCAGCATGACAAACTTCGGTCAGTGATGTCAAACGATTATCGGATATATCTTATGTACACCACATCCTCACTCCCAGCAACCTTTAAGTTGGTATACGTATTATGTGCCAGCCCAGACATTTTCAGCAATACCCAGTGTTTTACCTTCAGCTATTTTATTCCACATAACAAACATTTAAAATAAATACATTTATTAAATTAAATGAATACACATGTCAATAAATAAAGTGGTCAAACAAATAAATAAAGGAAACAATTTAACTAAACTAATTAAATAATTATATTCAACAGTAAAGCAAATTAAATTAATTAAATACATAAATAATCTAATCAAATAAAGAATATGAATTAACTACATTAATTAAATCAGTTAAACAACTAAACCAAATCAATTAAACAAAGAAAAATATTTTAAATATAATACATAAATAAATAAAATTAGTAAATAAATAAAATCCATTAATTAAAAAATAATAAATTAAATAAAAAATGAATCAAGTAAATCAAATAAATACATTCAACACATTACTTAAACACATTAACTAAATTAATAAATTAAATAACATAAATATATATAATTAAGTAAGTATATTAATATATAATATCTTCTTTTCTAGTTCACTGTACACAATCATACCTGTATCTCATTCAGAGTAAATACCCTCTGCACCAGGCACAGCATCATCATGTAACCTAAAAATAAGGTGGCGATTCAAACCAGTGATAACAGCAGGTCTTAATCACTAAAGTGCTTTCCCTGACATAAGTCTACACAACAAAAACATTCACTCACATCAAGTGGGTACCGGGTTTTGATGTAAGGCACTTTTGTTTTCTTGTCTGAAGGGTCCAGATTCAGACCCACAAGGAGAACACACTGGAACAGATGTGGGAACGCACTGGGAGTTGGAGCACTGCTACATGCTCGACGATATGCAATACTTGACACACGACGCACATACACTTTTCGCTCTTTGGCCTGCTGTGTTAACAACTCTTGCTGCTCGGCTGAGTTGGTGGAGCTGCTGTCATCACCATCTGCAGTTGGATCTGCACATTTGGCAGCACTCATTCCAGGTGTAACAACTGGAAAATGTGAAACTTTTACATGCAGCACTGAACAAACTATCAATCAACTTGTTAGTGATTAAGATAATAGTCTTCTGCGACGTGCTCTCATCACCTAGATGAATGGCTATCATTTTTCAGAGAAAAATTATGTTTCGATCTTCCAGACAAAACGTCTGCTTCTACTCTGACGAAAAAGCCTGCAGGAACCTACATGATGGTACTACCCCTCCTCTACCTGCTGACAATTTCATGGAAGTCAGGTCCACGTTTATACAGTTAGGATGGGTCTGTCTGGACACAAGGAAGTCAAAAAGTGAATAACAGAAGAACACCAATACTGTCAGTGACAGCTGGTTACAGCCACTCCTACCTGGCAGGCAGGGCTTATACAAGCAGCAGCAAGGGGCTGCAATATTAAGCTACGAAAGTGAATATGGGAGTGGAATATGTGGGTAGTGGCATGTCACAAGCAGTCTACCAAGGCACTTATTACCAAATAAATGGATGTGTAAAACTCATGACCTGCATAAGGCAAGTAACAGATTCATGTTTACACTAAAAACCAGATGAACATATATACAGTGTCCAGAAGTCTGTGCCTGCAGACATTAAACAATTTTGTCATAATAAAAAACTGCAAAATTATTGCAGAAAATGGGATTAAAGTTCTCCAAACCACATTACCATACTGAATTCACCTTCAATTACATTTTGCACGAACAGTACGAAACCAAGTTATTTCTATCACAAATCAACAGTCCCCTACACTGACATCATCTGCAGCATATGTGCCCAGCCGCAAAAAGTGTACAGACGCCACAGAACTTGAGTTACTCCCTACTGCATGCCTCGCAGCCTGTCTTTCCTTTCTGTTGGAAATGTACACATCTGGCTACCTGACCATAACACAGCACCAGATCCCTGTGCCTGTATTGAATGAGCTGATCAAACCACGTTACTTCACAACCCTCAACAGGGATCTCTAAGAAACAGACATGACACTTGTTGATCATAAATCTTCTAATTATCAAATCTGTTGGGGAATAAATAAATAAAAATAAAGTATTGCAATTTTAATTTTCGTCAGAACTTCCTACTGCAGTCAGCTGTCTTAGATCTAGCAAAATACAGCAGTTACATGGAACACATTTATATAATGTGCAGTCACTTGTTAAAGCATATGCCTACAACAAAGACAGGACACAGTGCATGCTATCTACCAGTGACCTTCACAGCTGACAGCTTCTGATAAATCATTTTATCTGATCATGGCAGCAATTTCATTACTTCTATTTGCGTCTGGTGAATATTCTCCTAATGATTCTGCTTCTAGTCTTTGTAATAGGGTAGAAAATCCGCCATCATCAGGTGTTGAAGCCAGAGAGTCAGAATCAGAGCCAGTCTGATCCAACGAACTCATTGGCAGGCCTGTTACAGGAGTGCCAAATGCCTGATTCATAATCAGCTGAATCTGCAACCAAGAAATATTAACTACTTTACTATTTTTAATAACACTGGATTAAAGACAACAACTCCTTAGTACAAATGCAACTATGGATGGTAAAACAGGTATGTGATAGAGAAATGGGTGTGATCTGCTTCAAACTAGGATCCCAACAATAATTCGCTGACCTAGACATAAAATTGTCAGCTACATTGAAGGACAAACTGTTTTGCTCAATGTATACCAAGAAACAAATATAAATGGAACAATAAACTTTCACAGAATAAGCAATACAGAACTTTCTTCTGGAAGAAAATACAACTTACTAGGTTTGTGCTTTTCGATTCTACAAACAACAGTTTTCAAAACATTTAAAAAGGAAACCATAATTCAGGTAAAGAAATATAACAAACACCATAAGACAAATCAGAGTGACACACAAACACATACCACCTGCTTTGATGGTTAAAAACTCTGCATTCTAAAAACAGACTGTATTTATGTTTCCCATACCATTCTCCAAATAAAAAGTAGTTATTCACTAACTGGTTGGTCCTTGTCATGAAGATGTATGTTTCCTGGTAGATGAAGATCAGGATAAGTCCCTGTTCATGACATAAAAGCATATGTGGAAGTGGAGGTATATCTATACACATGAACTTGGCACTAAATGGAGGTGAGTTGTCAGCTGCATGCCCTGGACACTACCACTGGCAAACAAGAACCTAGAGGCAGTATGGATGTGTTGTAGAACAGGAAAATCTCTTGCCTCTACTGAGAATAAAACCATAATTCCTTGTCAGCCCATGGCCTAGCCACTATTCTTACCATACCCTATTTTATTGGAGAGGAATAGGACCATTAAAATTTAGGATGCTAGGGATTACCCAAATAAACTCAGCAAAACCATGATATGCAGAGTACCGTAAGAAACTGAGTCAATAAGCAAACAGTTTCTGTGTGACTGATACACAGACAATAGAGAATGAGGTCCTTCACATCATGTAAATCATTGTTCTTTGTTGCTTAGGTTACTTCATGACACATTAAAACTGCAAGATACTGTCACACTGGACAACAAGAAACAAAGGACCTGCAAGGAGGTACTGACAGCCATTTCAGAAACCCCCTTACAAATGACAATCATCCTCCAGCTAATGTTCAAAGCAGGAACCACTCCTATATAGAGAATCTCTAATCACTACACAAAATGTTTAATACTGTACCCTCTTGGGTTATGATACCATGTTGCAGTCTGGGGCATGGATACACACATCACAGGCACCCTCTCACCCAGATGAATAAATTTTGTATGGTAGTACCTAATATTTTCTGCATAATTATTGTAGCTTTTTCCCTTACATAAAAAAATATGTATTAGTTCACATTCACCCAGCAGAAAGTGCCTGATTACATTGACATTAACAGACCACTGCAGAATGCCAGGTCATCAGTATGTAACTTGCTTCAGGTCACTCTTCTGGCACATAGAAGTTGGTGGTAACTACTAGATTTTTGGAAAATTTGTGGACCCATGATCTAGGGTACAGCCTCCATGTTTACAGTTCAAAGCTACCACACTGTTGGCAACACTGACTCACATTCAACACATCTGCTGCTACTGTCCACATCAGAAGATGCATGACAGAACCAAACTTCACATGATGTAACAATTATAAAGGAAACAAATTTATATTTTCAAGCACTCTGATTCAATCTCAGAATACACATAGAAAATAAAAAAAACACATTAAGATTCTTAGTATTTCCAGAAACAATGACACTGGACACATCATATAACATCACAATGACACTAGGCATTTCACAAAATATCATAATAAATGCTGAAGCATGCTGTAGAACAATCCAAACACATGCACTGAATGTACAAACATTACATTCATAGTGACAAAATTTAAATGTTACAAAGATTCTCCACACATAATGCTAAAAACATGTGGCCTTGAGAAGCTACGCTGTGTTGCTGTGGCACAAAATAGATCATATGACTACTCAACTGAGCTCCAGACACTATGCAGAGCTTCAGTAAGGAAGCTAGAAATAGCCAAAAACAGCTGGATATGGGAACACAACTGACAGAGAGGGGAAGGGAAGAAGTGCAATCAATAAACTTGAATGCTTGCCAAAAATAGCCACATTGTGTTTCAGACTTGTTGGGTGTCTTTCTGAAATGACTATCCTTTAACTACAGCAGTTATACCACGTCACTGAAATACCACATGTGCTATATAATTAAAGGAAATAGTTTAGCCATGTGAGGAGAAAAGTTTGACACCAGTGTAGTGTTGAGTGTTAATAGGACTGAACATCCCTGGTCCAGTGGGCAGCTCTACTGCTTTGTTCAGGATGTCCCAGTTAAATCTTAGCCTTGAGAATGACTATCCTGATTTTCCTGAGTCCCACCATGCAAATGCCAAAATAATATCCCAAATGAAGCTACAAATCCACATCCTTTCCAATTCATTACTCACTGGTCACCCTGTCATTTGACACTATAATTCTATACTACTACCACCATCATGAAATAAATGTGTGCTCTCTCTCTCTGTACCATGATACAACTTAAGATTATAGTCTTTCAGGGTGTTAATTGCTGCGTGATATGGTAGCAAGGTACCAGCACACCAAAGGAAATTGTTGCCTCCATCCTCAAAGAAACAAGACTGAGGTGGTAGTTGATTTCTAAACAAAGCTGGTACCTTTCCACTGAAGAACAAGACATTACATCCGCCAATATCTCTGCCCACAGACTTTGTCTATACAGATACATTTAGTCTTCCCTAGTGTCTTCAAGTAATTTCTGGGGCTGCATCTCAAAGTGAGTCATGAAAAGTTCTTTCAATATCACTTCCAATTATCATCTGCTCAAACTACAGTAATGCACAAAGCTGGTACCTAATTCCAAGTAGCACACTCCCTCTTGAGAAGCCAATAGTTCATCAGCTAGCTGGGAAATTCTATGCATATTATGGGACCTGAAAGGTCATCACCATGTTCACACTAGCCTACCAAGTGTTCCCTATCCTGAATCATGTAAATCCAACCCACACCCTCCCATTCTATTTCCTTAAGATCCATTTTAATACTATCCTCCCTCAGTGCACTGAAGTCATGTCAGAACAGTACCTGGTATTAGACAATTGCTTCTGTTCATGTCCTCTGTGATACACAATTCAATAACACAATCCATTGCCACTACACATACTCAGCTACTGATATAAATGTCAAATAAGTTACATCATGCGTAAAAACCTCACCACTAATGCAACATCAAATTCACATGCCAAACTCCTTTAAGATGTACCCAGATGAATAATTTAACAGACTGGTATGTTTGAAAGTGATAAAGTGTTTATCACATGCATTTCCTGCCATCCGCGTGTTGAGTGTGATTCACCCATAGAATGTGCAGCAGCATCGCAAACGGACAGTTACATGATGTGATACGTGCACAGTATGAGATATGATGCCATGTCACTGGCTACTTGGTTCCTAACATTTTGAGACAATGCAGTTAGGGTCAAAATTTCCAGTGTCTTGGATATTTCAATCCTTGAAGATGAGGCCAAGATGCTGTCCCAACACATCATGGAACAGTTATTCAGATGTGGTATCATATCCCAGAAGAAGAGATATCTCAGCTACACTGTCGTCGAAAACCTAGAAACTCACATGTTACTACCACTTGCCAAACTTAATTGTGCATGTAAACAAACATTCCTCCCCACTCCCCACATTATTCTATTAGATTTTCCCTGCCTGTACATTTGCACTGTTTCACAATCAAGGCTACTTTATATACCAGGTTGTTGGTTGCATAGTTAGCCTGTTTGCAATGCACAGAGCCAGCAGCACATTACAACACCCTCTCTAGGCATTACCTCAGTCCAAGCACTTTGCTGGTAACAGAGGAAAGAAGTCAAGTCAATTTTTAAGTTTGTCTATAGTATCCACATAACTTCTTTGTTTTACTGCAGCACATAAATACTTCAGGTTTGATGTTTTCATCTCCTCTGAAATACTGCACTCCCTTGCATGATTTCTGGCTTCCGCCGTGATGTAAATGAGACCTGTGCTCTTTTGGGATTTTACTGCAGCATCTATCAGTCCCATCTTCAACGGTCAAGGAGTCCAATCTGTTGGACTGCTTGACCCTTGAACATGGGACCAATAGGTCTTCCCGGAATGGTACAGAATTACCATTCCACTCTTCATACAGTCCCAGAAGAGCACAGATCTCAATGTACCCATTCTGCATAACTGCCAGTAAATCAATGCTGGTATGTGGTTTTGCAATATATATATATATATATATCACATTTAAGAGAGACAGAGAATTCACTTGCTGTCATTTCAGTCACTGCTTGAAATCCATTTTTGCATGGTTACATTATTGAAGATATACAAATGATTGTCACTGCCTTTTCACATGACTGGAAATTCACTGTGCTTTAATCCTGAGCATTCTAAAAGGATTCTTTTACCAAACTCTTTCAACAGACTGCCTGTATAGACTGGCCTCTTGTAGTGGTAAATGAATTTAACCTTTTGGCGCCGGACTTATTTTTTTAATTTTAGCACACCCTGTATATAAAATGTGAATAATACAGGAACCAAATATGTTAGATTTATGAAACAAACTGCATTCTGAAGAGGAAAAAATGGAGAGTATATACCGTGTTTAAAATATTCAGTACCTGTATGTGTTGAATAAATATATAAAATGCAACGTTTAGAGGTTAGCAGTGCGGTACGACCACTATAGTCGTCGTTAGGCGTCAAAAGGTTAATATGCACACGCAATTTTGCTAGACTCTTTATTTCAAGGAAAATACTCATCACACGGTAAGACAAGACAAAATCATTAACTAAAAACCAATTAATTTAAATTCTAGAACACTATAACCTCTTCAGATTATGGCCTTCTGGAAAGTAGAATTATGTAGTTTCACACAGATACATGTTTAAGATGGTTCTTCTATACACCAATCTACACAGTTTCATTCTAGAAAGCTGTTATCTTCATACCACCATGAGAATTCAAATCTCTTTCATTATTCTCTTTCACTTTATTAAGCAGCTCTGTTTCCTATCTATGCAGATATCTTTAGCTGTCATTAAATAGCAACAATGTCTTCTGCTCTGCAGTATGCAGTCCTGCATTAAAGACTCACTGTACAATCTAATTTCAAATACTGCAGTTTTATTACACATGTGAAAAAGTATTCTTTGGTCCTTTAAGAGAGGTAACATTATACCAGCACACAGAGCAACTTGGCGCACAATACTTGCTGAATTAGAAATTACAGATTTATTATCGGGCTGTACTAGCCAGATAAAAAAACTACATGCAACTTTTTAAAACAACAATTTATTCAAATCCAGGGCATCATTTATCCCACTGACATCTACATCTGCACCGTTGCTTAGCTCTGGTGTTTGTTTACACTGCATCAACAGTTACATGTAATACAGGGTGTTGAGGTAATCCTGAAAACTTCACTGTAATAGTAACTGAGGACACACCAGCCCATCACACATTATTTTACTGTGACCTCCATATTAATTACACACCTAACATATGAGTTTCAATTAGAAATAATTACAGTGAGAGTTAGATGACAAAGCATAAATTATAAAAGAATACCAAAATTCTTTTTTAAAAAACCAAGTTATTTTCATCAAATAATCTGGAAAGATACTGTGAAAGGCAAACAAAAATATAAAACTTTAACAGTAGACTCATTCATTGCTTACAGATTTTTGTTTTAACATATGAGACTGGTTTTCACTTTTACAGACTAATGGTATTTACAGTGGGTCAAGCAAGCATGCCAGTTGAGTACAATTGCACACATGCTGCCACAGATTTTGCTGTATGGGTTTCTAACTTATAGACTGTTTTTACAGAACAAATTACATCCCTGAAGCAAGGTATGGGTGTATTACACACTGAGTACATAAATTTGAAAGAAAAAAAAAGTTATTGTATTTTAACAGTACAACTGTGTGCACAGACATAACACACACAAGTGCTAATAACAAAACACAAAACACATGCAACAAGTACAAACAACATGCAACTACAAATCCTCTTTCATTCATTGTAACCCAAGAATTGGAGCCAAAGCTGTGAAGTACCGTTGATCCCATGTTTGCCAGGTCTTGCTTATAGAAATGCCTCACTTTACCTAGCCATTTTACAGGACACACACATGATGACAAGAATTCTTCTTGAACAAACTCACCTTCAACCTCTCCACATTATTTGCAGGCACACTTGTGAAACCACTGGTTTGTCCACCCCTCACCAATGCAGCCAACCGTAACAGTGGTGGTTTCTTCCGTTCATCACTGCCAGATTCAGTGCCTAAGCTCTGAGGTGAGTTATTATTGACTTGCCTTCCTGCAACTGTTGGGACTATGGATTCACTCTTTTTTGGTGCATTCTTTCTAGCCTTCATACCATTCTCGGCAACTTCTGCAATTCCATTGGTATGCAACGGTGTGCACTGGGATTAGGTACAAAAAAAATGATGTAATATACAACAGTGATGCTACATCCCACATTGCAAAATTCACAGTAGCAACACAATCATTTCTCACTTACCAAATAATGAAGAGTAGCTCTTCTGGATGTATTTTTTGGATGAAGTGAAGGTGACATCTGAATCTGAAATCCCCCAAAAGGTGCTCCTGTGTTAGGCAAGTCACCAACACTTTCGCCACTCTTCATAACACCTTGGGGGCTCTTCCGATCATGTACCTTATGCCTGCGCATGTGAATTTTATCCACGTAATCAAATGGTTCTGCATATATATGTTCCTCACTGCGTGACTTACAACGCAGCAGTGTTCCATACGGCTTAGGTACATTACCTGCTAGTAAATAGTTCTTAGATGATGCCACAAAAAACTCTGACTGCTTCTCAGGTACTTTCTCATAAACATGAAACTGGGAATTAAAATGAATGTCTGAATAGGGAGAAACACAACTGAAATTCATGCAGCCACCAAATCTTACATTATCACCAACAGCAGATGTTTTGTGTGAAGTGAGCAGTTCATTCTCCAATGGCAAACTTGGCAGAGGACCCACTCTTCCTACTGGTTTTCTAGTGTCTGACTCTGGTTGACTGTGTGTGACTGTTGCCTTATCTTCAACATGCTTCTTAGCTGCAGGACTTCTTGGCCTCAACACCAATGCCCCAGTACCTTGCTGATGGTTTAACAGCACACGCTCTAACTTCTTCAATATTATCTGTGACTCTGTTTTTGAACGTATTGGTTTTACAGTCTTCTCCGACGCACCGCTTGTAAATTTTGCATGCTTAAGTGCGTCCTTATTTAACACTGGCTCAGTGGCACTTGGTAAGGAGACATTATGTTGGCCTGCATTATTTGGAGGTGGTGTATTGTGAGCAAATGTTCTTGGTGGTTTCTGTGGTGGAGGACCTGAAGGTAAAGGTGCCTTCAAAGCAGCCTTCAAAGTATCTGTTAGGATCACGTCACTAGAAACTACTTCTTCCTGCAGTGTATCTTGTGATGCTTGTCCTTTTACACACTGCACGTCATTAGGGCCTTTTGAATTATTTACTTTATTTCTGCTTGGAACAGGTATTAAATTCGAATGTGACCCTAATCCTTTCTGTTTTACATTTTTTATATTGCTGAGGTTTTCCAGCACATGATTACAATTTAACTGCTTGCTCTGAAGTGTAAACTTTACCCTGTTATTTGCATATTTATGTAAAAAAGATGGGGATGCCTGCACTTGTACTTTTGAAACCGAACCATATCCAGGACCTGACTTTGGCAATTTATGCTGGGGCACTGTTTCATTCTTCTCAAGATCAGTTCTATTTCTTGAGATTGTTTTATCAGTAAAGTCTGTACATGTGCCTGGATTATCTACAAGATGATGTTCAGACAGACTGTTTCCTGACGTCACTGTAGTCTTAATTATTTTTGTTGCATCATCTTCCCCTGCAGCCAACTGCCTTTGTATCTGTGGACTGTACGATTTGTTAGAATCATCTGCAGCATCAGATGGGGCAAGAGGCGATATATTCAATTTCTTTACAACTGACTTCACACTTCGCCCATCTTCAAACTGTTTAACCCTGTTATCCACAAGTGATCGAGCTTTTTCACTGACACCATTCATTTGTCCTACCACATTTCGACCTCTCACAATTCTGTCACATCGGAATGCTGGGCTACGGCGAATGTGAACCCGTCCACACGCACTGCTCAACTGCCTTTCTGCTTTTACCTGGCCAACTGGAGGAGGTTTTATGGGGGGTGATAGGTTTGAGGGTTTCTTTGGACTGTCAATGGGGTCGGAGGGTGCTGAATGCAAAATCTTCTTTCTCGGTGAAACACTACTTTTAAGTCCATTATGGGGCTGTGCTTTATTTCCAAGTACATTTCTGATCACAGAAGTTTTGGTAAAATATGTGTTACTGGTGGCAGACGAGGATAAATCACTATTAATAATTTCAAACTTCTTCTTAATATTCTCAACTCTGCTTCTAGACTCTGGGGGTGACACATATGACATCGTCAATTGCAAGTAATAAGGCAAACATCTAACAGAGTTTACGCTGTATACATTGTTTTCTACTGTGAAAATTTAATTTTAATATTTTCGAAATGCACACATTTTTTTCAAACCCCCATTTCATTTCTAAACATTGCTTTGTACATTCCTTGTTCAGTCGAAATTTGGCACACGTGTACATGTTAAACGACTCGCCAGTCTAGTTGTGATTCGTACCAGCGATCTCCTGCGGGGAGAAAATAGAGCGCTAGTACGATATTGTAATAGTAAGAATACAAACTACTGTATCAAACGTTTAAAGTAATGTGCCTTCAGTCCCACTCTGAAAATTGGCCACGTCAGAAAATAGCGGTTCATGTCGGAGAGTCACACATTTCACTAACTTAAACTACTTACCAACTTCCGCTAGTGTTCTATGGAAAATGTAACACAGCCATGCGTCACAGGATGCCAGTCTATTTAAAACACGTCTTATAACCTAACGTCTTCACTTGCGTCCAACACATAAGGAAAAGTCATGTAATATCGCACATTAACACACCCAGCAACAAACACTAAATAGCGCACAATTCCACCAAAGATTTATGTGTTTACTGCTCGAAATGTTCTTTGGCGCTCGGTCAGCGGTTCCCTAATTTGTCAGGGACACCAACCAAAACTGTAATTCCCTGTTATTACATTGTTACTCATGGTGTTAATTTAAATAATACATTATCATTGGCTCACTATCAGTCAGATCATCGTGTCAAATAACTGTATTCGACAACGAACCTACATATAAGCAGTGAGGCTGCCGTAGAGGTTGCAGTTACGTTTGTCAGCGTGATATATATCATATGACATATCATATTTATTTTGATTCCATGGATCTTCACAGGATTACAAAAATCTATATGGATATGGAAATAGTCATATTTGCTAAAGAAATCAAGAAGTGAAGTCAGCATGAAAGTTTCCAACAATTGTAATTACTAAGCCTAGTATGACATTGGCGGATTTAACATAACATAAATTATTTCAATATAACAAATAATAACATAAAACACCAAATAAAAGGATACAGGACTTACTGGACAAAAAAAAAAAAATAATTTACTACATCACTCCATAACAGATAAAGAAGGATTGGTACATTCATGTAGTTATATTACATACACAACAAGATCTAAAATACAGATTAGTAGTTAAAGAAACATAAATGTACGTCTATTTTATGTGCCAAACTTTCAAATACTAATTTAGATCATATATAAATAAATTTAACTTTTTTGAAGTTCAAAATATTCATCCTAAGAATGAAAGAAATTTTCATATAAAAATTTCTGTAAAATAAATTTAAATTTCCTGGGATTATCAATTTCAATTTAAAATAAGAAGGAAACGTATTAAACACCTCCACAACTAAATAGTACAGTCCCTTCTGGTATTCAGTCAAATTCACAGAAGGTTGGTTAAAATTAGCATGTTGCTTAGTGTCAATGAGATATATATCAGAATTGACCAGAAATTGATTCCTATTTCTTATAAACAAAAGAAGACAAAGAGTGTATTGGGAAGGGAGTGGTAAGATTTCTAAATAAAAAAAAAAATTTTACAAGAGTCACTACTTCTACAACCCATCATGATTCTAATAATCTTCTTTTGCAACCAGAAAATTTTTATTCTGTCTGAGGAGTACCCTCAGAACAATAAACCATAGGTCATTACAGAGTGGAAGTAGGAATAGTAAATCATTTTCAGAGTATTTAATGATACATGTTGTTTGACTGACTGCATAGCATAACAAGCTGAGCTTAATTTAGACTTAATACATTCAATTGTTTTTTTTTCCAAGAAAGAGTATTTTTAATAAAACTGCACTGGATGACAAGAATTTTTGAGCTCACACAGAACTAGGAAATTGACAGAATTCTTGAATTGTATTGGAGTGCAATGTGGGAAGTGTGTATGTAGGCGTTATGTGAGAAATTTGTTAGGAGGATTGATGGATGAATTAAGAGTGAATGCGTATTTACGCTCTATTGACCTGTACGTGTGGCAACTACCCAGTGGTGGAGCGCATGAATTAATGAGTGATAAAACATGCTTATTGATAAAATTCAGGGCTGCTTGGGTATAACTAACTCCATTGAGCAGGGCTCTTCTTGAGAAGCTAATAGTTTCTCAGCTAGTCAAGAAATTCCCCATATTTTATATAACCCAAAGGTTCATTGTCTCATACGCAAGAGCCTGCGATAGATCAGTACACTCTCCTCCAACCTGTTTCTTGAAGATTCATTTTAATGTTATCCTCCCCTGTATGCTAGGTCTTACAAATGATCTCTTTCCCTCAGGTTTCCCCACCACAACCCTGTATGTACCACTCCTCTTTTCCATATATGTCACATGCCCTGGTAATATCATTCTTTTCATTTGGTCACCTGAATAATAGTTGGTGAGGTGTACAGATCATAAAGCTCCTCATTATGTAATCCCCTTAAGTCCCCCGTCACCTCGCCCAGCTTAGGGCCAAGTATCTTATTCAGCACTTTTTAATTCCCTCAGCCTAAAATCTTCCTTTGATGTGACAGGCCAAGTTTCTCACCCATACAAAACCAGATGCAAAATTATATTTTTCTGTATTTAAATCTCTAAGCTTTTAGATAGCCAATGCAAAGACAGAAGATTGTAGAGCACAGGATAGCAACATTCTGTAAATTTAATCTGCGCTTACTTGCTTCATGCATGCAATTTTGATTTGCTAGAGTTTTTCCCAAATATTTGAGCTTTGCTGTGGTTTTAAAGGAGTTATTACCTGTGGGGTTTTTTTTTTTTTTTTTTTTTTTTTTTTTTTTTTTTTTTTTTTTTTGTTTTTTTTTTTTTTTTTTTTTTTTTT
>Ga0123357_10004159_pt1 | contig 16879 bp, 7 predicted proteins | sample TergutEmb28metaG_FD_89873 | JGI IMG/M metagenome (GOLD analysis project Ga0123357, IMG submission 89873) | Embiratermes neotenicus P4 segment gut microbial communities from Petit-Saut dam, French Guiana - Emb289 P4 | ecosystem: Host-associated > Arthropoda: Insects > Digestive system > Gut ... | reverse complement strand
TATATATATATATATATATATATATATATATATATATATGGTGATGTGGCAGCATGTCATAGAGCGGCATGTGTGTTGTGTGCAGTGCAGAATGAGTCTCATTCTGCACTGCACTCTACGACATGCTGCCACATCACCTGATATATATAACGACGTAGTTCTACCGAGTCTTTTAACATAAATATAACTTTAGTTAGGTACAGATAAAGCTCCCTGATGATGGTCATTAAAGACCGAAACATGTAGGAGCGATATTATTGTATATTTTAATGTAAATTTAAAACTTTTGACCGAGTTAATAGATAGTGAATTTGTTGGTGTGTGAACTACGAAAACTAGATAAGAGTTTTTTTGTATTAAATGTATATAGTCTATACCATATTTCGATAAGATGAATAATATCTTCAGGATCAAAACCATCATCAACTTATAACGACTGTTTCAAATTCTATGAAATCATTTACCATGTTGGTGCACTTGTGAACCCTAACATTTATGTTAAAGGTATTCATAAAGTACAGAACAAAGTTTCATGGAATGCCTAATCACACCGTTTTCAGAAATAATTTCCTCCTTTGTTTCACCTCTAGTTCATCACGTGGGTCTAAACAGAATAAGTAAAACAAGACAGGAAATGTACTATAACGTAACATTGAGGGGCGTTCGTGCAATCATTGTTAAGGTGGAACAGCAATTAGTATTACACAACCTGAACGTGTATTTCGCAGCCTTAGAAATCCGGCACGCAATGCGTATGCGCCATATTGCCATCTGTGGCCTGCCCCGCCCTACAATATTTTTCCACGTTATCTCAAAAACGGCATGACTTTCGAAAAGAAAGTTATTGAACATAAAATGCGTGTTTCGCTCTTCTCTATAACTTTTTTCTGAAACATTTTTTGTTCTAGGAAGAAATGAGAGAGATAGATCAAACACGTTTATTGGTCTTCATGTAAAGTACCCGTTATTCTTGTCCGATTTTAAAGAAACTTGTATTATTTTGACGGATTTTCGAAACATGCTCAAATATCAATCATCATAAAAAATCTCTCCAGTGGGAGCTGGATTGTTCCATGTGAACAGACGGACGGGTGGACATACCTGATGGAGCTAATTGTCGTTTTCGCAGTTTTGTGATCGCGCATTATAAAGGCTTCAAATATTCATTTCTTGAAACAGCGAGTGTTTACGTGCAGTTACTCAGTGTGTGGCTGCTGATTATGTTAACCCTTTAAACTCCGAATTAAATCCCACCTGCCAACTGCTGGCATTATTATGAGCTCACCATATTCTCCACGTTAGCAGGGTAAAGGTTAATACCAGGCACTGAATATTTCGGCTTGCTTTAACAGCATTTTGTTTAATGATTATACTTCTTTAGTCATTTAGACGCCAAGTTAAATCCCATCTGCCATCTGCTGGCATTGTTAGGAGTTCACCCTATTCTCCACGTTAGCGGGATAAGGGTTAAAGAACATGAATGTCATGAACAGCTGAGTAACGAGGTAAACCTAACCTCTTGCTTGTTGCTGGCACCGCTGCCCGCATACAGTCTTGCTGTCTTCATCGGAAACACTGCAGCTTACCACCATATTTACGGGTTGATTTTATTAGACTGTTCCAGTTGCAGAGGTTGTGTTCCGAATTGGTATTTTCGTCGTTTACAATGTCTTGATCTTCGCACTGTGGTGTGTGCTGATACTGTTTTCCAATAAATCTTTTCGCCCTGTGACAAGAATGGTAGCAACGTCCAATTTGCCTGGCAGCCAACCACAATGCGTATTAGGCCTAAAGAGTCTAGTTCTTCTGGCTGTATTATTATTATTCACAGAATGGAGTAAAGTCCTTCCTGAGAAACTAACAGGTCCTCAGCTAGTAAATAAATTCCCCACACTACTATTACTACTACTACTATCACCGCCACCGCCACCACCACCACCACTACTACTACTACTACTACTACTACTACTACTACTAACACCACCATCATCACCACCACTACTACTACTACTACTACTACTACTACTACTACTACCACCACCACCACCACTACTACTACTACTACTACTACTACTACTACCACTACTACTACTACTACTACCACCACCACTACCACTACTACTACTACCACCAGCACCACCACCACTACTACTACTACTACTACTACTACTACTACTACCACCACCACTACTACCACAACAACTACTACTAATATTACCACTACTACTACTACTACCACTACTACTACTACTATCACCACCACTACTACTACTACTACTACTACTACTGTTGTCGTCGTCGTTGATGATTTTGCTGCTGTTATTGGTTTAAATTCCGACATACCTATGCCTTCTTTATTTCCCACTGTAGCCTGTTCTTCCAGCCTACATCTACTACGAACCTCATGATAGCTACCGTTTGTAAGGACTAAAAATTTTGATCTATTTCAAAAATCATCTGTGGTTTATACACACTTCTTCGATGTAAAACTCCCTGAGGATTATCTGAAGAAGATCAAAATATGTTGCGGTATTAGTCAATTACATGTAAAAGTGTAATTTTCATACTTGTGCATTCGTTGCTGTTAACTATTAAATTGTTCACTAATGAACAGATATTAATTTGTGGCATATAGATTCAAATATGACCCTTTGTTGCAATTGTTCCCCACAGATATTCCGTTGTGCATATCTCTGTGAAAAGCTCCAGCATCAGTTAGTCTTGTTTCTGAGCATTCAAAATGTCTCATAAACCTTAACAAACCCCCTTACTCTATTTCAATCTAGAGCTCCTCGCCACCCAAAACACAGGCACTGCGTCTTATATTGATTAATGATGAAATTCATTTTCTTCTCTTAACTTATTCACCTAATATTTCATAAATTCATCTTATGCAAATATCAGGTTGTCACCCACAAGCATTTAAGGAGTGACGTACTATTCCACTCCTGCTTGGTTTGCAGCACGGATCATTGTCAGGCGACCAATGATATTCTTCGGATCCATCTTCCTTCAGCTTTACTGCGTCTTTCTCGTTGTCTGCTACTTAGGATCAAATATTCTCTTCGGTGTTGTGTGTCCAATAATATAGATACAGCCGTTACTTTGCGAGAAATTAAGAATATGTATGTGATATTTGGCGTTTTCATGATGAATATGGTAATCTGCAATCTGGCAGTCGTTATCAACATTTCATAATTCTTCAATCTCTAAGCAAGAACTACCATGAATGTGTACAAATCAGGTGCCACCGTAAGCACTAGCCAAACCGTACGGCGCCATGAACCACAATACTACTCTCTAAATTAATTTCTCAATTTCTTGTCTGCTAGATGTGCTTGCGTCACACACGCATCAACTGACCAAGTCACGGAGAAATTCTGATAGCCATGTTACATAAAAAATATTAATACGTTCATAATTAGGCTTATTATCTCGCAGCATAAGTAGTTAAAAACGAAAACATGCTACTGCAATGAATTATCAGATTTCAGTAATACAATTCAGAGTCTCGTACACGAGCTTACCCACATTTCAAAGGCACTGCTTAATAAAAATATTTGTGTAAGACGAGAGGGCAGAAAGACGCAAGAGAATAAATGATGAAATTACAGTCATTCAGTTCTTGTTTATTTACATTCTGACTCAACAGCCTATTGGCCAATTATAAATTCAGCAGCACTTCACAATTTAACATTTACACAAAAGAAATAAAAAGATCAGATTCCATGACGACGATAATAGTAATAATAATAATAATAATAATAATAATAATAACGCTTCTGACCTACTTTCTTGAGTAATGCTGCATCAATATTTCCGCCACCACTACAAACTATAACAACAACACTGATTTCATCTGATCTGTAACTGTGACAAACATCATTGAAGTTTGCCTCTTCGTCTAGTTTACAAAGTTTCGAAGTACTTTCCAGTCTCAAGACCACAACATCGGAGCGTTCTCGGTTCCGCTACAGAGCGTCCCTGCAAACCGAACAAAGAAACTTGCAATAAGACTAGGGATCGTGAATTCATTAGAAGACACGACGCGTTCTTTGAAATGACGGCAAATCAAGCTGTACCACCATTAAACTGATGTCTCAGCTATACAGTGTATTATGGGTTATTTAGAAATCGCGTGCACCAAGGTTTCTGCCAGAAACGTCAGTTTGTTCCACAGGACCCCAAAAATGTGTAAACAGTAAACTGTAAATCGCTTAGTACACCGGCATGTTAAGAAATATTGGTCGAATTTGGGCCAATGTTTCTGAGTTCACTCACTGTACCGAAACTAAAGTTCCAAATTGGCGTCAATGGGGGAAAATGTTCGTGGTGAAAGGAACTTATAGAAAAGAGTAAAGATTCTCCAGTAATAAAAATGTTTAAAAATAAAAATATTATTTTAACACAGGATAGTTCAAACGAGTCACAATATTTACATTCTTTGTTGTCGTATTTCACATTAATGTGTAATTTTAACTCAATAATTTTATAAAGGAAATAACAGACACTGCCTCGTATGTACCTTCATGTGCTAGATACCGTGGTGTTTAAATAATTCAAGTGTTCTCTACCATGACGCCATGCCGAAGGTAAATATTTACCGATCTTTCGGGGAGACTGTTGCCTTTACTACAGTGTTGTTCACAAACAGTCACCCTTCTAGACGCAGTAAGCTCTTCCTAAGAATCAGTAACTATTAACCTATAGATATGGCGTCATATTACACGAACCTTTCATACTCTGTGTTGCTTTTATTACTTTTACAAAACTAGTATATTGAAAACCCTCAATCCCCGCGCCCCCGTGTGTCCCCTAACACTACCACGTACAAACGTATCCACAAAAACGTATATTTTAGCAATTCGTGCAACATACGACGACCTTCACAATCTATTCTGCTGTTATAAATATCTGTGACAAATCGCATTTTGTTCGCCTCTTTCTAAAGCTACATCTTCAGTCTGAAGCGAAGATAACGTCGTCTAACAAAAAAAAAACCCTCTTCACACAACGATAACTCAAGTCTCCTATGAGAGATTTCTTCGTAATCGTATAACCATTTCTTCTTGACACCCCAAATCAAGGCCTTACTGCATAAGTAAATAATAATTTTAAAACGTTCAAATCTCCGTATATGGAAGACGGACAGAACTCTCCCACTCCCATTCCGTACCCCTTCAGTTTGCGTAAGTATACAATACGATTTACTTCCATTTATCATTTCTTTCGAAGGCTTGTTTTCCTCGATCTTATGTGTTCGCTGTACAATATCGACTTTCCATTTATACAGTACTGGTAAAAATATCGGTCTTATATTTCTTAGTTCAAATAAATGAAACAAAACAAAATTAGTTACGTGAACACAATTACATTGCGTGTTATATGTATGATTACTGTTAAAGCAGTAAAAGTACTGCCTGCCTTAGAACCCAATATCACAAGATATGTTTAACCAAGTCCATGTTCCGGAAGAGATATGCCGTTAACACACGACACTATTAACATTCTACACATCTTAATTCATTATAAAAGTGGCAATAAAGTACTTTGTAACCTATGATAAATTGAAGGCAAAAACTTGTTATTTTCCAACAAAGGTAAACGTGCGAGAGGGAACAACAAAACGAAGGAATATTTTCTTAAATAATCTGAGCACGGACAGAGGTAAAGTGCATCATTAAGCGTTAAGCAACTTCTGTTGGCACAGAGACTGTTGCACAACCGCGAAGACTCAGCATTTCCTTTTGATTTTATATATTTCCATTTACCAAAATGTCTTAACACTAACGCGAGGGAAACTGTAATGCTAATTATAGCATAAATTTTGAGCTGTGTGGATAAGAGGTTTCCCTCATTGTAAGATATGCATCACATTTTCGTTACACGCTTTCTCTTCAAATAGTAAGCCTGGGAGACAAATTGAGACGTACGCCCACTGTTATGCGGGTCTTTCTACTGCAATAAATATCAACAAATTAACAGAAATCTGTTGAAATAATTTCCAAACTACCGCCCGGTATATCGGTAAACATCTTCCATCAATATGTAAATACCATGTGAATATAAACAAATATTACGTCGAAGTTATAACTTATACTCCGTAATACATAATGTTTCTGACAGTACAATTATTTCCACGAAGAACTATGATTTGAAAAACGGAAGTGGAAATTGTGGAATTTGTTATGCAATATGTTCTGCGACAACAATTATAAATCTTCCTTATAACCATAGCCAACAATAACAAAAACAAGATCATCATCATCATCACCATCACGTTTTACTCCCCCAGTCCCTTCCTGTTATAAGCACTAAAATATTTCTTTCGTTTCTTGCCAGATGACTTACAATCTTTCTTCATCCCCTTTTATTGACAGAGCAGGTTATAGATTCGGTTTACAGGCATTCTTTCCAAATGTCTTAAGCTATTTATTTTAAGAGTCTTTTTATTACTTCATTGATTATATACGTTATTCCCAGTTCTTCTGGAATATCGTCATGACATTTACGATCAGTCATTCTGTATCCTGCGACTGTTCTGAGAAAGGAAATTCTGTCGCCTTTATTCTTTTGTTTATTTCTTTCCTTGACATCGAACATTACGACAGATAAGAAATACATATTTCTGGGTATTACTTCACAGAATTGTACTATGATTTGCTTTTGTGTTCGGTCCTGCTTAGGACATTTTAAAACTAACAACTGTGAAAACCTCTTTAGATTTATGTTAACATCAGAGTCTGTATCACAGTCTACATACTGCAGGCTAAATGATATAAAATTCTGGCGTGTTAAGATACGTTCATTACGCAGAGAATTTTCACACTTTTAAATAAGGAATCAGCAACTATACAATGATGATTAGCACGTGAATGGTCACACTTATTAACTTACTTAAAAGTCGCCAGTCGCAGTGGTCTTGTGGTCTAAGGCGTTGGTCTGCGGCCGTTCGCTTGGTGGCATTGTGGGTTCAGATCCCGCCTGGGGCATGGATGTCTCTTGTGAGTATTTGTGTTGTAAGGTAGAGGTCTCTGGGACGGGCTGATCACTCCACAGGAGTCCCATCGAGTGTGGTGTGTCTGAGTGTGATCATGAAGCCTGGATAAATTGGAGGCTATCGCCCTCTAGGGGTTGTAGAACAATAAAATTTTTCATAATCATTTTGTACGTATTAATCTGTGCTGCAGTTCTAAAACCACGTGACAAACGGAAATTTTTATTATTTTCTGAGTATTAAAGTAATCACATTATAATCCCATACTGATACCGTCACATGCCACGGATTAGGTGTACTGTCATGGCTTAATATAAAGCGTTCGGCCTTGCGTGGTGATCACTTGTCTCACGTTGTAATGAGAAACAAGAACCACAAAAGAAATTCCTAGCTGTGCGAGTCTTTGACAACATAAAAGGAACAAGCTGGAAAACCGCACAAGGACATAACAATTAATCTAATTTGCGAATATTAAAATTATAAAAAGCACAAATACGATGACTAAAACCAAAAACATAAACTGAGAGAATGTGAGGACTTACACAAATATCAAGTAAAGAAATAAGAAAACAAAATAAAGTCTACAAAACATAACACTAAAGCAGGTAAATATCAACTGTCATAAAAGTAAAATAATCTTGATTATAAATGTCAGTGTTCCTTCAAATACTATGAAAATAGAAAAGAAGTGATGGTGAACAACTAAAGTACAGTAAACCCTGACAATCCTAGCAGGGACGTCTGCACATATTCTAAACAGCAACTGATCGTTCTTTTTTTTTTAAATTTCAATGAGGATTTCATTCATAAGACGGGGCGTGTAATAACGCGTTAAAGGGCTCACTGTACCTGATAATACTTCATTAGCAGTTTTACATATTACGCCCAGTTAGAAACACTTACATATCATTAGGATACAAATTTTCTTTGAATACTGTGACGTGTTGACATATCCACCAGCGTAACGGAGTTCTAGGCGACACACGAATAGTCAAAGTTTGAGTACACAACAGTCCAATACAAAAGAAAAAATGTACATCAACTTTTTAAAACTTAAAAAAAAAATGAGTAGTTAAGCCAACATTTACAGCCTTGAGGAAAAAAAAAGTCATTGTGGGGTTAAGAACAAAGCTAACAGACCAAAGGATTTCGACATCACAGATAGACGGGGAAGATAAAATCAGATTATAGCATTACTTACGTCAACTGAGTTAAAACTCTTCGATATAAGGCTACAATTTATGATCACAATATTCATAAATTAAGGAAAACACTTTCGGAAAAAATAAATTTTGCAAAGACCATCAGCATACAAATTTAGAGTCAACAGCATTTAAGTTATTAAGATACAAGCCGTCATCAAACGTGTGGTACTTAGTACTACGAAGAATCACATCATGGCAACGATCGCACAGAAAACCCTTCCGAAACGCCACACTTCACAAGGCAAAAAGTACGAATGGTTTTCAAAACATTAATAGAAGGCTGTCGATCCGTAAGAAATGCTATAAAACAAATTTACCTAACCAGAGGAAAGTCCGTGGTTACTAAGCTTACAAACGTTACGTTATAATGAAAAATATAGAAGCCTTTTCTTAAATCAAAATAAACAGACAGGTTTGTTGCTGCGAATTAATGGATTTTAGAATTCCATTAAGACAAAAAATAAAACTATTTTAGATGAAATCAATGTTATAGAACGTTGTACTAGAGAATTAAGTCTCTGCTTAAAATACTGACTAGATAATATTCCTTCATCAGCAAAGTATGAGGCATAGCATCGACAATAATAATAATAACAATAAAAATAACATAGCACACAAGTGCTTACAGAAATAAGCACACATTATTGAGCTGTTCAAATCCTTACAGAAAAAACACGTACCGACAACACCCGTTCTTCTTCCGCATAACTCTCTCGCGTACCTTTCAATCATGCAGCAAATTGTAAAAGTACTATGATGTTAATGAACAGATTATCCAAGATTACGGAATGCAGAAATAAAAGATATGAAAACCAAGAATTTGTAAAGATATGTAAATATGTGATAATTCCTTTCAAGCTTGTACCTTACGTTACATGAACAACGTGCTTTTACTAACTGATGTGCTGAATTCGTAACTGTAGACATGACGGACTAGAAACGTCTCAATACTTCCCTGAAATCGAACCTCTACTGGCCAATCCGTATGCAATCATTTCAACACCCAATCCGTGACACGCACAGATTAAATAAATGCAGACAATTTTCGTAGGCAGTACCTGAAGTTCTAAGCGCCTGGAATGTAAGCTCTCTGGTCTGTGGCATCAATATTACCGCACACTAAGCCTCACATCTTGCAGCGACAGGACAGATAGTAGGAAATACCTCACAATTACTCCATTTCTGAAAAATGCGTAATAATTTATTGCTGGGCGCTGGAAGTTCAGTAGGCAATTTAATACAGCTCAAGTTTCATGTTTTAAGTTGGGGCAGCTCCGTTGTGTACTACAATCATATAAAATAGGATAAAATAGTCAAATATAACTGTGAAAGTTTTATTAGCTAAGTGGTAGCATCACCAATAAAAACTACATGTTTTGGCCTACCTAGTGGCCATCATCAGGTTATATCCGTTTGCTACAAAACTTTTATACATTATGCATATCTGCGTCAAGATATTGAGATCTCTATATTGTTAACTAATATGTATTGGGAAAATCTGAGAGACCCTGTGGCGGGAATAAATGCTGTTCTCTCCCGAGGGCCTCCCAGATTTTCCAGGTACATATTAGTTACCAATATGGAGCAACAGGTGATGAGATCTCAACATCTTTACGCAGCTATGCATAATGTATGAAACTTTTGTAGCAGACGGATGTAACCTGATGATGGCCACTAGGTAGGCCGAAACATGTAGTTTTTTATTGGTGATGTTACTACTTAGCTAATAAAACCTCCACAGTTGTGTTTGACTATTTCATCCTATTTTAAATGATGCAAGTTTCAAGCTTGTTGTCCTGAATGCACGAAACACTACTTTCCTAAAACTCGTCAGTTAACCAGAAATTTCGCTGTCACTGAGCAGATAAACAGAAGTCAGCAACACAGACAAAACAATTTATATTCTTTCAACAAAACTCCATCCTTCAGGTGCCCTGAGAAATAACGTTGGACGGAGAGAAAATCAGTCAATGTCTGCGTAGGCGTGCGAGTCGGAGCCAATCTGCGGGTGAGAAACAGCGGAAGAAAATCAAGCATTGAAGAGCAGGGTAGCGAAAATACTGCACTGGTATCCGATAAAAAGATGTTTGTTCTTATCCCGAGACTTTTAAGTTCTTGGTGTGCCTGTACGCATTTATTCCCACATTTTCATTCAGTACCTTCGCGTTGAAAGAGAAGGCCTTCTTCTTGACACTTGACCAGATGCGCTGTCAACTTTTCAATAATATGTTCACAAATGTCACTTGGAATCTTCAAATTGAACACGCAGTTCAGCATTACTTAAGCAATGGAACTGACAATAGAACACGGAGGCGCTTTGACAACAAGGAAAGGAAGAGGATGTTTGCACATAAGAACAGGCAATAGCAAGGGGATCAAGAAAATGAAGAACTTCATACTTTGTGCTCTTTATGATGTGGTACTTAGCTCGTCAGGCCCAGGAGAAAGGCAGGATTCGGATGTATAGTGTAGACAGAAGAAGTTATATGTACGGGATAAAGTTCCAAAGAGAGAACTAGAGGGTAGAGGGCTAACACGCAGTTAGGCCTCAGTGGGACCACATTATTAAGACGGATCTTAAAGAATTAGGATATCAATGTGAACTTGATTTGTCTGAATAACAATATGGCCAGTGACAGCTCTAGTAAGTAGAGTAATGAATTTTAAGAATCCATGCAAGGTGGGTAACGTCTTAAATGGCTTAGCGAATATCAGCTAATTACATAGGGTTGTGCTTAATAAAGTTAATTACTGCAAGATAATAGAAGAACAGTATGAAACTACAAACTTGCATAACTAGAAGTAGAAGGAAGAACAAGGATATCTGAAGCAACGTAAAGGCCTTACCTAGTTTTAAATTCAAGGCCATTAGAAAACAATGAAGAATGAATCGCAGCCTTAGATTTACGTAGAAGACTCGATGGAACAAAATTGTTCAGTTCGCGGACAGAATTTCCATCAATTTGTTTCTTCTATACATTATTTACCTGCCAGTCCCACCCCATGTACAGTTTAGCTCTTTAAAGTCTAGTTTTTAACACACATACCACCAGATATAACGCTCACAAATTCTACATTCTCCGCATAGATTGCATTTGTTATTGTGTTTGTCTGAACAAACAGCGACTAAGCTACTTCTCTACACATCATAAGCTATTGGGTTTTATAACCGAGAGGAAATGTGTTTCCTTTGCAGTACGAACTGAGTCTTCCAGCATAATCAATACTGAACGGACGTTTTAGAGGGTTAAAGAACTTCGATATTTAACTGCATCCTTTACCTACAGTAAAAAAACAGGTCTATGAAATCGTCTCTCTGCATGCCCCTCCTTGCAAAGTTTAATCCAAATGATGGGAGTGTCACTACCTTTGACACGAATGTTACGTCATCACAGTTCGTACAGTAGTCTTAAGCATTATTGTCTGCAAACCGGTAATAACAACAGAATGTTAGCATGAAATTGTGAGAGGGGTACGCACAAGAGCGACATTTAATTTATAGTCCTGTAATTATTGAATGCAACTCTAGAAAAATATACAAATTTGGTAGCATAATTTTCTTTTATAAAACTAATGAATCATTGGAGCTAAGCATGCGCCGTACGAAGATTGACAGCTAATACAACTACATATTCAAAATTCATAAATCGACTAATATAAATTTGGCAACAGTGTGAAATTTTAATGTGGTGTTTCAAAAATGAACATTTAAACTCCATATACCTAGTTACAAATACGTTCCTCCCACACTGGCAATAAATAAAGAAATTAATAATATGTCTACAACAGCAAGACACATTTAAATGGACTGTGATTCGGTTTATTACCAAATTCGCGCGCTGTGCCCATGAGCTAACTTACATGTCATTGACAAATAAAAATCTACTTTACATAAAACTGACATTGACTCTGTCCTGAGGTAGCATTACTATAACATGAAGTACTTTTACTTGTTACATCCTGATAATGTTAAGCTAACTATGGAGTCATGTAATAACAAACCTTTACAGGGCAGCTGATAATTACCAATGGTCTGATATACAGTCGCGGGATAACTACATGTTTCAACTCACGTGGGTCATCATCAGGTTAAAGTGAATCATACTGAAATCGATGCAATGCCGCAAACGGTACCTACATTCCACACTGTAATCAACGCATAAATAGTCTGACTGAACCACGTATCATGACCCATATATATATATATATATATATACTCAATGCTAGCAAGGTTAAAAATGTTACAAAGTACGCAAAATTAGAGACTTTGTATCATACGCCCACATTGGTTAACCCGATGATGGTTCACATAACACAAAATATGCAAAATGACTCTTATGTAAGTCCATTAATAACAAAATCAGCTGCGCTATGAAGGAGAAGGTATCACATTATTTCATAATCTGAAGTGTTTAAAAGTACGTTAATTATGACACAAGGAGAATTCATTTTTCAATAATAACAGAGAAGTAGCAAGCAAGAATTAAGCATAAATATTTGACAATGTCATATTTTTTTTCTTCATCCACGTACATGAAAATTACAACACAATACTAAGAAATAACTGGTTACATTTTTACAGAGCTCCGTTTACTTTAGTTATCTGGGCACATATCTCTTCTTTGCACTTCGGAATTTAGTTTTGTTTGGTGATAGGATCCTTTTAGATGGAAGAAAAGAAATTGGTGTAATTATTACTCTTATAAAAAAGGGCAGAAACCCTTTGCTGGATCTCCGCTACCAGGAAAAGCCCTTAGTCCTGTGGCTGCCGTGTAGAATGATTAATGGCTCCTAATCCTTGTTGAGATAAGTCCGTTGACGAAAAGCCATAAAAAAGCAGAAAAAGTGGAAGGAGCGAAGGGTGTCTGCCGTGGTACAAGAGGACAGGCACACGTGCTGGTCGTGTCCAGTCAGTTCACAGGAAACAAACACTGATCAGCGCTGTCATCCTTGTAGGCATAAGAACAGCGATAAGGAACCGTAACAAACCAGTAGCAATGGAGTCCGCGAATGTGTCTGCCACGGTACAAGAGGACAGACGCACTTGTGCTGGTTATGATTAATCAAGTGTTTCACAGGGGAAACGTACTGATAAAGCGCTGTCATTTTTTCGTTAAGAGGTCTTCTTTGGGCGTGATTTTGGAAGACAGAATTCAAGACGCAGAAGACTAAGACCAACGTTATCTCAGCCTGAACACGTTATTTTCTGTCGAAAGAACAGAGCGATGGGATCGTCAAACTGCGCAATCTATGGAGAATTCAGATAAACCAGGAATAGTCAAAAGTTAGTGTAACCAATTAAAACTATGTAACGAAGTGTAATTACAGACCGATTTTACGCTTCATTAGAACGTGCAGGGAAGCTGAATACAGACTTCAAACTTACAAAAAGAGACACAGTGCATAAACACAGAAAGTAGCTTCTAAAGGCATTGAAACCCCATTTGTATTCAAGACACCTCATAATTAGTGATCCAGACACAGCTCATCATGAATACTGCTTTCTGTATTGCTAAAGAAACAGAGCACGAAATCGACTGCTGCTTTATGAGTATATCCATCATGCTGATGTCAGCTGATGGCAGTAGTTAACAGAAACCCCCAATATTATTGTACAGCACGACGAAGCCAAAGACGTTGCTAAGTTTCAAAAAGCGAGAGAACCTCATAAGCTGTAATGCAATGAAATAAATGACGTTATGAAGAAACACTCCATAGATCAAGATGTAAGTTGGAGTTCAAAAAATTTACATCACTCGTTATACCTGCGTCACCGAATCTCTGTGAGAGTCCAAATATACGAAGGAGATTTAACTAGAAAAAAGTGAGAAAGAGTACACAAACTTTACGGGAAAGCAGTCTCAGAGTTTCTGAAGCACTTAGTAGGCCTACTCCACGGAGCGGAACAACTGACATACAGGCTTCGGTGGAACATAAGAATATATATTTTTTCTAATAAAATTTCAAGCAAATACAATGTAATATTCTATCTTAATTTAAAAGGAACTGTGCAATGCTGAACAAGTCTTGCACTAGCACAGCTCGTCCAACGTACCAAACACTACTGTGTGTGAAGTTACGTGAGGTCCGTACCGCCTCTTCGCCGTTACATTCTGCTTCGCCTAATTCCAAGTTTCGAATTTGATTATCACGAATTGTAGAAAACAATATTATATTACATAAGTGATAATCTCCGCGCCCCAGCCTGTTTACCCCTTGAGTAAAGGCCTTGTCCCTAACAGCCAGTTTTGAAAGTATGCTGTTAAGGATCGAATTCCTGCCTCTGACAAAAATCGAGCAGTGATCGCATTCGCCGCAGCTAGCAATATCAGCCAGTAACTACACCGTTCCTTGTAAATTCGAGAAATACACATTGTATTTGAACAACTGCAAGAAGATTTCAATTCACCATGTTCAAAAGTAAAAGAAACTAGTGAGAAATCTGGTTTTATAGCATGATATGCTATGTCGCAGCTCACGGCGTTACGAAAATCTCTGAACTGGCAGAAATTTATGAGTCGGTCTCTATTAACTGCTGTAGAGAACAACAGACTACATTTTATATAAACATATTCAGTCAGAGCAGCGTTATTCCACGGACATGCAGAACGCAGGAATTTTGCCTCTTAAAGGAACAGCTCGGCTACTTGCTTCCTATTGTGAGGACTCATAAACCACCGCATCAATATGGCAACTCTGCGCGCAGGACATGGCCTGGCCATTACCGAACACCAGTATTTGTGTACCTGCGTTGCGTTGCGTTGCGTTGCGTTGCGTTGCGTTGCGTTGCGTTGCGTTGCGTTGCGTTGCGTTGCGTTGTGTTGCGTTGTGTTGTGTTGTTTTGTGTTGTGTTGTGTTGGAACTTCCTGACGCAATTCACTCCTGCTGCTTTCTTACGCTTCTTCATTGTTGTTCTTATTTCTGCAAGATCTGAGCGCCATTAATCAAACTCTTGGTGCATTATGCAGGACAGCCACAAAATAAGATTGACTCCTGCCAGTGAAGTACCGCAAAATGCAGCACAGATTACAGCACTGCAGCAGCACAATAAACCACCGAATATTGCAAGACTTTCCAGGCTTAACTTTCATACCCAGTAACAATACTGTTGGTGAGTCATGTGAACTAGGGGCGAAGACAGAATCTAAAGAATGTTCGTATTCTGCACGTAAGCAAGTCAGTAAGGACCACAATCAGTATGACTGCGAAACGTTACTGTCCTAACCTTCGATTCTTCTCTTCCACTACACGACGATCTTTTGTGTACAAACGTGCTGGCAGAGATAGTTGCTTTTCTTGACATACGTTTAGATACCATAGATCCTCTTAAGTGTCTGATAGCTGTTCATTCGTGTAGGTTGACTTAAATCATGTTACAGAGTGATACCAAATTGAAATCCCGCGCCTCCCACGTGTCGGTACATGCATTCGTTAACACATCACTTACAGGGTGATTCAGCAAGAAAGGTCAGTATTGTGGGAGATAATGTCATTGGTCAATCTGAGAAAAAAAATACGTACCAATAAAACAAACAAACTATACACAACACTTAGAGCAATACTTTACAGCAATAAATTTTGGTATTGGCTGATTGATACGAATTTTATTAAAATAACGGGGATGACACTCATGAAGATTGAGAAAGAAAAATTCATATAAACTTGTATCTAATTCTGAATGGTTACCGAGATAGAGCTCTTTGAATGTCCAGACTTAATCCCATTAGAATTTTTTAGGATGATTTATCCTCATTGTACCTTGGGTAACGAGAAACTGTAGATTCAGTCAAACAACAAAGCGGAAACAAATCACCTTAAAAGTGTAAACGCCGATCATGCCACATCCACCAGTACAAGAATTTAAGAATAAAATACACAATTGTTCTTCTGATACAATAAATAATGTGTTTGCTGAATTACTGTGATTCTCATTAGATTATTTTTGTGGGGTTGGATGAAGATCGAAGTTTACAAAAGAAAGGTGGATATACAAATAGAGTAGCTCGCTCGCATTTCGCTGCTGCCGTCCGCAAAAAGAAAAAGAAACGGGAAGGTAAACTCAGAGGAAAAACACGCGCTCTTCACACTCAAGATGCCATATGCACTGCGGTTGACGGTGGGTTTTTAAAACATTTATTGTGAAATGTAACAAACTTTTCACTTCTGGGTAACGAATATGTCGCTTTAACATTAAATTAAAATCAAATTCAATCAACAGTAAGTTCCTTCCATTTTACCATTCGCAGTGAATTTGTATTTGTAAATTCAAACAGCTCTACCTCGAAAGCCATATAGAATTAGACGCATGTGTAAGTGAACTCTTCGCTCACGATGACCCATACTATCACCTTTCCTGCCGAATCACCCTGTACATGGTCACCGTCCCAACGAACTTCGTCAATCGAACCGATTTAGCATTCGGCCAGAATTGTCGGTTCTGTATGGTTTCGGACTACTCGCTGCTTTCTGACAGGTACTGGATACAGCAGTCCTTGACTTACGAATATGCCTGAAAACATAAATTTCGTACGTCACTGCACCGATGTGTCCGCGGGCGGAGCGGGGGGGGGGGGGGGGGGGCCTTCGCGCGCATATGTGCTCTATGTCAGGGCGGCAGAACCTCTGGCACGTGTGTTCATAAGGGTTCGTGGAACGAGACGCTTCAGACGCGCGCGGG
>Ga0123357_10004158_pt1 | contig 16881 bp, 8 predicted proteins | sample TergutEmb28metaG_FD_89873 | JGI IMG/M metagenome (GOLD analysis project Ga0123357, IMG submission 89873) | Embiratermes neotenicus P4 segment gut microbial communities from Petit-Saut dam, French Guiana - Emb289 P4 | ecosystem: Host-associated > Arthropoda: Insects > Digestive system > Gut ... | reverse complement strand
GTCGGCTGTCCGCGACTGCTTATTCAATTTATTCGCAGCTGCCCTCCTTATCGGAGGCCGTTCCTCTATCCGCAACCTGAGGACGCGCCATGCCGTGGTGACAGGGACCCACTACATAGTCTACGCTTGTAAACTCTTACGAAATTTAACGACGCACCACAGCGTGCGTGAACAGGCCTGCCCAACTACAGCAAGCCACTACAAAGCTTCGAGGAAAAGTTACGTACAACTGCCTAGTGCCTGACTCGCATAGGAGGGTCAACGACCTTATAACACTACTTTACATTACGTGCTCACCCTCGCATGAGTTTAGGCCGGTACAAATATCCACGCGACTTGCTCCGAAACTATACATAGTAAAATGCAAAATCATACACAAGGAAAACATAGTAAACATTACTACAACGAGCTCCCCCTTTGGGCACCGGTGTCGAAAATGCACTTTCAAAACAACCCAAAGCGAAAGTTTGGAAATACACAACCAAGATCAAATTCCCAACTCACGTCCATACTAGAGCCCTGGTCCCGTAAGGGGCTGAAACAACTCAGCTAACAGGTTCTTCTGGGGTGGCCGCCACCTCTCCTCAGCGATGAAGCAGAATTCCAACTTCAGGTCCTTACGTTGGTTCGAGAGCAAGTGAAATAGCGGGCAGTGTTTGCCCTACAGGAAATCTCTCCCTAACCGCCCCCAACACCGTCCACCCACTCACGGCAGCCAATCCGCGGACGACAGCCAAGAAAAGGTGAACGAAAGTACGAAAAAATGTCACAAAGTCCACTTCAGCATGGAGACGCACTTTGAGCCGAGCCCCGCGGGACGGCTCACCGCCCATAATGGTGTACTGCCACCATCACATGAAATTAGGGTAGTGTGAATGGGATAAGTAGGCTTCGCCACAAAGGTCCTAGGGTGAATAGAGGATAGTTGCAATCTTTCTAGGAACTCGGCACTAGATGGGTGTGGGGGGTCAACCACACACCCTGGCCGTATCTACCCCCGGGAAAAAACCGGCACCAAATTTAAAGGAGGCTGGGTGAGCCCCAGGGCAGGACTGGAAGGGCGAAAAATCTCGTCCCAACCGGGATTCGATCTCGGAGCGTCCATCTCGTAGTCAGTCGCTATATGTACTGAGCTACCCGGTCCACGTGTGAAAGAGATAAGGTTTTCTAATACCGAGCTAATCAAAGGATTAATGGAAAGTGTGTCTGACGCTCTTCATGTCTTAGGGTGAAAGTGATGGCTTTTTAGACTTGATGACACAATATCCAAAAAGGTATATATATAAATAAATATTAATTTACAGTGAATTGAAAAAGATTGTGTGTGTGTGTGTGCGTGCGTCCGTGCGTGAGCGCATGAGTGTGTGAGTGTGTGTGTGTGTGTGTGCACGCGCGCCTCTATCTAATTGTATCACACGCAACAATGAAATGCAACACCTACAATTAATAGATAAAACAGGATGGATTGAGAAAGAAAGAAAAGCTTCTATCAATGAAAGATCTCAACAAGCTATATCCATATATGTTAAGGTAGGGGCGGGAATTCCCGAAGAAGAGTGAGGTTAGATAACTGTGTCCTTAGTATTCTGAATAACACGAACTCCTCTAACCAACACAGACAGTCACTACCGAAGTACCGTCCTGCCTGAACTATCTGCAGTCACAACAGCGATTACCACCACACCGGTCCTATACATGATGTATTGTGACAAACTGCGTCTCACTCTTCTGTCTGGAAAAGGTAAGGTTGTAACTAGAACAGGCCATAATAGTTCAGAAGGGAATGGAAAATATTCCTGTATTTTTCCTTAACCTCGGTGTTAAGAGGGACTGATTATCCAAGGCCAATCACCGAACAATTTCGCTCACGAAATTGAATCTATACCAAATGTAGAGGAGTTTATGTGCGCCCCATGCCCAGTCTCTTGTTGATGAAAGACTGCTGTATAGTGCATGAATGACTGAAAGAAATGAAGAACACAGTGCATGACAAATAAATTAAAGTGCGGTTTTCATAATCAGTGTTCTTGATAACTTGTCTGTCTGCCGGTCTATCTGTGGATCCGTCTTTCCTGAAGTTTTGAAAGCCCTGAATTCGTTCCCGGTGACCTTCAGTCTTGTTTACGCAGTTCATCGTCATTACTCATTTGTTAAGATAATTCTATATCACTTGCTCGACATTCACACAAATAGAGTTGATTTTATCGGTTTGGAAAAACGAAACACCTTTTCTCTTAACAACTTTTGGAGCACATTTTCGAACACTTGGACGTGCAATTGGCCAAAATTTATCCCAATGACATAAAGGTCGTTTCGCACTTTCTCAGTTTCTGTCAGTGTTGCCGTGAATCTTTTTATGAGCTCAGAGAAAATTAATCACATAGTAAACAATAAGTATTAAGTAATATCAGTGTTTGTCCGTATTCTTCCCTATGCTATACCGCAAAGCACAGAGTATTTTTTACATACAGAATTCTATTACATTACGTTACTGAATATAAATTATATTTTGAATATTTCCAGAAACTGTCTGGAATTTTAAAGTTATAAAAATGATTCGACGAAATATAATCATAAATGTGGATAGGGCCTAATGTAAGGAAACCGTTATTATTATCATATTTGAACACAACTTGAATTTTCTAGAGAGATTTAGAAAAACTTATAAAAATAAAATTTCAAAAATTCCGTCCCTTGAGAAAGAATGTGTTGAGTGCGGACGGACAGACAGCGAGTTGGACAAACAAGATAAAGCTAACAGTCACTTATCAGTATTATGCTGACGATTTAAAAAAAACGGTTTAAAAATTCTTACGGACAGCAATGGTGTCAGATCGAAAAACAAAAAAAAATCCTTTGGCAGACACACTTGTTTGTATTCTGATATCCACGAATTCAAATTTCATGCTGAACATTAGCCATTCCGAATTTTATTCCGGCATTCTCTCGTATCATTTATTATTAAGTCACTACTATTTACTTAATAACACCTCTAATTTATTAGAAGCTAACTTACGCACCGTGCTGTCATGAGTACAGTGTGTATAAAATGAATCCAGATAGACACTTGATGTTTGAAGAGCCTCGAACAGTGAAATTTTACAGAGGGGAATGAAACTTGTCTGAAGTTGACTGACATTTCTTCCAAATAAATCTCCGTGAGGTTTGCATAATGTCTCTATCGCTAACCCAGAACAATTAACAAGAAACCTTAGGATAGCAAATGAAAAATTAAACAACAGATTAGAAGCACAATTTGTCTTAACATAGTAAGAAATAGTATCTGTGTACGAGCTTCGAAATTGTAATAAGATAAAGCACTGAATGACTTTGAAACGAAGATCAGGCCTATGTTTGACTTTAGTGAATGAGACGCGTGGGAGAACAGCCGATGTATGTTGACTGTACGTCCACTGTGATCACTGTGTAAAGGGAAAGAATGTTCACACAGAATTAAAACAACATGGTGCCGATTGCCCGATTATATTTATAAAGACACCTAAAGGACTTAATATTCCGTGTCGTTTAATCGAGAGTTGATTCAAAAGTATCGCACAATTTCACCGCGAACAGCGAGGAATTATTTTGTACCAAACAACTTCCATCGCTTGAGACGACGTTTCGCATAAACCGGTGTGGTTGTAACGGGGTTAGAATATATTACAATACAATTCATTTCTAAATTGTGGTAATTTTGTTGGCCAAAGAAAAATAAAAATTGGGAAGAGTGTATGACACTAGGTACGATATACATAATTTTGAAACAATTATAACCGGTATATGGAATTCAAGTCCTTTATTATGTGTCAGATTTGTACATTTGGTAGATAGTTTAACATTAGTAATTTAGTTTGTGATAGAAGGGAAATTATAGGAGTCGGTATAGCAGCTTATAGGGAGAGTTTATGGTGGGTATAGTGAGCTAGCAGGTCGCTGTTTGTCTCTTGTCAAAATTGATGGCTTATGGAACTTTTCGGAAAAACTGACGTTGTAAACTTTGAGAAGTTTGGGAAATCTTAACTGTTGCTAGGAATAATTACAATATTAAGCACGCTTGCACATTAAGAGAAATCAGTAAGACGAGTTCACATGGGTTAAGACATTGGAGACAACGTTACATAAATGGAAGCCAATTGAGTTGAGGTTTTCAAAATCTTTCAATTTCTTTCATTTGGAACAAAGAGGAATCGGGAACATTAAGAATATTTAAGGGCGGATGAATTTGAAGCTGTACGAGTTTTGAAAACCTAACGCAAGCAAGAGTCTTTTTTATACCCTGGAAGTGACAAGTTGCTTTACGTGACACTAGGGCTGGTAGTGCATACATTTTTTCAAAGTCGCATCCATATATCCAAAGTATATGGAAATTTAAACAGTCGTTATATAATATAAATAATAGAAGTAGTGGCAAATTATTTGTAAAATTACTTTTCCGAAACTCAGATTCCCTGGGAGAAAGACATGCAAACCGACTGATGATCTGGAAGTGTTGTACAATGCAGCGTATTAAGAAAGAAATGTGGCATGTGTTTGTTTACACATTTTGTTTATTACACAAACGTTTCGGATTTTATATTTAGGCTGTGCAACTGTAGACAGTGGCTGAAATACCAGCAGTCTTGGGCGAAACACTGCTTTCAGAATTGATGGTTTAGAGCATTTAGATACCATTTCATTGATCGATGTCAAAGAACTCATGATACATGCCGGCATTCAAGAGAAGGAATACTGTCGTTATCTGTATTATCAAACTCACATTCTGTGACAAACACGAACCACTGTAAGTAAATATTTTCAAAACGGAAACAACACGCTCAAAACAACAAATTTTGTCAAGTTTGTGTCCTGGTAATTTGTATTAGAACTTACATTTATACAAGACTGGAGTGACTGAAAGAAAGTTTAACGCGGAATTCAAGCGCTTTCCTTTGCCCTACGGACAAAACTGTAAATCGAAAGTCATCATCATGTAGTTACCATGTCAACGAAAATGTATACAAACTGTACAGGAAAATTGTCACGTCCATCCAGAAACACTTTGTTACAACGGCGAAATTAAATAACAGTTTCCAACGTTACAAGTAATGTGTTCACAGTGACCTTGTTCAGCCAGAAGTGCGTATGACATGTAAATTTTTTTCGGTATTATTAAGTCCCAACTTTCTTATAGATACGACGAAGCAGACTAGAACTATCGCACCTGTCAGGAGTTTCCGTGAAAAAAAAAGTCTGTTGTTTGTCTTCGACACATGCAGCTTATTTTGAAATGTGCCCTATAAAATAGTCCACACGACTGAAAATACCGCATTGTCGAGAAGATAGAAGAAGGAGCCACTGAAATTCGAGTGTCTGTAGGTAAATTTTTATTACTTCCTTTCTGTGGATTTGCAGCCAAACTGAGTGCTACGGTGAATGTTTGTTGAGGTTCCTTCATCGCAGATTTAGACACAGACACACTCGGGAAAAACCACTACGTTTTATCTCTGTGTGTCTGTAGATTTAACCCCTTACCTGCTAACGTGCAGAATATGGTGAGATCCTAATAATGTTAGCAAAGGGCAGATGGGATTTAACATGGTGTTAATAGGTTATTTATCCAGCACGGTAAAACCATGTGACGCATAACGTGTATAATATAGTCTCCCTCCTGTCTGGCAATAAAAGTGTTCCGCATTTTCTATCGAATATACCGGCTACAAAAAAAGCTTACTGAACATAAGATACGTGCTTTGAACAGAACTGTAAAACTGTCTATAAAAGCTCTTATTTTAATAACAATTGAGTGTTATTTTATCATGGATGTAAATACGTGCAAATGTAAATTGCCTGTCATTATTGACAGATTTTAATTATTGTTGAATTTTCTTGACAGATCTTAGAAAATTAATTCAAACAAGTTTTATTAAAACCCATCCAGAGGCAGAATAATTGTTTCATGCTGACACACAGTCGAACGGATGAACAGACAGGCATAACGACGCTACAGTCTGTTGACCCGATCCTTTGTTAGATGTTAATGAAACATGAATTTTCTGGAGATAAATTAGAAAATTTACCGAAAATTTTTCTATACGTTGTTTAGTGCGGAGGGACAGAGAAAGAGAGAGAGGGGCGGATATTATGAGTCGAATTTCAAAATTCGGTACGCCATTACAAATGCGCTGCACATCTACAGAAGACCTGCGAAATTTCCGGCCTTCTTACAGACAGTGGAGCCGATATCACATTACTGTCTGTTAGGTCAAAACAGATACATACGGGGCCCATTGGCTGATACAAATGATTTGATTTCGGAAAGTCCCTATGTCGAATAAGACGCTGAAGGTCAATCACTCTGAATCTCATTGGGTCATAGTCAGATAACACTTCTTATTACGTCACTACCACCGCCTTCCTGACACTTCCATTTTATTGCAAGCTACAAAACGCACCGTTTTCTGAAGAATACAGTGTATATACAATAAATCCAATTATTCTCTTCGATTATGAACTGCATGTAACAGTGTAGGCCGGTACGAATGTTAGAATAACATAGGGGAAAGGAAGTAGGAATTTTATGGGAATTTAGTCTGAATCTAGCATCAAATAGCGTCTGTGTACCTGCTTGAATCTACTGTCTACGCAAAAATTTGAACAGGAAATTTGGCACAGGAAGAAGCGAAGTCTGACTTGAAAACGACGGTTAGGCTTATGTCTTTCTTTAAACAATAAACCTGTGTGAAAACATCAAATGTGTCATAACTGTGCTACACTGTGTTCACTTCGCGAAGGGAGAGAAGGAGGAGAGTCTACTGTCATATCACTTGTTTTCATGAATTACAGGAATTAAAACCAACATGCTGCTGATTGTCTTTTTGGGTCTAATAGTCAAGTTAACGTCAGTCAGCGATGGCTGCGACGTTGGAACTTCGGTAGTGAACAATTTTGATTGGGATCAGGTAGGTATTGTTGTGCTGACACGATTCCTAAAACAAGCAGCTTTTAAAACTGCTGCTTACGTTTATATTATATTTGTGCTTCCATTAATGAACAATCGATACAACATACCAGAATTAGTATGTTCGAGTAACTGAATGATTTATGAATAATTATTTTTAATGATTTGAAAGAATCTCTTATTTTCTAATTAAAATGAATCATCACAACTTTCATAAATGGTCTATGAAATGGCGTACAAAATCTAATCACAATATTAGGCGATTTCCCAAAATTACGAATTTAGAGATTTTGTCCGTCACATCTGTCTTTCTGACTGCAATAACTCTGCTTCCTTTCGTCATAAAATTTAATATTTGAAAATTTCTCAAAAACTTGTAGAGGACAATCGAGTTCCTTCGAAATCTCTAAGAAATTTCCGGTATTTTGTAAAAGACATAGCTGAATTTTTGAAAACATACTGTCAGTTCAACTTAAGGTAAGAAATATTTCTAAAATCTAGCAGCACAAACTCTGTTTAAATTTTTTCCGAAACGGTGCCGTATTTGAACTAATGTGACGGATGCGGCAGAGGAAGACAAATCACAGGAGGAAATATAATACGGAGCATTGAATTTGCATTCCGGACTAAAAAGTTCAGAATATTTAACACAGTTTGTTTTAACAACAACAGGAAGGCGAAAGAACACCACATTTAATTTTATAAGCATATTTCCTATCCTTTTTATGATTTGATTCAGTTTTGAAACAACACTCCATTACCAGCTGCTCGCGTGAACAGCTGATCAAATCCCCTCCGTAAAACTGCATGTGTGGATAACCTGATTCAAATATCTGAATGTATTGAACGATAAAAATACAATTTAATAAATTTACAAGGCATCCAAATAAGAAGTTCCACTCACCAGAAGTGTGTCACAAACTTCGTATTCTCACAGTTTTCAGGTCCTCGACCTTGGTACGTGCTCCGGCACTCCCCCAACGATATTGAGAACAAACTTGCTTGCGTTGTTCTCAGCTTTGCAAGTCCTGAGGAAAACACGAGCTTTTTCATCGCAAACTTTTATGATATCAGGTGGGTTCAAAATATCCACTGTTTTTTCGTTGCAATTTTAAGGTTCTAAATAGACATAATGTGTAAGACGGAATGGCTGTTCACAGAAATGTGTGGGGGAAAATTGATGTGGCGCTATATGGCAATGTGATTGTAGTTAATAATATTAATTTATCCAAATTTCTTCAGCTTAAATGGCCTTGCAGTCTCTTGATAGGGAGGAGTCACAGACTTTGCGGCCTCCAATTTACCTACTGTAACAGCGTTTTGTAGAAAAGATATGTTTTGAAATGAAACTTTACAAAAAATAAGTGATCTTTCTTACAAGTACATCTAAATTCAAAGCTAAACTTCCGTATTATTTCATTACACAGATGGGTTTAATAGTTCTCCAAAGCAGGAACAAACATTGAAAACCAACAAACGAAATCACACTACAAAACCTTAAATATAAATGTTGGAAAAGATTACTCCTAATTTTTCTGTACGAAAATTATAAACTTTATTATGTAGATAAATATTGAATTCAAATGTGGGATTTATAAAAATTAAAAGATCACAGGGCAATTCTTAGAGAATTGAGGTAGAACATCTAATGTGAAAACAAATTACCAGTGTGTAACATAAATTATAGAAGAATATCTGTGGTCTAAAGAAATTGGTATGTATAAGTACAGTCTGACAGTGAACTGCTGTGAACAGAGTTATTGTTTCAAGTAAGCCAAGCAAAAACCTTTTTGTTTGTTAAACGTCTCATCAAATTCACTACGTTTTTCACACTATGTCACAAATCCCTAAGGTTGCCATCAAGTAAAATATACGAATTTTGTGTTTTTCTTTCTGCTATAGTCTTCTTTCAAGTTTCAAAAACAAAAAACAAAAAAAAAACAAAAAAAAATTGAAAACATGAAACTCAAACGGTCCAAATTCATCTCTTTCTCCGCACATAATGTTTAAGCAATTGCTTTAATTATAATGATAAAGCAACAAAACAAGTAATTTAATATTTGTCGAAACTTTGAAACATTATTGTCTTTACACCAACAGCTGACACGCTACATGTACACATGCTGTCACACGTATTGAGAATGGAAAAAAAATATCCTTTCATCCTCATTTTAAGACTATCATTAATTCTCGTCTTTTCAAGACTGTAAAGCACAACAGGTGAAATCTTGAAAACAGGGCTGTTAGCATTTATACACATAATAATTTGTGTCTAATTCTAAATTTCTTGTGTTCAACAGCGAACAAGCTCAGGTTACGCTGTATGGCAATGCAGCAAACTGGAACGGTAGTGGATATGAACAAGTTTTCAAAACAGCGAGTAAGTTCAGGGTAAAGTGTTTGACAAACTGTGTCATGATGTCAACTGGACAATGTAACGATAAAAGATCATATTTCTTTTTACATAAGGGCTAGATATCGAGGGGAAAATGAAATATTTTGAGACTTCGTTCGTCCGTGAAAACAAGATTGAGTAAAATGTCTCAAAAACCACTAAATATTTCACACACTTTTAGTTTTATGGTATGTTTAACTCAATCCAAATATTGAAGATGATACTGTCTGGACGACCTCTGAAATGTTGGTTGCTCCTGTGACGAGGGTGGTGACTACTCTTGGCTTAACAGCGCTATTTACTCTATATCCTGGGGTTTAACAAAATACGAATTAGGATATGGACAGTACGTATATAACGAAAGTGGGGGGGGGGCGGGGCCTTGAAGGAGCGTTGAATTGTGTATGCGTGTAACATAAATCTGTAGGCTGCTGCTGACAATAAGAACAAAGGTTCCGTTTGACTCATCTATCCTTAGCAGCAAAGCTAGCTAGCTAGCTAGCCTCACTCCTGGGCAAGTTAATGTATTTTAATTAATGTTTTAATTTAAAATTATTTAAATGTAGTATTGTTTTCGGTTAATATATATGCGGTGTGATTGTTTGTAATGAATGGAAGGCAGAGAAACGCCACGAATGTAAAAATATGGGGAAAGTAAATAGATTCAAATTATGGTGGCAACTGTACATCACGTGACTTCCAGTTCGGGACTTAGAAAATTCCAGGCCGATGGATTTTTGTTCGACTCAGTGTACAAGAAAACTGAAGAGAGAATAGAAATGAAGAAATCGGTGTATTTTGTGAATATGATTGATGTGGCACGGAATATTAAAACAATGTGCTCTTAGTCATTGTTTATTCTTGTTCATTAAAATGCATTCTTAAAAAGACAACATGTGGGATTACCTTTTTGCGTAACGTTTTACTGTGTGTTAAATATGTATTGTTTTTTGTCCTCACTGATGTAATCCAACAAATAATTTTATAGATAAATGGTTGCTCAAAATTTTGCGTTCACTGTTTCAGGTGCACATATAGAAACATATTTAAAAACCCCTTTCACTTTTCCCAGTTCACCATCAGCACGAAGGCATTTTTCTCAGACATTTATATAATAGCCAAACAACAAACACTATCGTAATGTAATACTGTTCGCAGCGAGATACTGCTGAATTTGGTAGAGTGTAGGTCAGTAATTTGCAAAATTTCTCAGCCTCACAAAAAGTAATTCCGATGTTTAAATCCTAACCAACTTTTCTATACAATAACATTCACTTATATCACTTTTGCAGATATGTGGAGTGGGCGATTCTACGTCATAGCAATTGACTACGACCGTTACTACATTTCCAAGCACTGCCCCTTCAATTCCACGCAACGTAAGTTCGTGCCTTGTGAATGTTTTACATAAATAACAAAGTGAACTATATCAGGCACATCGCACATTTCCGAAAAGCGAGTATTAGGTTCGTGATGGCTGTCAGTCCATCCGGCCGGCCACATCGAACAACTCGGCTTCCACTGGACGGATTTAAAATAAAAATGATATTTGTGATCTTTACAAAAAATGTAAAGAAACTTCATGTATTGCGACTTTGCGACGAAACCTTCTTAAAAAGAGAAACATTTCCGAAATAATTTGTAGACAAAATCATGAAAGATAATTTATATTTCAATTATTGTTTCTTAAAATTGTGTCATTTATGAAATAATTTGAAAAGTTTTGTAGATTCAGATACTGAACAAATGATAATATAACACGGTGCAAGCGCTTTTCATGGTGGTTAGACAAAGCTAAAGACATTCGTTCTGAATATGTAAAACGTATTGCTATTCACATCAATACGGGGGGCGCCTTTGAACGGAATTTAGAAAACATTTTCTCAAGCCTATGAAGGACATTTTGTTCAATACAGGTGTGATGATGCGGAAAGGGCATTGTATTTAGCATACATGAGATGTGTTTAAATAACAAAATTAAGAAATATGTTTAAGTAATTTAATATTCATCTCCGACCATGCACCATGCAAAAATCTGCCTCATTCTTGCGGTATATTTGAACAGCCATGGGACACATTTGAACACAAATAAAATTACTGAATATATATGTCTGTAAATTAACTTAAGGTCCATAAAAGCACACTCTTTCTGGGTCCTAAAATGTTTTCCTCAAGAAATTAATATCAAACTATTTCAGTGCTGTAATGCATGCAGTAACACCCAAAGAAACTGGTCGTAGCAGTTTCACCTCAATGCCTTCCCTTTCTATTTCAATTTTGTTATCTTTATCAGGAAAGGCAAACTGCCATGTCTCATCATGTCTCCGCATTATCTGCAACTAATTGTGAAAGCTTCCATTCCTTCAACATTCCCAGCGTAGAGCAACTTGGTTGTCTGAGTAGAAAACTAAATAAACATAGAATTATCTGCAGTTATTCCTTGATCTTCACTTATTTTGGGAATTAATTTTTGTAACTTTCATCTGCTATATATCATTAGTGTTTAGCCCCTTTACAATACTTCTTCTTTATAGCTGTCCTTCCAAGTGCTTCTTGTTCACTGCGATCCATTATTGGAGAATTGGTTAAAATGCGAGACCTCAAATTCTTCCTTTGTTTTGTGTCGCATCTTGGTCTAGGTTTTGGGAATGGACATACGTCTTCTGGGGAAGGCCACCTATGTTCGACCCAGAAAATTCTCGTGCTACAGGGCTCCTACCAGAAGGAAAAGGGATTTCGTGGATACGATTTTCTTTTTCCATAGGCGTAAAAGTTGATGGCTCAAAATCCTCGTCACTGAAGTCAAGTCATAAGAACTGCCGTACACAATTCTTAGCAAAAGCTGCTTTTATATTCTTCGCAGTAAATAAGCTTGATATATAGCATTTTTCAATGATGGCAGGTGAAGAACTGACAACACTTTATCCAGGATTTGCAGTCATCCATTCATGTTCTGCCACGCATAATTTTCCTTTAAATCGTTTCAACAATCCTATATCCAGTGGCTGTAGTCGATTAGAGCACGGCGAGGAACATTTACCAAAGTGGTGGCGTTTTCCCTTTCATAGAGAATGGAACCAAGAGTGCAATGATTTTCATGATTTTCCCTTAGTAGAATTATACTATCTTCTTTGGAGCTTCTGATATGTTTCTTCGTAAGATCAAGGACTTTCAACAATAGAGGTAAAGTGGTCCAACAGTTTTGAGGACTATTCACCATCCACAAGTTTATAGTTGGTGCAACAATCATCAGCAAGTTTTTTTTCAATCTGAGCAACAATGTTAGCAGACTGTACAACTGTAGACACTACAGGTCTGTCAATATTATAAACTCTGCCAGCAATAAAATTCCAAGATCTAAGTGCACGCCCATAATTGTCGAAGAATTATGTTACGTTTGTTTCATTGAACGCGGTGGTCCTGGATAGAGTTTTATTTTCGGGCTTGCGAAGCGTAAGTATCTTGTGTCTTTTCACAAACCGCTGTAACCAGTCAATTCCTGCAGTCTTCTTACCAACCTAGATACTGGAAAATTTACTCTGCAGTCTTCTGCCAAAAACGTACGCCGGCTGAGGGAATTGTTTTCATGTCATTCCATAATTCAGTCTGGAACATTTAATTACGCAGTCCACTAACATCAAATCCTGGTTTACATTGAAAATTTTTTATCATATGTAACGTGAAGTAGACGCATTGGACCAATTGATCTCGCCAACATTGCAGATTTTTTAAACTCTGTAATGCAGTGCTGTATGGATCATTCTGTATCAGGAAGCTGTAAATCTTACGGACAGCCTCATTTCCTGTACAAATCTGACGTCTCCTTGCATAATCACTTCTGGCATATCAGGATTATTCCACTTATTTAAATATGTGCGAACCATTTCTTTGTCCTAAAGTAGTTATAAGATCCCATCAGTTTCTTGCAAAATAAAAATTAAGATCATGATTATATAAAAGGGCAAACATAAACATTGTTCGCATATGCCCTTTAGAGCAATGTTAAAATCTACCCCACGTGCAAACACGAAACATAGCCTTTTGTTATAATAAAGGGGGAATAGTTACAGAAGATATACCGATAGCACAAAGTAAAGGACACATTGATATTTAACATGACACAATCAAACCTACCCCTACAAATACAATGCAGATACGATTCCCTTAGAAGCTAAAATTCAAAAATTTACTTCGTAAAAAATCCAGTACTTGTCACTTCACATAAACCAGACTAAACACTCTAATGGAGGGAAAGTGGATATCAACTGTTGATCAGAGTTAAAACTCTCGAAATTGAAAATAGTGACATATACATTTACTGAAGGCAAGATATTTAATTAGTTCAACATTGCCAATTTTTCATATACGTCCCCTTCACCCCTAAGCTCGTGCGTTCCGCTAAGGCCTAGGTCAACCAGGTCGTAAACCTACCGAACGCTATGTATAGCCACAGCGTATATTTGCATTGATTGTCTATAAGAAAGGAAGGGAATATATACTGAAGGGGGAAGCTGGAGGCATATGTGTAAAATGTACAAATATAAGAAACTGTCATTAATCACAGTTTAGACAATTCCAGAGCAAGGAATTTTTAATCATACAACTGACGATTATCTGATTACAGTGTACATTTATGTGGCATATCGAAGCCGACACCCAGACAAAGAGACGTTTAATGACGTTTCGAAGGATTTGCAAGAGAACGACATAAATGATATCCAGCTGGTGGAATACGGGACAAAACATTGCAAGTAGGCAAAATCGTCAGCAGAAAGAGGAAGTTCCGCATAGAGACACTGGTGTAGGAAATGGAACGCAAACTTCTTCGGTTTTAGACATTTTGGACAACTGAATATATTCATTGTATTAGCCTGTTATGTCAGAACAAGTAATTATATGTAATTAAGTTAAATATCACATGTATGTTACCCTTTCCTCACTTTGAGTCATGGAATGAAGACCGAAATATACAAGAAAATTATGTTTGAATTCGACGAATTTCAATGTGTGTCTAGCAGGATATACTGCATGAAGGCGTGGGGCACAGAAAGTAATTCTCATAGAAAAATACACATTTTATATATTTTTATAGTCGGGTTATATACGCTTCTTTGAGTTTATATGCCACAGTGCATATTAGTCTGCTTTCAAATCCATTATCTAACAACAACTCTTTTGCGCAAATATTTAAATTAAACAAAAATTTAGAATGCTGTTCAAAGTACGTCATACATCTAACAAGTTAACTGATGCATCTCACAATATTATTCAACACAGCACATAATTATAAACGTTAAGCACCTGTTAGAGTAACGTAATATTAAGCACACGCATCCACCACGCACAAACAAAATGCCAAATGCCAAAAAGACAGCAGAAATATTACAACGTGTCAGTGAGATAAGTTCGAGTAATAATTCTTCCTTAAAAAACGTATTAAACAGCACGAATTCAAATCTAAATGTTTGTAGCCATAACTATCAAGCATCTAATTCTCAAGCGCCATATTATATAGATGTTGCTGGCCTGTCTGCCCCTTCCTACAATATCGTTCTAATTATCGCACCAAGCACACATTTTTCAGAAAAATAAAATATGTGTCTTGGTCTTCTCTAAAACTTGTCTCGACAAATTCAAATTTCAAAAAGAACTTACTAAGATATTAACATATAAATACATAGAAATTCATGTAAAGTGTCAGTTATTACTGTCAGATTGTAATGAAAATTGTTTTTCTTGACAGACTTTCGAAAAATATTTAAATACACGTTTAGATAAATAAATGCACAATATATTGACAGTAATGTATATTTCGTAAAGTAATTTACTAAATAAATGTTACTCTTAATATGTTGTGTAATTGGTGGTATAAAAATAAATTATACAAAATTAACGGTAAATACATAAAGATTTAAATATATAATTTCATTAAAAGCCGTCCACTGGTCCCCAGATACATGTGATAAGATATACTAAAGAAGGGACTGACGGACAGGCAGAAGTAGAGAAGCATATATTCGCTTTGCAATTTCTCGAAGGCGCTTACACAATTAATAGAGCTGTACGAACCAAACAGTGGCTTGGCACAACGGCGATAATTAATGTTCAGCACGTAGCAGAATAAGAAGGACCACTGAATATAACTTCACAAATCATGATCTGAAAACTAAGAGATTAGTTAACAGTAAGACCTCGCACTTACACACACTGTTGTTACTTTAGTACCATGAAAAAAGGAAACACACATATGATGTAACAGTGAGGTACGTTGTGATATTTGGCATGCTGAACTCTTCTCAAATAAGCACACCATTTAACCCACTGTGGTAACACAATGTTGCCCACAACTGTGATCATGCTACCTTCACTGTAGACTGTTGTTACGATATTTTGCAGCAATTACTACGTATCTCATTGTCCACTAAGACATATGTTAAATTTCAGGCTATACATCACCAAACATTCTTAATTCGTTGAAATATTACACGATTGTTAATATGGAAACAAAATGTGTCTTGTCCGTCAGTCCGATAATCCTGGTGAGTTGCGGTTGAAAGACGGGAGTAATCCGCCCATGAAGGTATGCTGCCACAATCTCACGAATTTAGGGTAAGTGTTCAAAGGGATCTGGACTTAAGATATCGAACAATGTACTTTTTGGAAACGGTCTTATTATCTTTCCCTGTCAATGAGTCGCGAGGTGGATGAGACGTCCCTTTTGTGTTAATTACAAGAATATCCAAAACAAAGTACTTAGGTACAAAATCAATTTAAAATCAATTAAAATTTTTGCAAATTCGAATTCTGCATGGGGCATGGACGTTTGCCCTTATGAGTGTTGGGTGCTGTCAGGTACATATCTGTGCGATCGGTTGATCACAACTTCAGACGAAATCTACAACCTATGTGTTTGTGTTGGTGTATTAGTATGTTAGTGTGTGTGTATGTGTGCATGTGTGTGTGTGTGTGTGTGTGTGTGTGAATGTGTGTGAATTAGTGCGCAAAAGCTTGTATCTTTATGTCATACAGAAATAAAAATTCTACACTTATTATTCGTAAGTAGAAGAGATAATGTTAAGAAAGAAAGAAAAAAATATACAATCAAGCAATATATATATATATATATACATATATATATATACATGTATATAATAACATAGGTTCGGGAGTTTCAGAATTAAACTGACATGGTATAATTCCGTCCTTAGCATTCTGAATAATAACAGCATTCTTAACAATTACTGTGCCTTACTACAGAAGTAACAACATATTTAGAAACTTATGTAAATACAGCGATTATCAACACACAGGTCCTCTACGTGGTTTATTACATAAACCTCCCAATTATACTCCTCAATAACGAAGGTAAGGTTAAATTAGAACAGGTCATGATGACCTACACATTTTTTTTTTTTTTTAGTTAGTTAGTGCAAATTTACAATCTAATCCGTATGTGGAGCAATAAGTAAATGTGATATCTGCATGACATGTAGGGAGGGGTCATTCAGTAATGACACTCCGTCTGCACTTAGGGCAGTGTGTTATGTTT
>Ga0123357_10004157_pt1 | contig 16881 bp, 17 predicted proteins | sample TergutEmb28metaG_FD_89873 | JGI IMG/M metagenome (GOLD analysis project Ga0123357, IMG submission 89873) | Embiratermes neotenicus P4 segment gut microbial communities from Petit-Saut dam, French Guiana - Emb289 P4 | ecosystem: Host-associated > Arthropoda: Insects > Digestive system > Gut ... | reverse complement strand
TTTTCTCACCTTTCAACTTCGTTTTTTCAAAAACTATCTTTTTTCGGCGCATTTCGCGAAAGCAAGTTAATTTAAACCAAGAGGTTGTTTCGTTTTTACACAACCTCAAGCATTTTCTTCGACGAAAAAGATAAAAAATAGGTGCGTGAATCACACGCCTCATCTGCACAAATATATTAAAAAAGAGACGGCAAAATGCCGTCTCTCGCTATTTTTAATTTCTGATTATTTCAGCGCATTTTCTAATTTTTCCAACTCTTTATTGAGTTCTGCCGGAAGCCTGTCAAATGTAGCGTAGAATTCTTTTATGCCCTTGACTTCGGCTTCCCAGAGTTCTTTATCGACACTTAGCAAGTCTGCGACCGTGGATTTAGTAATTCCATCAAGACCCTCTATGTTTATATCGTCGGCTTTCGGGATATATCCTATCGCGGTCTTGTCCGCGCCGACTTTATCTTCGCATCTGTCTAAAATCCAGAGCAGGACGCGCATATTGTCGCCGAAACCGGGCCATATGAATTTGCCGTCGTCGTCGGTTCTGAACCAGTTGACATTGAATATCTTTGGCGGATTCGCGGTTTTTTTGCCCACATCAAGCCAGTGTTTGAAATAGTCTCCCATATTGTAGCCGCAGAACGGAAGCATAGCCATAGGGTCGTGGCGAACGCCCGCCGCAAGTCCGCTTGCCGCCGCAGTTGTCTCGGAACCCATAATCGAGCCGACAAATACGCCGTTCTGCCAGCCTGTAGACTGATATACGAGCGGAGCGGTTTTCGCTCTTCTGCCGCCGAAAACAATCGCGGAAATCGGCACGCCTTTCGGATTTTCAAATTCCGGAGAGATACACGGGCAATTGATTGCTTTAGCCGTGAATCTTGAGTTCGGGTGCGCGCCTTTTTCGCCGGACGATGCGTCCCATTTGTTACCTTTCCAATCGAGGGCGTTTTTCGGCGGGTTTTTGTCCAATCCTTCCCACCATACCGTATTGTCGTCGAGATTGTGCACTACGTTTGTGAATATCGTATCGCGTTTGGTTGTCGCCAAAGCGTTGGGATTTGATTTATCGTTTGTGCCGGGCGCGACGCCGAAAAATCCGTATTCGGGATTTACAGCGTACAGTCTGCCGTCTGCGGGATTAACCCTGAGCCATGCTATATCGTCTCCGACGCACCACACTTTGTAGCCTTTTTTCTGATATATTTCGGGAGGGATAAGCATCGCGAGATTTGTCTTGCCGCATAAAGACGGGAACGCCGCCGCGATATATTTGACTTCGCCTTTGGGGTTTTCAATCCCCAGAATTAGCATATGCTCGGCTAACCAGCCCTCTGTTTTGCCGAGATACGAAGCGATTCTCAAAGCGAAGCACTTTTTGCCTAAGAGAACGTTTCCGCCGTAGCCTGAATTTATAGACCATATAGTGTTGTCTTCGGGGAAATGACAGATATATCTGTTTTCCTCGTCGATGTCCGCTTTTGCGTGGAGTCCTCTGACGAAATCGGCGGAATCGCCGAGAGCGTCAATGACTTTTTTGCCTATTCTTGTCATGATGTTCATGTTTAAGACGACGTATATGGAATCCGTAAGTTCTATGCCGATTTTTGCAAATTCAGAGCCGACAAGCCCCATAGAATACGGGATAACATACATTGTTCTGCCTTTCATTGAGCCCTTGAACAATTTGCGGAGTTTAGCGTAGCACTCCTGGGGGTCCATCCAGTTGTTTGTCGGACCGGCATCCTCTTTCTTTTTTGAACAGATAAAAGTCCTGTGTTCTACGCGCGCGACGTCGTTTACCGCGGTTCTGTGAAGATAGCAGTTAGGGAGTTTTTCTTCGTTGAGTTTGAGCATTTCGCCTGTTGATACCGCTTCTTTTTCAAGAGCTTCTATTTGTTCGTCGCTTCCGTCAATCCATACTATTTTGTCGGGGTTAGTTAAGTCAGCCATTTCATCGAGCCATTTTTTTACGTGAATATTATTTGTCATAATTTTTATTATCTCCTTAAATATATAAAATAAAAATAAAACATTCTTGCCCACTATAAAATATTATACATTGTATTATATTTTATTTAAAGAATAATAAGTAAATATTCTGTTAAATAAATTCATTTTAATTTTATGAAAATATATTTATGCAATTATACCTAAAAGATTTTATAATTCTCTTGACTTTTATTCATTTTTAATATATAATCAAATTAAATTAATTATATAATAAATAATTTCGAGAGGTGGTATATTTTGAAAAGAACAGCAAAGGTTATTGCGATTCTATTGATAATTTCTATTATGTCTATAACAGTGTTCTCATGCAGTCCGGCTAAAAATTCAAATACTAACAACGCCAACACGGAAAATACTTCCAGCGACGGTTCTTCGGTCGAAGCCTCGGCGGAAACCGCTACAGATATTCCGTTTCCGCACGAAACCCGCGATTTTGGCGGAGCTACATTCACGGTATTGATTGACAGGCAGTGGGACGGAAATAATCTCGACGTAACCGACTATGATATGGAATCGATGAACGGGGATGTGATGAACGACGCCTATTATACCAGAAATACGACAGTTGAAGATACATATAATATAAAAATTCAGGCGGTTCATAATGACGACATATCGACGTTTGCAAATAAAACGATAAAGTCGGGAATAGACGAGTATGACGCCTACATTCCCAGACTTATGAATGCGGGCACGTTTGCCGAAAAGGGCTACGCAGTAAATCTGATCGGCACAAACCTGACCCTCGACGCTCCCTGGTGGGATCAGAATATCGTCAAGGACACGTCTATTGGCGGCGCGGCGTATTTTATCGCCGGCGATATATTTATAAAACATTATGACGGAATAAGTATGCTGTTTTTCAACAAAAAACTGCTGAGTGATTTCGGACTTGATAACCCTTATAATTTGGTCAACAACAATCAGTGGACTATAGACAAGTTCAATGAACTGGTAAAGTCTGACGGCGTGACAATGGATCTTAACAGCGACGGTAAAATGACCAGAGACGACAGATACGGGTTTAATACGCAAGCCGACGACTTGCCGAGTTTCGTAAACGGCAGCGGAGAAAAATTCGTTTCAAAGGATGCTAACGATATGCCGACATTTACCGGAGCTACTGAAAAAATTTCAAATATAATCGACAAAATGCTCGACGTTTATGTAAATTACACATACGATATGCACAGGGACGCATACGGCAAAGAAAAAGGCTCGGGTCAGTTAGTACAGTTCTGGGTATTCCCCGAAGGCAGAGCTTTGTTTTACTGGGGATTTCCGCGTTATATCGAGCTTGGCCTCAGAAGCATGGAAGACGATTTCGGAATGCTTCCAATACCTAAATGGGATTCTACTCAGGACAGGTATTATTCTACATTAAATAACTGGCATTCGTATACTTACATGGTGCCGATAACCGTCGCCGACGTTGATAAAAGCACATATATCATGGACGCTCTGGCATATTACGGCAAACAGATAATAAAACCCGCGTATTACGACGTATGTCTTCAGAGAAAATATACGAGAGACGAAGAATCCTCGGCTATGCTCGATATAATTTTCAGCTCAAGTTTTTATGACTTGGGAACTGTTTACGGGTTAGGGGGATACGTAGATGCCCTTGAATCGGATATACAGAAAAATAAAAATCCTATGACGACGGATTACGATAAACTCCAGAACAAAATAAATACAGACCTTACAAAGCTGATAGACCAATTCGAAGCGAATAAGGGATAATATGAAGGGCGGGGATTCCCGCCCTTAAAAGTAAACAGCCGCTTTTCAAAACTGAGGTAATAAATCATGGATAATACTGATAATAGCGATAATATTGATAAAAACGAAAAATTTGTTCCAAGCATACGCGGGCAGCTGAAAAAGCATATAATACACGTCCCGGAGATAATTCACGAACACGCTTCGGGCATAAGAATAAACGGGAAACTCATAAAATCGCTTGTGTTCACAACCGATATAGCGATAATCAGAAATATGAACGGCAACGCAGTAATCGCCGTATATCCGTTCACACCGCAGCCGATAATCACTCAGGCTTTAATGCTTGCGGCGGACGTCCCCGTATTCTGCGGGGTCGGAGGGGGAACGACGCAGGGAGCGCGGGTTGTAAATTTAGCAAACCATGCAGAACATCAGGGAGCTATGGGAGTTGTGGTAAATTCGCCGACAAAAAACGAGATAATAAAAGAAATCAGCCAGGTTATAGATATTCCGATTATTTTGACTGTCGTCAGCGAACATACCGACGTGAAAGGACGCATTGAAGCGGGCGCGACGATATTAAACGTATCGGGCGCGGCAAATACCGCGAAAATCGTCAGGAAAATACGGGAGGATTTCCCGTATATACCGATAATTGCGACAGGAGGTCCTACAGATGAAACAATACGTCAGACAATCGAAGCCGGAGCTAATGCAATAACTTACACTCCGCCCACAAACGGCGAGATTTTCGGCGAGATGATGAAAAAATACAGGGACGACGAAAACGCGCCGTAATTATTTTCGCAAAAATTTATAAATTATAACAGGAGAATAAGTATTTATGAACGCAAGAGAAAAAATTATATCAACTCTCGGTAAACTCCCAGAAAAATGTGAACGCAACGCCGCTTTATCAGAAAAGACGGATGCGGGAAAATTTACTATGCAGACAATCGAATATAATACAGAAAAATACGAGAGAATCAAAGCGATTCTTCTTATCCCCAAAAATATAAGCGAAAAAGTTCCCGCAGTCGTCGCGGCGCACCAGCATGCGGGACAGTATCATCTCGGCAAATCGGAGCCTGCGGGACTTTTGGGCGATTCTATGTATCATTACGGCAAAGAATTAGCGGAACGCGGATTTATTGTCATTTGTCCCGACCATTTGGGATTTGAGGAACGTCTGCCGCCGCAGTCTGAACTCGATAAGTACCGCATAGACGCCGCACTATACGAACGCGAGCTTTTTTGCAGAGCCATAATGATGGGGACCACTTTGCAGGGCAAATATGTCTCAGATTTGTCAGCCGCTGTCGATGTTTTATGCTCTATTGATAGCGTGGATTCAGAACGCATAGGCGTCATCGGTCATTCTTTGGGAGGTCAGGAGGCTTTATGGCTGACGTTTTTCGAAGCCAGAATAAAAGCCGGCGTATCTTCATGCGGATTTGCCACCGTAGGTTCTATTTTCGGGTGGCATATCCCGCATAATTTTGCGATGTTCACTTTCGGCGGATTTGACGCTGGAGATACTCCGGCAGTTTTGCGCGAAATCGGCAGAGCCGGAAAAGCGTTTATGTTCACCAACGGAACTAAAGACGGGATTTTCCCGATGCACGGCGTGCAGGAACTTTTAAAATGCCATGAAGATTTCCCCGACGAGAAAAATTTCAAATCGCATATTTTTGAAGGCGGACACAGTTTCCCTGAAGAATTAAGGCGCGAGGCGTATGAATTTTTAGAGATGCATTTGTTATAGATATGTCCGCAAACCTGTAGGGACGACTCCGTGTGATCGCTCCTACTTCTTTTTATTATTGTTCGGGACAATATCCTTGAATCCCAAACCGATTACTTCGCGGGCGTCGGCGAGTATAAAAAACGCTGAGGGATCGTATTCGTTTATTATACTGCGCAGAGTATAAATCTGTGAGCGGTCGATAACGCACATTATCATAGTTTTAGACTCTTTTGTAAACCAACCCCTGCTGTCGATGACCGTTACGCCCCTGTCTAAAGTCTGCATTATCCTGTCGGCTAAATCTTTATATCTTCCGCTTATGATAAACGCGAGATTAGCCCTGTCCGTCGCGCCGAGAATCGTATCCAAAACTTTTGTGTATGAAAAAATTGCTATAGCCGAATATAATACAGCTTGCGCGTCCCTCTCTACTATTGCCGCAACTGTGACTACTATAGAATCCAGTATAAACAGCAGAAACCCAGTCGTCACATTCGGGAACTTTAATTTTAGCAGCCATATTACCAAATCCGTGCCGCCCGTCGTGTAGCCGTTCAGATATACAAGCCCAAGCCCGATTCCCTGCATAACGCCGCCGAACAAAGCGCAGAGCTCGAAACTCAATTCGTTTTTGAACGGTCGAAATGCGCTGAAAATGTCTATTAATACAGACGACAGCACAACTCCGGCAATCGTCTTCAGTATAAATTTAATCCCGAATATTTTTGCGCAGATAATAAACATAGGAATATTCAGAATAATTATAATAGTTCCGACAGGGAACTTAGTAAAATAATTTATTATGATAGAAATTCCGGTAAATCCCCCGACGGCTATTCTGCCGGGCGTTATAAACAGCCCAGTTCCCGCCGCAAATATTACTACGCCAACGAGAAAAACAATCGCTTCAGACAAGAATTTTAGTTTTTTGTTTTTCCTGAATTTAAAAACCGACAGATTCATTTTTTTATTCTCCTAAATTTTATTAATCTAATATATTTTATTTTTTTATGTTTAATTGTTAATTTTTCTACAATATAATATTTATCAGGGGGATAAGATATGGGCAAACTAATTTTATTCGTATGCACGGGAAACACGTGCAGGTCTCCTATGGCTGAATATTATTTTAACAGCCGGATAAAAGAAATGGGCAAAGAGTCTGAATTTAACGCCGTATCGCGCGGATTGTGCGTCGGATCACACCTGCAGATGTCAGAGAATGCGATAAAAGTTTTGGAATCAAATAATATTATGCGCAATATATGCGATATCTTGCATATATCACAGCAAATTGACGCGGAAATAATGCAGAAAGCGGATATTGTCTACGGAATTACGGAAAACCACGCAAAAATCCTGAAAAAAGATTATCCGCAGTATGGGCAAAAAATTTTTGCCATGCCGGAGAATATCAACGACCCGTACGGCGGAACTCTTGAAGTCTACAAAGAATGTTTCGAAAAGATAAAACAGGCAGTAGATATTATAATAGAGGAATTGAAAAATGCCGGAAAATGAAAATGACAATATATATATTGTGCCGCTGACAAAAGAACATATTGCCGAGGTATGCAAAATAGAAAAAGAATGTTTTTCAGACCCGTGGAGCAAAAATATGTTCTGCGACCTTTTGAATATTCCGTTCGCGGTCAATCTGGCTGCGGTTGAGATAAGCGGCAATACGGCTAATGCGGAGAAAGTCGTCGGGTACTTTATTTTTTACGATATATTTCCGGAATGTCAGATACTCAACGTCGCCGTAAAAGAATCCAAAAGAAACATGAAAATCGCGACAAGATTATTTTCCGCCGTTTTTGATTACGCGAAAGAAGCAAATTTATCGGAATTTTATCTTGAAGTCCGCCCGTCAAATGAGAAAGCTATCGCGTTATATAAAAAATTCGGGTTCAAAATCGATGGCGTGAGAAAGAATTATTATAAACGCCCGAAAGAAGATGCTATTTTGATGAGCTTGAAGTTGGAATAGAATTGTAGGTTAGTTTTATATAAAAAGATGGGGGTTTTTGTTTGAAAAAGCATAATGAAATGAAATTAGATTTACACATACACTCTTGCTTTTCAGACGGCGGGGAAGAATGGGATTATGCAAAAATTGTAAATGAAGCAGTAAAAAACAGCGTAGAATTAATTTCCATAACAGACCATGATGTTGCTACTGATGTGATTTTATTAAAAAAGCATTGCATGGGAACAGGCGTTTCATTTTTAACAGGTGCTGAGTTTTCCTCAATGTTAAACGGCAATTCACACGATATATTAGGTTATGGATTCGATTGGCATAATGACGCTATTATCAAATTAATGGATAGTAACCTTATACATCAAGCTGTTTCTTATAATCAAAAAGAAGATTTTTGGATAGAACTTTTGATTGAGGCAGGATATCTTATTGATTGGAAAGAATGGACTATGTTTGAAGGAGGTGCGAAACCTTCCCCCGGAAATCAATTCAAATTAAAAATATTATCATTTCTTATCCAAAAAGGGATATGCAGGGACAGGGAGGATTATTTTGACCGTTTATACCCAATTACGTCTGGAACTCCATTTACCAAACTGCCAACTTTTCCTCATCCAAGCGAGGTTATAAAAGTAATAAAAACTGCAGGCGGTATTCCAGTTCTCGCCCATCCGGTATGGAGATATAACAAATTACCGTTAACGGATACTCTGGACTTGTTTAAGGATTTGGAAATTGAAGGGATAGAATGTTACAGGTCTGATTTTAACAATGAAACTTCTAATGTGTGTCGGCAATTTTGTGAAAGCAATAATCTAATTATAACGGCAGGCTCTGACCATCACGGAACGACAAACGATGATAAAAAAATAGGCTCGCCTGCAATAACTATAAACGAATGTAACTTGGGAGTATTAATGGACAAAATAATTTATTATTAACGAATATAATAAGCGCTTTCTTCGCTAAATAAATCAATAATCGAGGGGGGATATTACAATGTTATCAATAGAGGAAATTAAATCATATATTATACCTGTTATTGAAAAGTATCCTATAGAGAAAGTCATATTATTTGGCTCTTATGCCCGCGGGGAAGCTTCTGATATGAGCGATGTGGATTTGGTCGTTGAAAGCGGCGGGAAAATGCGAAACAGTAAAATATTTACTTTAAACGGTGATTTGCTTATGGTTTTACCTGTTAGAGTTGATGTGTATGACATTCTTGAAATTAAAGAATCTTCGCCTTTATATAATAACATAAGAGAGGACGGAATAATTATATATGAAACCTCAACTTAAAGACCAATTTAATAAAATGTTGAAATTCGCAAATAATGCTAATGAAATAGCTAAGGATATTACTTTAGACAAATTAGCGGCTGATATTCCATACCAGTACAGTTTATTATATCCTTTAGGACAAATAGGCGAATTAGCAATTTATATGACTCGTGATCCTGACGTTGAAAAAAATTATTCAAATATAGAATGGTCTAAATGGCGTGGATTTAGAAATAGGATTTTTCACGATTATGATATGATAGATTTTTCGATTGTCTTGGAAATGATTACAGAAGCCCTTCCGTTATTATTAATAGAGTTAAAGAAAATTCATGAGGATTAACATACCCGATAATAAGCATTGTCAAGAGTGATATTTTAAACATTCGCCTTATAAACAAAATTATAAAGGAACATAAAACTAATGTATATACTCGGTATAGAATCGTCGTGCGACGAAACATCCGTTTCTGTCGTGAGAAATGGACGGGAAGTGTTGTCCAATATAATATCGTCGCAAGCTGATATTCACGCAAAATACGGCGGCGTCGTGCCGGAAATAGCCTCGCGGGCGCACACTGAGGCAATCTATTCGCTGTGCGAAAGCGCATTAGCGCAGTCCGGCGTAGATATAGCAGATATAAACGCAGTCGCCGCGACATACGCTCCCGGACTTATCGGCGCATTGCTGGTCGGGCTGAACTTCGGCAAAGCGTTGGCGTATAAATTAAACGTCCCGCTTATCCCGGTAAATCACATTGCGGGGCATATCGCCGCCGCATATATTGAAAATAAAAATCTTGAACCGCCGTTTCTGGCATTTGTCGCGTCGGGCGGTCATACGTCTATATTAAACGTTTCTGATTACACAAAATTCGAGATTCTGGGCATGACAAGGGACGACGCAATCGGCGAGGCGTTTGACAAAACTGCCCGCGCTATGGGATTTCCATATCCCGGCGGCGCGGAAATAGAAAAGTGCGCTAATCTTGGGGATAAAACCAGCGTAAAAATTCCTATGGCTAAAGTTGAGGGAAGCGAACTCGATTTCTCTTTTTCGGGAATAAAAACTCACGTAATCAACTATATCAATTCAATACAACAAAAAAACGGCGTACTGACCGATACGGATAAAAACAATATAGCCGCTTCGTTCACCGAAAATGCGATTCAGTCTGTGATTTTGCGTATAAAACGGGCAATCGAAATAACCGGACATAAAACTCTCGTATGCGCGGGCGGAGTAATGGCAAACGGTCACATACGCGACGCTTTGAAAAATCTATGTAGTACGCTGGACGTAAAATTATATATTCCCGATAAAAAATACTGCGGCGATAATGCAGCAATGATTGCAGTTCAGGGCTTTTATGAATTTCAGGCTGGGCACATTGCCGGACTTAACCAGAACGCGTTCGCAACATTTGATTTTTGATCTTTTTTCAAAAAAACAGATATAAAATTTTTTTATATCAAAAATCTGTCGAAACTTATCTATAACTCCTTGAAGTACCAAAAACAGACGGTTTTCAGCCTGATGTATGACTTTCAAGCAAAATTTCTGTGGATAAGGCTGTTTATAATGTGGATAAGTCGGGATTTTTTACAAAAATTTTGAAAAATTCAAAGATTGGATATAAGATTATATAATATTACAAAAACATTTATAAAGGAGCATAAAATATGGCAAACAACAGAGAAGAATTGTTAAAAACAGCGTCGGAGAAATTTATAAAACTGTTAAATTCGCAGCTTGACAGAGTGGAAAAAATAAACGCCGGAGGTGATTTTACAGATTATTCAAAACTTGATAAAATCGTTATCGGAGTATGCGGCGGCGACGGAATCGGTCCGATGATAAGTTCGGTTAGCCAGTCGGTGCTTGAAATCCTGCTTGCGGACGAAGTAAAGAAAGGCAGGGTTGAATTTAAAATAATAGACGGCTTGACAATCGAAAACAGGATCGCAAAAAATAAGCCTATCCCCGACAACGTCCTCGAAGAATTGAAATCCTGCCACGTTATATTAAAAGGTCCGACGACGACCCCGCAAGCCGGCGACGGTCTGCCAAATATAGAGAGCGCGAACGTCGCGATGCGCAAAGCACTGGATTTATTCGCGAACGTCAGACCGGTAAAAGTCCCGTCTCAAGGAATTGACTGGACATTTTTCAGAGAAAATACTGAGGGAGCTTACGCTGTCGGCAGTCAGGGTATAAATATCAGCGACGATTTAGCTGTCGATTTTGTTGTTACCACCACAGAAGGCACAAATAGAATCGCGCGATTGGCATATGAATTTGCAAAAAACAACAATAAAGACCATGTTGCAATCGTGACAAAAGCAAATGTGGTTAAAACTACCGACGGCAAATTTTTGAATATATGTCAGAATATAGCAAAAGAATATCCGAACATAAAAACAACCGAATGGTATATTGACATAATGACCGCAAAGTTAGTCGACGAAAAACGCCGCCGCGATTTCAAAGTATTTATTTTACCCAATTTGTACGGCGATATTCTGACAGACGAAGCGGCGGAGTTTCAAGGCGGCGTGGGAACTGCGGGTTCTGCGAATATCGGCAAGAAATACGCTATGTTCGAAGCTATCCACGGTTCCGCTCCGAGAATGGTCACAGAGGGCAGAGCACAATACGCCGATCCATGTTCTATGCTTCGGGCATCCGTTATGCTTTTATCGCATATAGGATATACGGAACAGTCACAGAAACTTGAACGTGCGCTCGACATCTGTATGTTCGAAGAGAAAAAAATCGCCGTGACCGGTCGCGACGGCGGCGCAACATGCGGGGATTTTGGGGATTATGTCAAAGAAACAATGGTGAAACTTTAGGGAGGGCAGGTAATGCAAAATGGCTGTAAATACAAAAATCTTAGCGGATTCGGTTGTCGAAAAATTATCGGCAGAATTAAAAAAATATAATTTGTCGTATTTCAAAAGTATTTATGTTTGCGGGTCTTATTGCCGCGGAGATTGGCTGAACAGCAACAGTGATTTGGATATTCATACAATATGCGACGATAATCAATCGGATTTGAGAGAAGAAAATTTTGGACTTTTAAAATCGTTAGTTGACGAAGCTCTGCGCGGTCGTGATTTTCCGGCGCATAGCGAAAGTATCGAGTATGGGTTTAGCAGCTTGGAGAATATTCCCAAAACATATGAAGAAGCTCTGAAACCGTCGCCGTATGCGTATTTTTCCACACTTATGTTTGATTTAAAGGAAAATCATATAACTCTATATGGCGAGGAAATAAACGGTTTACTGCCGCAAGCGCCAAACCCGAGAGAAAACGCGGAAGATTGGCTTTTGAGCCTAATAAACCGAACTGAAAATTTAAAGCGCGGCGATTTTAGATTATACTGGATTACTTACAAAATTATTTTAGCCGCTCAGATTTTATTCGGCGAAATTACAATAAACAAATACAAAATACTTGAATTGTATCAAAAACATATCCCCGAGTTTCCCGCAAAATATTTCGGAGAAATAGTTATACGAAACTATCTGGGATCGGTTTACCCGGAAAGACCGCCGGTAATTTTCGATGAAGACGAGTATAAGAATTTTATCAGCGAGTTATCAAAACTTATAAAAACATAATTAAATTCTAACAATAATATATAATAAGGATATACGCCAATATGGATCACAATCATGATAAATCAAAATTAATATCTTCAGCGGTTGTGAACAGACTGCCGAGATATTACAGATATTTGACCGACCTTCTAAAAGACGATAACGGCAGAATCTCATCGAGGGAGCTGTCAAAAATGATGAATGTCACGGCTTCGCAGATACGCCAGGATTTAAACTGTTTCGGCGGTTTCGGGCAGCAGGGATACGGATATAACATAAAACAGCTTCACAGCGAATTGGGCCGCATACTCGGCGTTGACAGAGGATTTACCGCAGTTATTGCAGGCGCTGGAAACTTGGGGAAAACTATATCTAAAAGCAATTTATTTATCAAACGCGGCGTGACATTAAAAGCCCTGTTTGATATAAACCCCGACGTTATAGGTACGCAAATCGCCGGATTTACCGTGCTTGACGTAAGAGATGCGGTAAATTACTGCAGGGAAAATAAAATAGACATAGCCGTTTTAACTCTCCCGAAAGACGAGACTGCGCCTGTCGCCAATATGCTTGCGGAAGCGGGTGTCAAGGGGTTCTGGAATTTTTCAAATATGGAATTTAGAATCGAAATGTCAGACGCGGTCGTTCAGAATATACACATGGGCGATTCCCTTATGACATTATGCTATAATTTAAACAGTAAATAATAGGACCTGATTTCCTGATAAATGCAGTCGGGCTTAGGAATTTTCACTCCAAAAGCCCGACTGAATACTTTATTTGCCGAAAATATAATTATGTAGCGACAATATTAACATTCGAAGAATTTGACAGCGCCGGTTTTGACGTCATATAAAGCACAAACAATGGAAATATTACCGTCAGAAATAAGTTTTTGAATAATCGAACTTTCCATAATTCTGCATCTGCTGTTGAGAATATTGTTATATACTGCCGCGACTTCGTCGGTTGCACCATATAATCCAAGCTGTATTTCATGCACAACATCTTCGATATATCCTTCTGCATTTCCGTCAAGTGCTGCGGCGACTGCGCCGCATTGACTGTGACCCATGACTAAAATTAAAGGGACACCCAGATATTTTAGACCATATTCAATAGTTCCCAATTCAAAACCGCCAACTACATTCCCTGCCGTTCTTATTACAAACAATTCGCCGACGCCAGCGGAAAAAATATGTTCGGGGGGTACTCGTGAATCGGAACAAGTTAAAATAACTGAATACGGATGCTGTCCATGTATTGAATTCTCATATCTTATTGCAGAAGATATGTTTCCAGGATTATTTTTAGAATTTAAATATATTTCGTTTCCTGCAATTAATTTGCGCAGAGCTTGATTTGGTGTATAGTTCATATAAACATATCCTCTTTTTAATAATATATGTTATAGTATATCATCTTTATAAATATAATTAAAGAACTATTTTTTTAATATAGCATATAATTGTATTATATGCTATAAAATTATAATATGTTGAATGTGAGAAAATTGTCAAAAATATAATTATTATAAAAATAAGGGGGATTTTTTTCATGTTATTGGAGACGATTGCGGCAATAATAATGAATTTTACATATCTGTTTTTAAAAGTTTCATCAAATGGAGAATTTCCCTCGCCGTTAAATGCCGCAAAGGAAAAAGAACACTTTTTAAAATACAAAGACGGGGATTTGGTTTCCAGGAACATCCTAATTGAGAGAAATTTAAGACTTGTCGCACATATTGTAAAAAAATATTACACTACATACAAAGATCAGGACGATTTAATTTCTATAGGCACAATAGGATTAATAAAAGCGATTGACACTTACAATATCGACAACGGCGCAAAATTTGCCACATACGCTTGCACATGCGTAAAAAACGAGATACTTATGTATTTCCGTTCAATAAAAAAAACGCAGTGCGAAACGTCCATATACGATTCAATCGATATAGATAAAGATGGCAATCCACTTACGTATATTGAACTAATAAGCTGTGAAGATACCATAGCCGACGACATAGATACAAAGATAAAAAGCGATTACGCAAAAAAAATTATTGAAACAAAACTCACAAAACGTGAAAAAGAAATAATACAAATGCGTTACGGCGTAGATAATATCAAACCTAAAACTCAAAAAGAAGTTTCTAATATTTTGGGGATATCGCGCTCCTATGTATCGAGACCCGTTTATGGACAATGGAAGAACCGGCAAAAAATCAATGAAATTTAATTAAAAAGAAAAGCGACCGTTCATAAGCTTTTTTATAAAGCGTCGATTTTTTCATATTTGAGGTCCTATATGTGTTGGCGGTGTGTTAAATCCCATATCTCCTATTCTGATAACTTTATTAAAAAAGAATTGGCTTAAAACACTTTGCGGCAAATCTTTAATTCTCCCATATTGCGTCATATCCCATTTATTTAAAATCGCTCTTTCTCCCAATCTTTGACATGAATTAATAACGGTATTCGCCGCATGAGATTTGGATAAATTTTTTTCTAAATATAATTTTGAAGCATCGGCTACACTCTTCCATATAATACCGTAAATTTGGGCAACAGAAAAATTTTCTAAAAGTGTTTGAATAACAATATTCGTTTTATCACCGGGATTAAAATCGTTAAATCCAACTGAACGTAATTGATACAATAAATACTCCAAGCATTCTTCAACGGCTATTTCTTTCCATAGTTCATAAGCCTCTTCACAAACATCATCAGAGTAATATTTAGGGTTTAAAATTTTATCTATTAATTCTTGTTTGTTGGGGAGTAGTGATACATTCAAATTATATATGACCTTGTACGTATAGTAAGTATTAGGAAAATTGTCTTTTTCATCTTGCGAAAAAGCCTCTAAAGGCGAACGGGGGCTAACAACAATAGCGTTATTATATATTACATCATTATATATAATTCTAAGTAATTTATTTGTTGGAGCAATCGGATTTTGTTCTTCAATTTGCGGTTTAATTTCATATAAATTTTCTTTAAGTAGTTCTCTACATATAGTGCCCAAATAAACTTTTATCTTAAATGGCAAATTTTCAAATTCAACGGACGGTTGTTTCTTTGAGTATGCTTCTTCTATTTGTTGAATTTGTTGTGCTTTCTTTATCGTATCTGTTATACGAATTAGATTTTTTTTAGCAACTTCATTATCTTTTTTTAATTCAAGACTTGTATTTAGCAGTTCTTGTGCTTTGTGAAAATTACCTTCTTTTTCGTAGATCAAAGATAAATTATTATAAATGCCACTTGAAGCATCCCCTTTATTAATAATAGATTCATATATTATTTTTGATTCTTCATAATATTTTTGTTCATAAAGTGAATAGGCAAATTCGAATAAATAATAATCTATGGAATCAATGTCTTTATTTTTATTATAATAATCGGCAATTACGTTATATTTTTTGAATTGAAATAATGTATTTATATTTTCGAAAATTATATAATCCAACATTTCTAATACTTCATTGATTGGCTTGTAATCATTTATATGTTCAAAAAGATATTTAATATATATATCTTCATGTTCATTATATAAAGAAAAATGTTTAATAATATCACAAGTTCTAATATAATAATTTGAATCTATATCCACAAAACCTTTTTTCATTGATAATATATGGAATATAAGTTTATTTAATCTATGGGATATTTCTTTTAATTCTTTTTTATTAAGTTTTTTAAAAGTACCTTCTTCGTCATCGTATTTTTTGGAATATATACATTTTAGCATTTCAATATCCAAATAATACTGTGAAAAAAGAATAAAATAATTCATATTATCATCTTTTGGCATTCCAACTTCTCGAATTAAATCCTCGAGTTTTTTATAAATTTTATCTACATGAAATTCATCTATACACCCTATCACTTTATCAAAAAGAAAACATAATTTTTCTTCCAATTGGCTATTATCGTAATTCTTATATATTTCTTTTATATAGTACATATATACGATAGAAAACTCTTCAGGATATAAAACTATATAAACTGTCTTGTCGTTAAATTTAAAACTTTCTATAGGCATTGTGAGTACCATCTTATCGTAGATTTCAGATGAAAACAAATTATTTAATATATTAAAAAGTTTATTTTCAATATGATTATTCACTTTTAATTGTGCCAAAACTTCATAAATTAAATTGGGGATTTTATAATCAGATATTGTATTTTCTTCCAAATCAGCTATAAAAGACTCTGAAAAAGCCTTATTAAAATTAATTGCTTTTTCGTATTCTCCGAAACCGCAATAAAGTTCTTTTATGCGAAAATTTAAGATCATGTAAATAAAACTTTTTTCATCTTCTACGGAGATTTCATAAATATTAAACATTTTAGATACGACATCATCTATTATACTTATATCTTTTTTATATTTATGAGAATATGTTCCATCTTCTTCTTTTTTTGGTAGTAATAATTCAAGCAAAGAAAATAATGTATCTTGATTTTTAATTTCGCTCATACTTTAACCTCTTTATTTCTATAAATTATTTAA
>Ga0123357_10004155_pt1 | contig 16886 bp, 18 predicted proteins | sample TergutEmb28metaG_FD_89873 | JGI IMG/M metagenome (GOLD analysis project Ga0123357, IMG submission 89873) | Embiratermes neotenicus P4 segment gut microbial communities from Petit-Saut dam, French Guiana - Emb289 P4 | ecosystem: Host-associated > Arthropoda: Insects > Digestive system > Gut ... | reverse complement strand
TCCCGAAGTCGGCAAGTAAGCCAATTTGATGGAAGCCGGCAGTTCATTTTCGTAGGTTTCAAGATGGATGGCTAACATGGCTTCGGAATAATCCTTTACCCAAAAAGAATGGTGATGAATAAACCCGCTGTTTTGAAAAAATGATTGCAAACGGGGTAAAACTTCATACGCCATCACCCATTTCATCTCATAAGGTACGCCGGGCATAGAAACCAATATTTTCCCTTCTCTTTCAAACCAAGTGATGGGCGCCGTACCCATTTTGTTTTGAATAACCGTACAACTTTCAGGCACAAAGGCTTGATCGTGCGTCAATTCGTTAAGAGTCTTATTCTTTGCGTGAAGAACTTCTTTGATAGTTTCTAAAGTCGTTTCGTCGAAAATCAATGAAGTCTCAAAAAATTTGCAAAGGGTTTTCTTTGTAATATCATCTTTTGTGGGACCGATACCTCCAGTAACCAAAACAATCGGGACTCTTGAAAGCGCGCGTTCGAAAGCATCCAAAATATCCTGTTCGTTATCGCCCACGGTTGTTTTGTAACGGATATCGAAGCCCCGTTTATTCAATTCCGGAGCCATCCATGCCGAATTTGTGTCAACTACTTGTCCGATCAACAATTCGTCGCCGATGGTAATTATTTCAACCTGAAACATGAACGTTTATTTTTTCTTTTTATTTAAATCTGCTTTTCTTGCTTTCAAACCTCTCCATATCAACCAAATTCCAACGAGAATAAAAGGGATACTCAACAATTGTCCCATATTTATTCCGATGAAATGTATCATTTTTTCCTCAAAATCTTCCTGAACATTTTTGAAATATTCCACCACAAAACGGGAAAGGAAAATACCAATCAGAAACACGCCGAATATCAATCCTTCATATTTATAATCTTTCCTTTTCCAATACATCCACAAGCAAATAAAACCGGTAAGCGTATAAAGAAAGGCTTCGTAAATCTGTGTAGGATGCGAAGGAGGAGAATATACGGCTGCGTATCCACGCGACCAGGCAGGTAAATTTTCAATAAAACGGAAAGCCCACGGAACGGTAGTTTCATGGCCATAAATTTCATGGTTCATGAGATTTCCCATACGGATTAACGCGCCCACAAAACCGACAGGCACCACCAACCGGTCGAAAGTCCACAACATACTTTTGTGTGTTACCTTTTTTGAATAAATCCACACGGCAATAATAATTCCTATTGTTCCACCGTGACTGGCGAGTCCGCCTTCCCAAGTTTTGTGAATCTCAATAGGATGTGAAAAATAATAACCCGGATTGTAGAATAAAACATGTCCGAGGCGGGCGCCGACAACCGTTGCTATAACAACATATATAAAAAGTTTATCGTACCAGTCCGGATTCAGCTTTTCATTATTCCAGATTTTTTTAACAATCCACAAACCCAAAGCAAAACCAATGACAAAGGCAAAGGCGTACCAACGAATTTCTCTGCCTACAAACGGTATGGTAAATGCTGTAGGATCAGCGTTCCATGTGATATAAGATAACAACATCGTTTTCTGATTAATTAATAAACTACAAAAGTATATAAAAAAATTGTATCTTTGTGCTATCTTTTTACAAAACAATTTATTTTAATGGAATTTATTATTATAGCGGTGCTTATCTTACTCAATGGAATTTTTTCCATGTCGGAAATAGCATTGGTTTCGGCACGCAAATCACGATTGGAAACAGAAGTGAAAAAAGGCAGCAAAGCGGCAAAGACAGCTTTGGATCTTTCCAATGAACCCGAAAAATTTCTTTCCATGGTCCAAATCGGAATGACTTTGGTTAGCATTCTAACCGGTTTGTATTCAGGTAAAGCATTTGCCGGCGATCTTGCAAAATTCATCGAACCTATTGATATTTTAGCGCCTTATTCCAAGGCAATCGCTGCTTTCCTCATCGTATTTATCGTAACTTTTTTGACCATCGTATTCGGCGAATTGATACCCAAACGTCTGGGACTCAGCATGTCCGAACGTATTGCAAAAATTGTAGCGACACCGATGCTTTGGTTATCTCGTATCATGAGTCCGATTGTTTGGTTGTTATCAAAAACTACAACTGCGTTTTTAAAACTATTCGGAATCCCGGACGATGAAAGTAAAGTGACCGAAGAAGAAATTAAGTCCTTGGTAAAAGAAGGTCTGGACGCAGGCGAAGTGCAAGAAGTGGAACATGACATCGTGGAACGGGTTTTCAGCCTCGGCGACCGCGACGTAGATTCTATCATGACGCCTCGCAACGATTTGATCAGATTGAATATTTCCGACGACAAAGATAAAATACGGGAAACCGTAATGGAAGAAATACATAATTTATATCCCGTTACATCGGGAGATTCGGAAGAAATTTCGGGGATAGTCTATTTGAAAGATTTGTTCGGACGTATCGATACTCCCGATTTTTCGATGGAAGAAATCATGCAGCCTGTTCAATATCTTCCCGATAACAAAAGCGTTTACGGCGCCTTGGAACTATTCAAAGAAGCGCATGTCAAATATGGATTTGTGACGGACGAATTCGGTGAAGTGAAAGGAATCGTTACCTTGAGCGATATTATGGAAGCCTTAGTAGGTGAAGTTCCTGAGGAAGGGGAAGAAAGTTCCATTATCGTACGTGATGACGGCAGCTTTTTGGTGGACGGACAATATTCGTTTTACAATTTCCTCGAATATTTTGATTTGGAAGAATGGTATCCTGAACATGATTACAACACATTGAGCGGTTTGATTTTAGATATTTTGGAGCATATCCCGAAGGAAGGGGAAAAATTCTCGTGGCATCACTTTGAATTTGAAATTGTCGATATGGATGGAGCGAGGATAGACAAGGTTTTGGTAACACAGGAATTAAATGATTCTATGCAATGATGACAATTCCATTATTTGAAGCATTGGTGGCCGTAGGCGGCAGAAGTAACAAGCAAGTTTCCGCAACGGAATATCTACATTCTGTTACCCAAAATTCGAGCGAAGTAAAAGAAGGTTCTTTGTTCGTCGCTTTGAAAGGCCAACGGGTGGACGGACACGCGTTTATCAAAGAAGTCGAGAGTCAAGGCGCAGTTGCTGCGGTTGTAGAATATGAAGTGGAAAACGTTCGGATTCCTCAATTCATTGTTCCCTCTTCCGTCATGGCTTTAGGCGATTTAGCGCGGATTTGGCGCGGAAGATTGAATATTCCTGTTATTGCAGTTACCGGAAGCGTCGGTAAGACCAGTACAAAAGAAATGATTGCTTATGTTCTTGAAGCCAAATTTGAAACACATAAAAGCCGGAAAAATTACAATAATGAAATAGGACTTCCCATCGAATTGATGAATTTAGACCAAAAACACCAATGTTCCGTAGTAGAATTTGGAATGAGAAACTTTAATCAAATCAATTATTTATCGAGAATAGCCCGTCCGAATATCTCTGTGATTACCAATATCGGCATGTCGCACATTGAAATTTTAGGTTCAAGGGAAAATATTGCAAAAGCCAAAGCGGAAATATTGGAAGGGATGGATTCGGAAGCCATTCTCATTCTTAATCGCGACGATGATTTTTACGATTATATCAAAGCCTTATCCCGTTGTGAAGTGATTTCTTTCGGTATGAGTCCCGAAGCAGATATCAGTATTTCAGATCTCTATCTGAATGAGAAGGCAAATCCGGGTTTTAAATTAAATGGTTTGCCGATCGAAATGAAAAATTGCGTCGGCAGACATCAGGCATACAATGCCGCCGTGGCTTATGCCATAGCTACTGAAATGGGTGTTCCTCAGGAAGATATTGTCGATCGGCTTGCCACTTTCAGCACGCCCGATCGGCGCGGCTCTTTTTCGCGTTCCAAAAACGGGGCTTTACTTCTGGATAATACTTACAACGCTGCTCCCGACAGCATCCAATCTTCTTTGCAAACGCTTTCCGAATTGGCCGAAAAAGGGAAAAGAACCATCGCAGTCATCGGAGAGATGTTGGAATTAGGCGCTTACAGTGAAGAAGCGCACCGACACATCGGGGAAATAATTGCCGGCATGAACGAACCGGCATTGTTGATTACCGTTGGCAAACATGCCAAATTAATCGGGGAAGAAGCCCGAAAAATGAATTGGAAGCATTTTGAAAATGCGGCTTCGGCAGCGCAATATCTGTTGACGGAAGTTGCCGGCGATGATATTGTCTTGTTGCAGGGTTCCAACGGAGTGGGATTGGATGTGGTAGTGAAGGCTTTGGAAGAATAATAATTTTTATCTATGGCAGAACACAATGAATTGGGCAAAGACGGAGAATCAGCTGCCGTTGCCTATTTGAAAAAGAACGGATACAAGATTTTGCATACCAACTGGCGGAAAGGTCATTTCGAGTTGGACATCGTCGCAGAAACAGAGGATGAGTTGGTTATCGCCGAAGTGAAAACCCGTTCCGAAGGAAGCATTACCGACCCGGAAGATGCGGTTACAAGCCAAAAAATCAGAAATATCGTTGCGGCTGCCGATGCGTATATCAAATTTTTCGACATTGATTTACCGGCGAGATTCGATATTATTTCCGTTATCGGGAAAAGTCCGAATTTTGAAATCGACCACATTGAAGACGCTTTTTATCCTCCGGTGAATATCAGGCGCTGGTAAAATAAACATCAAATGATATGAACGTAGAAGAACTTCATGAATATTGTCTTTCCATCAAAGGAACTACCGATGGTTTTCCCTTTGATGATGTTTCTCTGGTGCTAAAAGTCTTGGGAAAAATGTTTGCCTTAATCTCTTTGGACAGTCCGACATTACAAATCGCTTTGAAATGCGACCCGGAGCAAGCTCTTGAACTGCGGGAACGATACGCTTGTGTGGAATCGGCCTGGCATTTCAACAAAAAATACTGGAATACGATTTATCCGAATCGGGAAATGCCGGATGAAGAAGTGAAAAAATGGATTCGCCATTCCGTAGATGAAGTGGTGAAGAAATTACCCAAACGAGTTCAGGATGAATATTACAACAGCGGTGAGTAACATTATAAAAATCAAAGAAACCGATTCAACCAATCATTGGCTGAAAGAACAAAGCGAAAAGCAGTTTTTGGAAGAAGGGACGACCGTCATGGCCGAATACCAAACGGCAGGAAAAGGTCAGCGTGGAAACCGGTGGGAATCGGAAGTCGGGAAAAATATTACTTGCAGTTTGCTTTTGTATCCGGATTTTATACCGGTTAAACAACATTTCCTGCTTTCCGAAGCCGTTGCTTTGGGATTGAAAGATGCCGTAGAACAATATATTCAACCGATTAAAATTAAATGGCCTAATGACATTTATTATCAAAACCAAAAGATCGCCGGTATCCTGATAGAGAATGAACTGACGGGACAAATCATTGGTAAATCCATTATCGGTATCGGATTGAATGTCAATCAGGAACAATTTTCGAATGCTGCTCCGAACGCTGTTTCCATAAAACAAATTCTTAGGAAAGAAATAAACATCGACACTCTATTGGAAAAGATGATATATGCGATATTATTCCGTTACAACAAATTAAAAACAGGAAATATCGAGTCTATTATTTCGGCTTATCATGATTCACTGTATCGGAAATCCGGATTTTATTTTTTCTTGGACCAAAACGGTCAATTTAAGGCTGAAATAGAACGAGTTGCTGACGATGGTTTTCTGCATTTAATTACTGATACAGGGGAAGGACGTAGTTATGCTTTTAAGGAAGTGATTTATATTTAACTTTTTATTCTTCCGTAATGACAAACCAATAATTTACCGTCATCATCATGCAAGTGCATGCCATTCCCTTCGCAATAACGAAACATGGAACAATCGGCGCAAATACCTTTCCGCGCCCATTCACGATTACGAAAAGATTGGAAACGGTTATTCCAGACGTCCATAAAATCATCCTTGTAAATATTTCCCTGATGAAAATTCGCACGAATACTCGGACAGGCGGAAATCGAACCGTCGGCTAAAACAGAGGCAACATTTATCCCGGCATGACATTGGTAAAAATTGTCGCGAACTTCCATTTCATATTCACCAAGGAAACCTTCGCAACCATAACTCAAATGAATACGATTTTCTTTTCGAGTGGAACGGATAAAATCCAACACCAAAGTAAATTCTTCATTGGAAAGTTGAAATTCGGGAAATTCAGCAGCACGCCCTACGGGGAAAATGGTAAAAATTCGCCAATCTTTTACGCCAATATCAATCAGAAATTCTTTAAAAACGTCCAATTCATCTATGTTTTTTCGATTCACACAGGTAACAATATCCCAGACAATCTCCTGCTCTTCGGTTAACATGCGAATGGCGTTCACGGCATTCGCATAACTCTTCGGATGCCCCCGCAACCAATTGTGCGCATCTTCAAAACCGTCGAGGCTGATGGTAATAGAATGTAAACCGGCAGCCAGCAGCGAATCCAACCGGCTGCGATTCAGCAACATCCCGTTTGAGACCACGCCCCAAGGAAATCCTCTTTTATACAATTCCAATCCGCAGGCTTCCAAATCTTTTCTTACCAAAGCTTCTCCGCCGGTAAAAATAATCATGGTTTTGTTCGGATTGACGTGTGGTGTGATTTGATCGATTACTTTCAGGAAATCGGCAACAGGCATATCGGGTTGGTCGGCAACCACTTTACAATCGCTTCCGCAATGGCGGCAGGAAAGGTTGCATCGAAGCGTACATTCCCAGAAAAGGGTGTTCAATTCGTGAATATGCGTATTATTTTTACGGATTCTGCGGAAAAGTTCCAGAGCTACTCGTTTGCGAAGCGAAGGCTTTTTGTTCATTAATTTTTGATTTCGTTCAGTTTCACGTTTACAGTTACGGTATATTCACCTTGATACCAGTTTCCGCTTGGTTTTTTGGTTTGTTTGGCATCGTGGAAATCAACCTGTAGCGTATCAGATTGAAACAAACCATTTTTTTCACCATCGATATCATCCACATAAATAGGTTGTATCGAATTATTGACATCTAATGGAAAACTATTTTCTGTGAGTTTAAATTCGCCTTTCGCATCGGTTGTTACGGAAGCTTTCGGTTGATATGGTGTCGGCATAACACCATAAAGATAAATACCTTGAATATCAGAACTATATCCAACCCGTATTCCTTCTATGGGTTTTCCGTTTGCTTTATTTACTACTGCACCTTTGACGGTATAATCCACAGATGGAGAACCGTATTCCTCTCTTGGATCAACTATTACACAATTGCTAAAACCAAGCAACCCAAGTAAGCCCGCTAATGCCCAGTTGGTTCCTTTGATAAGTGTACGATTTATTTTCATGATATAAGTAATTTAAGTTATATCCTAATTAAGGATAATGATAAAAATCGTAAAACGTTGCGTGGGTTGCAAAAAAACATTATTTTTTCGTAAATGATTCTTTCGCTGCAATTGTCAACTGTTCATACCATTCTTCGCCAAACTTCCGAATCAAAGGCTCTTTTAAAAATTGATACACTTTGACATTATTTTTCTTTCCCAAAATTCGGGCAACTTCACAGACACTCCAACGATGATAATTAACCGCCCGAAAACCTTTGTATTGCGCTACCCGCACCGGATACAAGTGACAGGAAACCGGTTTGTAAAAATCAGTTTTTCCTTCACGGAAAGCTTTTTCAATAGCGCATTTGCAACAGCCGTTCTCATCGTAACAAGTAAAGACACAATCTTTTCCATCCACAATGGAAGTAACGAATTCGCCATCTTTATCCACATAAACAACTCCTTGTTTTTCAATAATTCTTTTTGCCTGAGAGGATAAATCATTCCAAACCAACGGAAGAACTTCTTCTAACCGAATCACTTCTTCTTTTTCTACCGGAGCGCCTGAATCGCCTTCTACGCAGCAAATACCTTTGCAAATGGATAAATCGCATTGGAAATTTTCTTCCAATACGTCGGGGCTAATTATGGTATCTTGAATTAATAGCATGATATTACAACTAAATCAGATCTTGTAATTTTCGAGGATCTTGTCTACAATCAAATATTGCAGAAATGTGAATAATATTCTTTTTTATATAATAAACGACTTTATACCTTTTCCTTACCACCAAAGAGCGATATATATGAGAAAGACCTAACAACTCAGGTTCTATTGCTGCTATTTGGGGAAAATTTTTCAATTTTTCAATTTCATCAAGAATATGATTATGAATATGAATTGCGGCATTAACGTTTTGGCTTTGAAGAAAATAATAGATTTTTTCCAATTGCATTAATGCATAGTCGGAAAAAATTATTATCATGGTTTTGGAAATTTAGCTCTTATTTCTTCTATTGTGTGAACTCGCCCTTTTCGAAAATCTTCTTCCGAACGGGATATTGATTCTCTTAACGCTTCCGGTGTATAGCAACAAGATACTTTTTTTAAAGTATCGTCATCAAAACATGTTTTTGTTGTATCTAATTCAATAATTGCCATATTTCATATTTATTTGTATAAATAACAAAACAAAGGTATATCTTTTATCATTAGTAACAAAAAAACTATTACATTTTTTCCATTTCTTTCCCCCTAAACCCCTCATTAAACGTCCCTCTATCATAAACCAAACTCCCATTAACAAAAGTTTTTTCCACTTGATGCGAAAAAGTCGTTCCTTCCATAGGCGACCAACCACATTTATACAGAATATTTTCTTTACTGACCGTCCATGACTGATTCGGATTGACCAAAACCAAATCGGCATAATATCCTTCACGAATGAAACCTCGATCTTTGATACCAAACAATTTAGCCGGAGCATGCGCCATCTTTTCAACAACCAATTCTTCGGTGAAAACGCCTTGTTTGCATAATTCCAGCATAGCTGCCAAAGCATGCTGAACCATTGGTCCGCCGGAAGCTGCTTTTAAACAGGAACCTTGTTTTTCCGCTAAAGTATGAGGAGCATGGTCGGTCGCAATAACATCTATTTTACCTTCAATCAATGCTTTTCGCAATGCATCACGGTCGGTTCGAGATTTGATTGCCGGATTCCATTTGATTAAATTGCCTTTTTCGGCATAATCTTCATCGCTGAACCAAAGATGATGAATGCACACTTCGGCAGTTATCCGTTTTTCTTCTAAAGGTTTGGACTCCAGTAAAGACAATTCTTTCTCGGTGGATAAGTGGAAAATATGCAAGCGAGAATTATATTTTTTTGCCAAACGTACGGCTTCGGAGGATGATTCGAAGCAGGCTCGTATATCCCGTATTTTCGGATGAAAAGTAATGTCCAAGTCTTCACCGTATTGTGCAATGTAACGTGCTTTATTAGCAGCAATGACAGTTTCGCTTTCACAATGAGTAACGATGATTTGATCTATTCCGGAAAAAATTCTTTCCAACGATTGCGGATTATCGACAAGCATATTCCCGGTCGAAGCGCCCATAAAAACTTTAACGGCTACCGCTCTTTTTGCATCTTCTTTTTTCAGTTCATCAATGTTGTCGTTGGTTCCGCCAATCATAAAAGAATAATTAGCCATGGAATTACGTGCGGCAAGATCAAATTTATTGTTTAGAGCTTCAATTGTAACGGTTTGAGGTATTGTGTTCGGCATATCCATGAAAGAGGTGATTCCTCCGGCAATAGCTGCTCGCGATTCGCTGTGAATATCGCCTTTGTGCGTCAAACCCGGTTCGCGGAAATGAACTTGGTCGTCGATGAGGCCGGGGAGAAGTAAAAGTCCGGAAGCGTCAATTTCATTCTCACTCGTCATTGCGAGCCGCTTGCGGCAAAGCAATCCGGTCTTTAGATTGCTTCGGACTTCGTCCTCGCAATGACGATCAATTGCTTTGATTCGCTCTCCCTCTATCAACACATCGGCTTTTTCCCGTTTCCCTTCATTGATAATTAAAGCATTTTTTATAAGAATCATAGTTATTCTTAGGCCTTTTACTTTGAGCCTTTTACCTTTCGCCCTTTAAACAAACTATTCCATTTCAATTGAATAACGCCAAATAAAGCTTCTTCAAATATACTGCTACTCATCTTGGAAACGCCTTCAACACGATTGATAAAGATAATTGGAACTTCTTTGAGCTTGAATCCTAAGGTGTAAGCCGTAAATTTCATTTCAATCTGAAAAGCGTAACCTTTGAAGCGAATGGCATCCAAATCAATGGTTTCCAATACTTTTCGTCTATAACATTTGAAACCGGCTGTAGTATCCTTAATATTCATTCCTGAAACAATCCGAACATAAATGGATGCAAAATATGACATTAAGACTCTCGACATCGGCCAATTGACTACATTGACACCTGTAATGTAACGGGAGCCGATAGCTACGTCTGCTCCGTCCTTCGCGCAGGCATCATACAAACAGATTAGATCTTTCGGATTATGGGAAAAATCGGCATCCATTTCGAATATATATTCGTATTCTCGTTCTAAAGTCCATTTGAAACCGGCTATGTAAGCAGTTCCCAAACCCAATTTCCCTTCGCGCTCAATAATGAAAAGACTATCCGGATATTCATTTTGTAAACGTTTGACAATTGCCGCTGTTCCATCGGGAGAACCGTCGTCAATAATTAAAATATCGAATTGTTTTTCTAATGAAAAAACCGTGTGGATTATTTTTTCGATATTCTCTTTTTCGTTATAAGTCGGAATAATTACAATGCTGTTGCTCATCTATCGGCGTTTTTATTTCTGCAAAGATAACGCATTTTTTATTACGTATATTTTCCGAAATAAAAAAAATTCTAAGATTCTATTTCTTAATGAATATTTATCCTGTGCTAATTTGTAAATCAGCACAGAGTATTGGTAAATATCACGTATATATATTTCATTTTTAACAAATTGTAAAAATGCGTACTATGAGTATTTTTATTTGGTTTTTATTCATTTTTTATGTAAATGAAAATCAAATAAAAAAAATTTGTCTATTTTTTTTATTATTCATATCTTTGTGAACATATTTGTAAACTAAAAATGTTGTTAATATGAAAAATGCTCTGTCTGTAACTTTATTGTTTGTTTTAGTAAATATTGCAAATTGTGTAGCACAAGTAACTATCGGCTCGAATGATAAGCCGAACTCAACTCTCGATGTAAGAGGCCAAGGCAATGTCGCAACTTCGCATGATGGTATTATCGCTCCCAGACTGACGGGCGACCAATTAGCAAGCAAGGATCCATCGGCGTACGGCGCCGATCAGGATGGAGCAATCGTTTACGTGACCGCAGCGGCAAGCGTTTCAAATAGAACTGGGAAAGTAATCAACGTAAAGGCTCCGGGCTATTATTACTATGATTATGCGGATAATGTTTGGGAGGAAATTGCGCAATTCCAATCCCAATCCCAATCCCAATCCGGATGGTTTTATATGCCTCCGTCGCTTATCGATACTGACCCCGGTATAGGAAAAACCATCGATCTTTTTGCTACATATAATGCATCCATTACTAATTCGATTAAGAGCGGCAGCACTGATTTTTCCACAATAGAACCGATTCTTACGGCGACGGACTATGATTATTATATATTGGGTTATGATGCAACTCTATTTGCTAATATTTCCCTCTCTACTACAGGCATAATGACTTACGACGTTATCGGCAGAGCCACTAATGAAAGTTACATCACGATTGCTTTTGCCAAGAAAAAATAATTGTTTCGCATGAAAAATAAAACTGTGTTTGTAGTATTGACAGGGTTGTTTATGCTGCATTTTTCTTTTGACTTGAAAGCGGCAGTAAGTATTGATATTACTAATCCCGATGTAGGTCCCGGCTCCGGATGGGTAAATTATTTTCCTGTGAGCGGACAATATGATTATATTGGAGACACATGGGTTGGTGATGGGAAAACATCAATTGACATAGTAGGTGATGCTACTTATCCGGCTATATATATCCAATTCAATAATGACGGAAGTGAAATAGCTGTTCGAATACGCGTGAATACATATGATACAGACAGTCTTGGAGTTGTCCGGCTATTCAAGAGATTTGCCTATATCGGTATAGACGCCAATGATAATGGCACCATCGACTTTTTCATCGGCGCCTATAATCCTACCGGTGCTGTTGACGCAGGTTGGTTAGGAATATATCCAGCTCATCCTGAAGCATTTAATGACGCTGTTGGACAGACCGGCATCACCAATCCGATTATGCTTTTTACGCCCCAATCCGGCGTAAATTATTCTTTTTTACAGACACAGGATGGCAGTAATTTTTCAGGGAACCCTGACTATTTTATCACTTTTAAATTCAAGGTTTCAGATATTGCAAACGCCATTGTCGGTAATACAAAAGAAAATGTAACGTTCACACCACAAACTCCGTTTACTTTCATCGCGGGAACATCAACCCTCGATAATCTCTTAAGTGGGGATATTAGCGGCGTTGACGATGTAAATGGACCATATCCTTCGTGGCCTGCAATAGAGTCTCAGCCTATTTCGACAAACGGAGATATTTGGTATACGGTTACCTTTGATTCAAACGGAGGTGAAGTCAGCGCTTCTCCAAGGCAAATCCCTGTTAAAGCCGGAGATACTATTTCGTCGTTTCCGGTCGCCCCTGCTAAGCGGAATGGGTATAAATTCGTAGGATGGAGTCGCAGCGCCTATGATGGAGATCCAATGACTTATCCGTTCAGTTTAGAAACACAGATAACAAATAACGTAACTATTTACGCTACATGGGAACCGGATCCCGAGGGATACTATCCGTTCAAGGAAGACACTGTACACTTCGATCCGAGCGGCGGCAGTTGGGCCGGCGGCGTTACTTACTATCACGAGATTACAGTTGACGGGAGCGTCAGGACGTTGCCGCCAATTCCCAATCCGCCTTCCGATCCGACTCTTATCAAAAACAATGAAAAATATGTTTTTGGCGGGTGGGTAATAAATTACAAAACTTATATTAATTATGTAGGTTCCGGGTCGACAGCTATGCCGGGTCCTAATATTATCGAATATTCCGGAACGGTTAATATCAAAGATTCGATTCAATATTTTTGTTGGCCTGATCTTGTCAGTGAAAGCGTTAATAGAACTTATCAAGCGCATGACGGTCAAATGGAATATACCGTGTATGCTTTGTGGATGGAAGTTCCTGCCTCGGGACAATCTCCTGCACAAATTGATTTTTATGACAATATCTATGATAATAGCGGTCAAACATCTTTTCCTCCACAATACGGTATGCTGTTATATACTGCGTTTGGTTCAAACAATGATAAACCGGCTTTTGTATCTTTGCCTATTACCCGCCAGGGATACACGTTTCATGGTTGGGATACGAGACCGGACGGGACCGGTACGCGCTACTTAGATCCTAATAGCGCAACAGCAACAATGACCGCATGGTTAGCAACACAATTCCCCGTTAATACGATTACGAATCTTTATGCAATTTGGGTAGCAGATGGTTATGCCGTGCAATTTTTGCCTAACACCGTTGATTATAATCTCACGAGATTAATTGGTACTCCTTCCGGTGATTTTGGGTATAAATTATGTCCTGTGACCACATACGGTATTATTTATCCGAATTATCCAACCCCTGATCCCACCTTAAACGGGTATTATTTCATGGGTTGGAACACTAAACCCGACGGTACCGGTTTCGGGGTTGATCCTTACATTAGAGCAGGCGATTTGATAAGATTTTCTTTATTTTCGCCTACTGACAGTGTCCTTGTAAGCGGCAAGATGGTTACGCAAACTTTACAATTATACGCGCTATGGCAAACAGATTCGGACGCAGTGCCTACTACGGTAACTGTAACATTTGACGCCATGGGTGGTACGCATATCAATACTTCGTCTCTTGGACCGCCTTATTATGCGCCAACCGATATTTTGTATCAGCATCAATTATTGGATTTAACTGCTACCAACGGATTTTTGCCGTTTGTTCCTACTCCTGAATGGACAAATAATACCTTTTCCGACGGAAAGCCGTATTATGTCTTCTCCGGTTGGAGTTTTAGCAACGCTCCCGATCGTACTGTCGCCGATCCGGAAATCGTCAATTGGCGAAGCGATCCCCGTTTCATGGCCGGAGATACAACGGTCTATGCGGTTTGGAAGAAAAATTTCTATCAAAATATCATCATTAATCGTCATCTTATACAGCGTATTAAAGTTAAGGAATAGAATCCTCAAACTTTTTTAACGTATATCGCTATTTTGCATATATGAACATATTTCTTTACCTTTGTCCCGCAGAGACAAAGCATATTTAACTTTTAAAATTTTTCGACATGAGAAAATGGCGGGTGGAAGATTCGGCCGAATTGTACAACATTCATGGTTGGGGTTTAGATTATTTTTCCATTAACGAGAAGGGACATATTACGGTTACTCCTAAAAAGGGAAGCGCTCAAGTCGATTTGAAAGAATTGATGGATGAATTGGTACTCAGGGATGTAGAAGCTCCCGTTTTATTACGTTTTTCGGATATTTTGGATAATCGTATCGAAAAAATTTCTAATTGTTTCAAGATTGCAGCAGAAGAATATAGTTACGAGGCGCAGAATTTTATCATTTATCCGATAAAAGTCAATCAGATGCGTCAAGTTGTAGAAGAAATCGTAAGTCATGGAAACAAATTCAATATTGGACTGGAAGCCGGGTCCAAACCGGAATTGCACGCCATATTAGCGATCAATACAAGTCCCGATTCTTTGATTATTTGTAATGGTTACAAAGATGAAGACTATATTCAGTTGGCGCTTTTGGCCCAAAAAATGGGTAAACGAATTTTTATTGTGGTAGAAAAATTAAACGAGTTAAAACACATTGCGGAATTATCCAAAAAGATGAAAATCCGTCCCAACATCGGAATTCGTATCAAGTTGGCAAGTGCGGGAAGCGGCAAATGGGAAGAATCGGGTGGGGATGTCAGCAAATTCGGACTTTCGTCGAGCGAACTTTTAGACGCTTTAGATTTCCTGGAAAAAAGCAAAATGGAAGATTGCCTAAAGTTGATTCATTTCCACATTGGTAGCCAGGTAACCAAAATTCGCCGTATCAAAAACGCTTTGCGTGAAGCCTCGCAATTTTACGTACAATTGCGTAATTTAGGATATGCCGTTGAATTTGTGGATATCGGCGGAGGTTTGGGCGTGGATTACGATGGGACTCGTTCGTCAGGAAGCGAAAGTAGCATGAACTACTCGATTCAGGAATATGTCAACGATTCTATTTCTACTTTAGTCGATGCCAGTGTTAAAAATAATATTCCGCAACCGAATATTATTACCGAATCGGGACGATCATTGACTGCTCATCATTCCGTACTGGTGTTTCAGGTATTGGAAACCACTACCTTGCCTGAATGGGAAGAAGATGAGGAATTACCGGAAAATGCGCACGAATTGGTGAAGGAGTTGTACAAATTGTGGGACGAAATGAACCAACCTCGTTTGATTGAAACTTGGCACGACGCCCAGCAAATCCGTGAAGAATCGCTCGATTTGTTTAGTTTGGGTATGTTGGATTTAGTTACCCGCGCACAAGTAGAAAAGCTGTATTGGTCTATTGCCCGCGAAGTCCAACAGATGGCGATGAACATGAAACATGCGCCCGAAGAGCTTCGAAAAATCTCAAAAATGTTGCCCGACAAATATTTTTGTAATTTTTCATTATTTCAATCTTTGCCCGATTCTTGGGCAATTGACCAAGTTTTCCCGATCGTTCCGATTTCCCAGTTGGACGAAAAACCTAACCGTACGGCCACTTTGCAGGATATTACCTGTGATTCGGACGGTAAAATCGATAATTTCATCAACATGATGAATTATACTTACCATCTGCCGGTGCATTCCCTGAGCAAGAAAGAACCGTATTACATCGGCGTATTCTTAGTTGGCGCCTATCAGGAAATATTGGGTGATTTGCATAATTTGTTCGGAGATACAAATGCCGTACATATTTCTGTTACCAAAGATGGTCATCAAATTGAACAAGTCATTGATGGTGAAACCATTGCCGATGTATTGGAATATGTGGAATACAGTCCGAAAAAATTAGTCCGTAATGTTGAATCTTGGGTGACATCTTCGGTGAAAGAAGGCAAGATTTCCGTGGAGGAAGGGAGGGAGTTCCTTTCCAATTATCGATCAGGGCTTTACGGTTATACTTATTTGGAATAAAAAATAGGATATTTATAAAATTTATCTTACTTTTGTTGTGATTATCATTAAATAAAAAATGAATTATGATAAGTTTAATTTTAAGTTTGATTTTATTTATAACAAATGGTCATACGACCGTAAAAAATGAGCGCGTTATGAAATTTGAATTAGTAAAACTACCGTATGCACCGGATGATCTGGAACCGGTAATCAGTAAACAAACCATTGAGTTTCATCATGGTAAACATCTCCAGACCTACGTGAACAACCTGAATAATCTGATTCAGGGAACAAAGTTCGAAAACGCTGATCTCGAAACGATTGTAAAAGAATCGGATGGCGCTGTTTTCAATAATGCGGGGCAGACATTGAATCACAATCTTTATTTCCTGCAGTTTTCTCCCAAAGGAGGCGGACAACCTTCAGGAAAATTGGCTGAGGCAATCAACGCAGCATTTGGGTCATTCGAGAATTTTCAAAAAGAATTTGAAGCAGCCGGAGTTGGTTTGTTTGGTTCGGGATGGGTTTGGCTTGCAGCAGACAAAGACGGAAAATTGTCCATCTCTAAGGAAGGCAATGCCGGAAATCCGCTGACTAAAGGTTTGAAACCTCTTTTGTGTTTTGACGTTTGGGAACATGCTTATTATCTTGATTATCAGAATCGCCGCGCCGATCACTTGAAAGCGCTGTGGCAGATAATCGATTGGAAGGTGGTTGAATCGAGGTATTAAGTTTACATAAACGAGGATGTAAAAGTT
>Ga0123357_10004154_pt1 | contig 16887 bp, 5 predicted proteins | sample TergutEmb28metaG_FD_89873 | JGI IMG/M metagenome (GOLD analysis project Ga0123357, IMG submission 89873) | Embiratermes neotenicus P4 segment gut microbial communities from Petit-Saut dam, French Guiana - Emb289 P4 | ecosystem: Host-associated > Arthropoda: Insects > Digestive system > Gut ... | reverse complement strand
GTGGCCCGAAACATGTTGAGCAACCTATAAAGGAGAAATAAACATAATACTAAAAGTGACATCTAGTTGGTCTCTTTATCCACATTGAACTACGATGCACGGTCAACCATACATCAAAATTTTTAAAGCAGTAGGTCTAATAACTAAGAGAACCTATATTTGCCCTTTTCCAGTCGCTGAACTAATTGAGTAACATGTTATAAAACTAAAAATAGGTGAAATGCTGTTTAGTAGTTTCTTTCTGGCATGTCCAACTGTACATCTACTCGTTACTCCAACCTGTTTATTACATGTCAAAAGTACGCATCCAAGACCAAAGTCAATGTACATTGAAATATCATCAGCAACACGCAGAATCGTCTTTGAGGAAGACTAAAAATTCTAGATTGGAGCCAAACCAAAGAAATAAGAGAGCTGAACTGCGATCCAAACATCCTCTTGCACTGACAAAAACAGAGTGGCCATATTTCTCGCTGTAAATACCATGTACACCTTTACTAAACCTCTCAAATTTCATAAATGTTTGATTTTGGCGACTTCGAAACTTCTTGTTCTTAGGCACTTGCGTCATGTATCTAATGTGTGATTTCGGCTGTCGAGGTGCTTGACTGCGCCGTGTGCCGACGTTCTTCCAACGTTTCATCTAACACTGCAGTCGCCAGAGTAAGGGTGAATGCGTATCGGCCGACAGACCAAAATACGATTTAAGGGTAAGAGGCGGAAATTTGAACTAACCGCAAATCCTTGTCCCTTGTTAGATTCAATCACTGCTAGGTATGAAACACACAGTCGGAATGTGCAAACAGTGCCTCATGAATTACTGCAGGGTGTGAGCTTACGTCATCGCCTTGACAAGTTCATACTAAGGACTGAAACAGGACCACCAAACAACAGAAAGGCTGTGGGCGGATGACTGCGTCAAGCACAAGTCTAAGTCCTTTGTTAGGTTAAACCATACCTGTGTAGGAAACACGTGGCCTGAATTTGAAAAAGGCACATTTACATTTAAACAGGCTTAAACCAATGAGTTCGGCCAGAGCTGTTGCTGTGATGGGAAGAGCCTCCCGCCATGCAGTTAGTCTCCTGACAAGGAAATCTTTGTGTGGGAGGATGTCTGGAGGCTGAGTCAAGAAAGGGTGTGATGGAATGGGTGAAGGGCTCCAAGATTGTAGGGGGATCACTTAGGTTGAAGGCGTCAGTGACAGAGAGAAAAGGTAGGTACTGTCTTTTTGTCTATGCCCTGGCATTTGCCATAAAACTGAGGAAAATCCAGGAAAACCTGTCGGGGTACAAGGTAGACGATTAGTGTTGACACTAATCCTTGTGTCCACTTGTTCTCCTTGTTACTGACAGCGTCGACTGGCCTGTTTAACTTCGGTTGCATTTGATGGTGAAGACGGAGGGAGACATCAGGCAGCCCTTGGTCAGCAAAGTGCCTTTCCTGTTGCCGATCTACCAGTTTCTGTCAGTTTCTGAAGGTCCTTGTTCCACGGAGTTCGATAAGGCAGTTGACGCACGTTCCTATCGCTGAATCACCTAGGACACTATTCAATTTTTCGTCATATAGGGACTAGGAATAGTTTATATTAGAGTATCATTATCACAATACACCACGGAATATATCCGAAACAGATTTATTAAAATCATTACTCTACGTACCTTTCCTTTCATGTTCAGTAATTCGATTTTTTGTGGTTCCCAAAATAAATGCTTTTGTCGCTAAGATACCCTCAGTATTACGTACATCAAAATCCGCAATTAAAAATTAAAAAAACAAAAATCTTTTGGTAAGTTAGTATAGTCATGACCGAGTACAAGTGTGTGAATTTAGCAAAAATAAATCGGCTTTGCAAGCGATGAAAAAAATTCCTATGCTCCGTATGGCGTGTCAAGCTCTACATCTTTATGCAAACTAGTGCACTAACCCTAAATATTGAAGTCATTTTGTAACTGAAATTTCACAGAAGACATTGTAATTTTCGACGATTTAAGTCTTCTGGGACGTTACGCCGTGTCGACTTGTAAGCAGATATCGACGTTTCGAATGACTACTTGGCCATGAAAATGGTGGCACTAGGCTCTTACGACATGTCGATAACAACTTACAAGTCGACACGGTGCAACACACCTACACGGTGCAACACACCTACACGGTGCAACACACCTACACGGTGCAACACACCTACACTTCGGTCTTCATCAATATCGCCGTGGAAACTTGAAATCTCACATTATAAACTTTAATTTATTATATTCAAATTCACAACGTATCTGGAAACACTCACTAAGAAAACAGAAAAACCTCGTTAATACAGCACACAGACAGACAAGCAGTAAAACTTTCGGTGTTATAATTATTATTACTACTTTTTAGCGTGTTATTTAACGACGTTGTTAATTGCCAAGATTATATAGCGTTGGTGGTATATGAATAAATGAGAGTGCGGCATTAGTGGAATGACAGTGACAGAGGAAAACGGAAGCACGGGAAAAGAAACCAGTCCCAGTGCCACTTTGTCCACCATAAATCTCACATGCAGTGTCCTGGCATTAAATCCCTGCCTTTGCGGTGAGAGACCAACCACCAACCGCCTCAGCCATGCACGACCCGTACGCACTGCATTATATTCTGGCAATCAGCTTTTTCATCATTACTTTCCGTTCCTACACGCAACAAAATCCTGGGTCAAACAATTATTCATTAACACACGTAAAGGACGTCCGGAAGGTGATGGTCGCGTAAAAATTGGAGAAACTTTTCACCACTACAAACTTGAGAAAAATGAATCCACTGTCTAAAAATGAATAAGTTACAGTAGAGTTAAACACGTCAATGCTACGAGAAAATAAAAAAATGACATGTTAAATTTACAAGTGAAATGGGTTGCAGCATTAAGTAATCCAGCCTTTCTGAACTTGGACTTTTAGGTAATTACTTTCTGTTGATAGGTAATGTAGCCGATTGTGGCTTTCTGCGATAAATATTACATAGCAGCGCTTTTGGGATCTTAATAAATCAAAAGGAAATAAGCCAAGATATAATCCACGGACTTCTCCAGCCACAAGGATGATGCGGTGATAAGGTGTTTAATTGTTAAACGTACAGAAAAAGGTAAATAGTGGACAAATTAAAATCTGTTCTCAAGTGTAGGAAACAAAACTCACAAGACAAATGAGCGTTACGGAATTCACGAACTTTCTTAGGCAACAGGACTATAGTTTTGAAGAAGGAAAATTCCCTCATTAAAAGAACAACTGCCTGCGTCATCTCAAGCGAAAGCGTTGGACTTCAAACATAGCGAGTTAAGTTCTTCTAACACGCTGCAGCAAATTATTGATAGACTCGTAAATAAAAACGTGATGAAATACCGGATAGTTGTAAAGAAAACTGCGATTTCTCAACATAACTACCGTCATTGAATTGGTACGATTTCAGAGAACGTAAAAGAATAATGGAATTTCATGTACTGAACGGCAGCGGAAATTTTCAGTGCCATGAATGGGCTGATGTAACAGTTGAGAGAGAACTGTCTGAACGAGTAATAAGGAAGTAACTAAGACAATAGTTCCACAATTATTAACATTTGAGGGGGAAAGAAACAATGCATGATTCAATCTAAATTTCGGTGCTAGGAAATTCAAACATCTTAGAAGTCTAGGCCTATATAACATCAAGTTTAGCGCCCAGTCCACTCCAAAATCGTGTACTCATTCCTGTCGCAAAGATACTCGTACGTATTTACGTTATACGTGCATTGCCTATCTTGTATTAATTACTGCTCCGACCTAGTCCCCATTTACGTCGAAAATGTTTGCTAGCATTTCAACGTTTTTCAATAATATTAACTCCAAAATAAGGCCACAGAAAGATTTCCCAAAGATCGATTCCCTACACATTTACCTCGAGCTATTATGGTATCCCACCAACCTTCAAGTATTCTTTTCAGACGAACGTTAGTAACCTGGTGCGAAAAGTGTTTTTGAGCCCGTTGACATTGGCCAGAGAGGAATGGAGGGGTACAAATCAGTAGGCTAAAAGTGAGAAACCTCGAATGCCGCCATCTGCCACTCCTAAGGGATTCCTGTCGGTGGACTCAGTACAGCATATTTTTAATAAGAAATCATTAGTACAAGACGTAAGTTGTCACGGATAATTTATTACCAAATGCGAACTGTAATTTATAAAATGGAAATATCAGTGGCGCTTGCAGCATTGACACTTATAATTACAACAAAATGAGAAACAATACTTAACGGCAATTAATACAATATACGAGCATGTGATTATCACATATCAGAAGCCTTGTCATATATCTACGTCCTTAATTAATGTACTAATGAAAAATGGGCATAACAGTGCCATGAAACAATATCAAGAAGTACCAGTCCACTGTAATTTATGTTTTACGTCAGTTGTGAGATCTCGCATAAATTCACATTTTAATCTTGAGTTTTAATTTTTTGTATAAAATATACATTTGATGGTGATCAGATTGATGGAAATATGTAGTGTTTGATGAAATAATAGAGAAGGATTGTGTCAGATGGAAAAAAACAGTACTGTTTATGTAACAATATTATGGACTAGACTGCCACTTTTCCTTCTGATAATGAAAACATAGATTTGCCGCAAAGTCGGAACTCAGTGGAATTAAATTACGTGGCACACAATTCTTTAGATGCCAAAACCTGTACAAATAGTTATTACTTACGACATGAGGTTAATATAACAGGAACGACGACAGAGGGGAGAAAACATGTTTCAACGCAATATTGGAGAGGCAAAAGTTTTCAAGGAAAACAGATGCCAAATTTCTCTTTCAGTCAGGAGACCGTCTGCAAGTCTTACCTAAACAGATAATATTTTGTTGGTGACGTAAAGAAATTCGGGGTAAAATGCGTTTGGTTTAACAAGAATTTGCTTACTTGAGTAAACACGCGGTAACATTGTTTTCAGTAAATATAAACACAATGGCGGTCGAGTGGGTAGCAATCCTGCTTCGCAATCCTGCTTCTCCTGATTCAAAAATTGGTCCGGAGTCCGGCTAAATATAGCGACTGGAGGTTTTGTCGTTTTGCTCAGGCAAACAGCTAAATAAGAGGCTTAAATAAAATGGGCCAAGACCGCTTCCTACCACATTCCTTGCAATTCACGAAGCATCACTCATCCTACCATCTGATGCTGTCGAGTTTGAGCTACTTCCAACAAACAATACACCTAGAATAAACACAGGGCAGATTCGTTGTTTACGAAGTTACTGGGACGGGAGGGCGAAAGAAAGGGGGCAATCTTACATTCCATGGGGTATGACAAAGCACCTTTGGGTTAACTTAAAAACATACATATTGACATGAAAGAGATGAGAAAGCGTAGTGGGCTGTCACGAATAGGCTACGAGCTGGACGATCCGAAATTCGATTCTCGGCAGAGGCAAGAAATTTTCCCATCTTTAAATGGCGAAGCAGGCTCACGCGCCTACCCAGCCTCCTACTCGATGGGTACTTGTATTCTTCCTCCGGAGGTAGAAGGGCCGAGGCGTGAAGCTTAACACTCAATCCCACTCAGCGCCGAGGTAATGAATCAGTGGAGCTACACTTCTAGTCCTACAGCATGTTTTCTTGGGGTCAGCAGCGACAACTTTATCTTTAGTAACTTGACATGGCACTAAACTAGGCACAAATGGCGACTGCAGATGGCATATACGCCTACAAACACAGCGATATGTGTAGTTCTCAAACAACGTGTTCCTTCTTTAAAAAAAAAAAAAAAGGTTAAATAATTATGAAAAGACGCGTGGTAACAACGGTCGATACCGTCGACGACGACAATGAAATTAATTAATGTCATCTCCCAGACATCATACCACGTAACACCTCTACAGTTCCAAAATTGCGAATCAGATCTTGAGTTACAGAGTCCCATTTTTTCACTTCAGTTCTGAAAATCAGCTGACAATCCCTTATATTTGTAAAGTACTCAATCGTCGAAATTACACACACACACACACACACGAGCATACGAAACACATAAATACATTATGTGAGCAAAATGCAGGTTTTCTTAACGTTACAGTAGGTGGTAAATATAGTTACCACTGGACTTTAAACGGATAATATTATGCCAGCCCTCGTCCAATTTATACACTCAGTGTCATGTTGTGTGCCAACAGTCAAAAGGTAGGCCTAACTGAAGTGCCTTACAGACCTTACTAGTGTACAGAAGATGTAATGGCAAGTGAACGTCTACATGTGGAATAAAATAAAGACGCCACAACTCAGACAACTGAAACATCAGTAATGCGAACACTACAAGCCAGAATTCAATTAAATTAATTTAACTTCAGCTAAGTTACTTGATTTATTTATTCTATCGCCTGCAAAAAGACGGGATTTTTGCAAACCGAGCATAATGCCATCTGTATAATTCGTCATATTCCCTTCACGGAAATCCATTTTCAGCAATGCTATATAAGGCGAGGACGTCAAATAGTAGTAATTTAAAGGCCGGTTCTCACCTCAAAGAAAACATATCGCACATCCATTACAAGGCTCAGTCGAAAGATTACTATGGAAAAAAATCAAGGTTCTGAGCAAAAATAAACCCCACAAATAAACTGCTAAACGAAATGTCGTGTAATTTCACAATAAGGCATGGGTCACACACTTGCAACTGCCCTATAAAGCTTTTTTTTTTAGGAAGGTGCAATAGAGCTTTAGTTGCTAAAACAAAAACAATTTAAAAAGTACACTTAGAATGTCGTGTCATACAGCAGGGGATATTGTTAAGCTCAATTCGTTCAATAAACCGACACTACTTCCAGAACAGTGCAGCAGCATTTACCTTACATATACCTTCCGCATCAGTGAAACATCTGCAGGATTTCCCCTGACTCAGTAACCCCTATTTTCTCTAGTTACGTGATAAAGAGTTCCCACGTTACACAGTTAACAATTCTCCACTCTGCCGCTCATCCGGTTTGTACTTTGCAAGCAAACAAACTTCTTGTCACATTTACTGATACCTTAATTGAGGAAGTGTGCACTTCCTCGTTACACATTTTAACAACGGCTAGAGTACACAAATCTCCGGAGCGGTCAGCTTCACCATCTCCCTAATGGATGAACTAATTATGTTGTTCCAGATACCAGAAATTTAAACAATGTACTCGCAGCAAGCAAAAACAAATACACGACATTGGATTTATAATTCTATTCGTGGAAAATGGGAAAGCAAATCCCAGAAGTACGCCATGAGAAACAGTAGAGTGATAAAGACTAGCTCTCACTAATTCAATCCCCTTTCCACTTGAAGATCGAGACACGTCCATTCTCCGGAATATTGTGGGTCTTTTAGTGTGATAGAATGGACAATACCAAAAATATCAGTCACGTCTGCTACACAAAACTATAATTTTGTCAGCTGTTTTGTGCGAGAATGAAACTTGGCCAGTTCTAGACTGACAGAGTTCGAAAACAGGGCGTTGACGAAAACGCGTATCACTAAACCACATCGCTATTCCAACTCGTGGAAGTAATAAAATCACCAAAAAAATTCCTTCAAAACCCTCTTGGAGAGCAACTGTTCAGAAGATCAAGACGGATAAAGGAAGATAAAATTAAGATGGACTTTAGCTATATGAGAATAGCAACGCCATCTATACTGAGATGTCAAAGGGTTAGATCCAGTTGTAGGCATCAGTCTCAGAAGTGTGGAACTGTGTGTTTCTAACATAAAAATTAGGCAACAGTGCAGCCTGTCCGTAAATAAAAATTAGAGGCAAGTCTTTCTTGACTGGAAATAAATTTGGAAATATGGACTGTGTTTATCCAAATGCACACAAAATTCCTTCTTCAGGTACCTTGAGTTACATTTTCCGACATCTTGGGGCACATTCAAAGTTCAATATAACAACATGTACGATCGCCACAAATGAATAATAGAACATCATCTTAGATTGGTGTGCAAAATCAATTTTGTCTTAAGAAACTTTGATTGAACCAGGCGTATTTGTTAGTATAATTACTATAATCGTGCTTTAAGTCGCTAAGGTTTTTCCCTAACCCACTGGTTCCCAACAGCATGTACAACTGAAATTAGGGACCTCTGAATGGCTGCAACAGTTCATCAAAATCGCTTTAATGCCGAAAAGTGCCTCATAGCTGCTAGTATTTTGAATGTTCATTTCCACTTTTTATACAAAGGACACACGACTAATGAAATATTGTGGACTAAATAAGTAATCTTAAAAAAGAATACGATTAACGTTTTCCTGATAGAAAATACACATTATTTTCACATCCAACTAATGTATTCACTGTCACTCGTACTTATTCAAATCGGAGGGAAGCTACGAATAACCAGCGTATAGAATAAGTAACAAAGGTTAAATATTCAGTGCTAATACAGGTACTAAAAAAATTAACAAACAGGCCTTACAGATTTTATTCAGTACGCATTTTACAGTTGTTTTTTAATAAAGCACTAAATGAATTTTATAATTAAACAGAAATCTTTTCAACGCAATCTAAATGCAGTCACAACTTCAGCCTCTTTCTCGCGAAAGAGAATTTTCATTTTGATTTGTTCCACATATACGTTCGGAAGTGAACAAGCAGCGGCCCTTTACTTTGATCATTTCGAAACCGTAGACGTTACGGTAAATGTAATGCCTATATAATATGTGCTTCATTATATTCTACAACTTGCGCTCGAGACATATTTCGTTCTGGTAAATATTAACCAGCAACGCTAAAATGCACAGCTTTATGTCATAAAAATGTCCGTTACCTTTCTCTGGTTTTAACTGAAACACCTCATTAATTTTTGTAACATTCTCCAAAACTAATTTCTTCAGAATAACTTCAGCAGTTCGCGATATACGTATATGAATACAAACGGAGAGACAACAAGGATGAACGGGACATTTTAATAGGCGTTATGCAGGGATGTGAACTGGACTGAAACTTGATCAAACCCACTTGAATTACGAGGCCGTGACTCACAAAACAATTTCCTCGTTTTGCATTTTGCTTCACTTATTTTGTATTCGGTGTCACACGAATTTCTTAATGTTTCTTAAGCTGTACCTCTTGTAAGACTTGGCCATGTAATCTCGATCGCTCCTGCAGACTTGTAAGTGACTGGCTGGACCAGTTTGTGTTGTCGTGATTTTATTTCGGAGGTTCACAGACAGCGTGGCAACAGGTCTGTGTGCCGGGTTCCCAAGCAACCGGCTATGACGAATGGAGATACCGACATTTGATCTTTTATATTCTTAAAGCAAACCATTCACCCTCTAAACTAATTGCAAAAATCGTTTCAAATATGCTGGCGCAACAATGTGCCATAGATAAGCACCAAGTAACTTGTTGTTGCTATATTTCGAGACGAAAATAAAAGAAAAAGCTGCCAGGATGGTCACGCACGCGCACGCACGCACGCACACAACATACACACACACATACGATAGAGGTTTCCTTGCCCACAACATGAAGGCATATAGTAAGAGTAGAGATATAGCCTCACTTATTCTTTAACTGGGCATTACACGGAGGTGAATAGTTAACATCACGCCAGGGTCTCATTACCCCCGGGAAAGTACTCCAGTACTCACTGAATAGAAGGCTGGGTGTGCCCCAGAGCTGATATGGACGATTTGGCATGCGAACCACGGACCTTTCAGCCCGTAGCCCAGTCGCCATATCGACTGCTGTCTTCAGATATAGTTAACACGTTACGCAGCTTGTAGATTTCTATTTTCAATTGTAACACATTGTAAGAGTCAATTCTCACCGGTAGATCAGCAAATTTACACCCTACATTCAAACGCCTGCTTTGTAGCACATTCGTGATAGCAGTACGTAGGCCAATTGTCAGTTTTATTCCTCCCGTAAAATTTTCAAACTGGAAACTGTGAGGGAGTTACTTGTACAGCGATAACGATAGCAGATTGAAGGACCAACAATAATTGCCTTTGGCCCATTCGCCGTCTCAGCTAAGTTCGTCACCGGCCAAATCTAACAAATAGCCTACACTTTTAACAGCCGGCAGGCATGCGTTTAGGGTCGTAAAGTGTCTTTTGAACGCAGATATATCTCAAGTACATACATAATGAACACATCAACTTACACGAGAAAATACGCAATATATACATACGACCGCAAACAAACCTGAGCTCACAGACAAAAGAAAAAATTAATGGAAACATCGTCAACCGTTTGCAATTCTCTTTTACGACGCAACTTATAGAACAATTGAAAATATTGTGGATTATTTTACAGTGCTTTATTTGTAACTCATATCGTAAATAACTACTACAGGACTCCTGTTTCTAGTCCGAGAACACAAGCACTGAATGTTAAATCACGTCTAACGCTGCTCGAAGCAAATTATTTGCATATGTACAACACCAATCATTCTTCACCTACTTCCATACACACACCAACTAAAACAAACTGTACGGTACATTCCCAATTACGTTGATAAGGTGTGCAGTGTACCATAAATAAATACTACTAATATTTGTGTACTTGGGAAGTCCAAAACACGAGCAGCCTATAAAACACCACCTCACTCAAGTCGTATGAAGGAAACGAACGTGGCATAAAACGTTATGCGTATTGTCGAACTACTCTCTGTTATGTGAGTCTTGTGTTACTCATGGCGGCGTAGTCGAGGACCCCGTTTTTGTAGGATACGACACTGCGTCATTAGGTGGTCGGTTCATTCGAAGGAAACACAGTACCGTCATGTTCAATGGTCTAGGGGTCACTGTTCCGTGGAAAACACCTAAACTTTATTTACTTATTCATGCACGGGTAAAATCCATGTTCTTCAGTTTAAACAAAAACTACACTGGGTTAAACAGGTACAGTAACAATATCAGCTCCATAAAACGTCATTCGAACCAAGTTATTACGTCCATACGCATACAAATCGACAGGTGAACGGGTCGACATGGGGAGACACTTTGCAATTTTTAAACATACATAGCAATGATGATTATAACGAGGAAAAATCATAAATTACAAATGTGTGAACCAAACCTTCTCCGGCAAATATTCGGACTCACGAGGATTGAAGTGAGGACTGGCACATCAATAGCATTAAACTCACGAGGATTGAAGTGAGGACTGGCACATCAATAGCATTAAACTCATGAGGACTGAAGTGAGGACTGGCACATCAATAGCATTAAACTCACGAAGATTGAAGTGAGGACTGTCACATCAATAGCATTAAACTCATGAAGTGGTAATATGAACAAAAATTAAATACGATGGACACGTAGTTCGGATGGGGCAGATAAGATATGATCAGGCTGGAGCAGAAACTTCTTGTGTATGTAGGATCGGGAAAGAAAGGCGACGACAGGTTATGACTGATCTGAAATAGAGAGAATTAACTTAGAATCGTAAAAAGTGACGGGTTTTGTGTTTGGGATTTTAAGTCTTCGGGTTCTGTTACTAGAGATTTAGACGGTGAATAAAGCATTTCAAGGTGGGGGCAGCATAGACTTCTTTGATACTACTCCATGCAGTATGAGAGTATCGAAGACAAAGACAAAAAAAGTAAACCTCTACCAAAAATTGTGCCATGTGTATACATTTCAAAATTATTCAAGAAAATCATTAACCGACTCAAAGTAGATATGCAAAAATTTATTAAATGTCACACGGTCACTATTTCTGGATGAGTGACGACGTTACATAATCTGGCACGGATTCAGGTGGGTACGCAGCCATCAGGCATCGTATAAATGTGACGTTTAGTTACAGCATAATATTGACAAGCCGTGTGTCACATCTTCGATATTTATGAAACGTTTATTGAAGTACTTTTTGTTGAATGTTAAAAACAAGATGTCAGCGAGTTATCTACATTTACGCCTGTCTTCTGTTTTAGAGCAGTAACTAATAACTCATTTCATCTAAGGACGTAGAACATGGCGTGGAATGGGGGTTTCAATAGAAAATTCATATGAAGTATTCATAAATTTTTGTTAGAAAGAATTTAAATTTTAGGGTAAGACATGATGTTGTGATGCTTAAATAATTACACCAATAAAAAGTTGTATCTGATAATTTTATGAAGAGAACGAGTAGAGGAAATGATACACAGAACCAGAGCACAAGATTTCGTAATTGCAGATTTATAATCCCTTGTGAACCATCATAGATTTAGGCGTTTGTTAGGGTGCATGTATCAAAATCCCTTCCAAGAAAATGTTTAAAATTCCGCTGTAGTAATATATTCTAAAGGGGCCCAGTAAACAAGCCTCATATCTGTTACACGTTTCTCACGAACAGTGCTCACATCAGCAGGTGGGAAGCACTCTGCAGTGAACGAAAGTAATCGTCAAATTCGTCAAGCCCTGTGAGATGAATCGCTGATGCAGCCAAAGAGTAAAATGACGGAACTCTTTTACGCAGAAGAAAGTTGATGAGGTCAGAGTCAAGAAAAATGTCTCGTGCATGGGGGAGTTAAGATAGTGACGCAACAAATGTTCAGGGATTCGCCGACCACTCGTCAATGTTGCTGCAGCTCATTCATCAGGACAAATAGTACTAATGAACTAGGACAGAAGATACTGCAACCTCTGTAACCTCATTATTACTGATACCACTCTTAACCGAAGACTTTCGGCACCAGTAAATCGACTTGTGCGGCAACAGGAGCCATCCGAAGCCGATATCAAACCTGCTAACCTGCGGTTTTTTTTTTTTGGCAAGTAGGCTAAAAATGAATGCCATTTGAATAATTAGCAGATAAAGATACAAAAGTTCCCCAATCCTTACATTTCCGAAAATTAGTGATCATAAATTCTATAACCAAAAAATGTCAACATTAGTAGGCCGAATTCTAAACACCACAACATGCTAAATTGTATAAACTTGTGGGCTTAAACAAAAGCGGCATGTCGCCGAGCGCGTAGAACAGCAAAGGAAAGAGAAATTAAAGTATAGGCCTACAGGTCTATACCACGACAAACCAACCACACAAAAAGAAAACTTTTTTCCGACACACGTAAATTAAATAGAATGTAACAAAATAACTTACAGAAAATAATGGAACACATGCAGTAAATTAACATAACACAACTACACCATGTTCAATTCCTAATTTCTAAGAGAGAAAGATGAAGCACGTACGAGAATGCCATCGCAAACAGAGTAACGGTGAATAATATTAAAAATGATCTGTAATATTATCACAAGGCTTACACATAATTTGTATTAAATTTTAAAAAGATGATTCTGAGTAAGCCAAAGTTTATACAAAGACCGTTAATTCACCTTAACAAAAAAGTAAAAGCGATATATGTCTTTAATTTAATTCATGACTCGACTTAACAGAAGGGCTCGCTAGTAATTTCAGTGCAAAGATCAAAAGAAGTTTAAAGTTTAAAGTAAAGTTTAAAAAGTAAAATTTACAAATAAAGTTTAAAAATGATTAGGAATACCCCAAAACGTATAGAACGTCTCATTTCTAAACGAACAGAATAGTAACATAAAAAAAAAGCCTGGATAGCTCAGCCAGTATCGTGACCAGACTACGGACTGTATAAGCAGGGTTCGATTTCCGGCATAGGAAATTTTTCACTTCTTCATAGTATCTTCATAAATCTAAGCTTAATGTTGCACTAATTCAAATATAGAATAAATCGTAGTCTCCAGGAACACGGTAAGTGAATTAAATACTGCATCTTGGTACGGAACCTTTGTATCCGAAGAGTAGTGTAAAACAAGGCACTATTATAACTTATTTAGCGACTCTGGAAACATGTTACAACTCGATGGTATATTGAACCTATGGGGAAAAATTATCGAGTTCGTTAAAAAATAAGTTTTCAAATGTCATTCATGACGCAGTATCTACTGCACATTTCCACAGAGCGGCAATATGTAACACATAATAAATTCGTACAATAAAATCAACAAATGTACTATTGTTAAAATTATATTATTTTAAACACAATTTGTCATAACTCTGACATGTTTCGATGTATCTTGATCATCCTCAAGGAGTTACCAAACATTAATACAGCACGTACAAGAACATAGATTGTTGAATATGTTAAAACTTATGCTTAAAATTTCTGCAGATATTATAAAATTGTTTGTAACAGTGTGGAACTGGCCCATTAGATGAGGAGGTTGTAGTTTTATAGATTTTTTAATGGTTCATACCAGGGGCATGTCAAGTTTATATTTTGGTAGCCAACATGGTACACAGTATTTCAAAATCATGACAATTCTGTTGTCTCCCTTTGAACAATGGCAGAACCAAGCAAGTTGGGTCAACCAATATCAGTTACGATTTGTGTTCGGAAGATGCCCGCTTCAAATCTCGGCCGGGTTACTAACTCTCCTGGCTGTTTTCGTGGTTTTCCTCAGTCTCTCCAAGCATGTGCTGGAAAGGTGCTTCTAATTATAACAGGGGGACACAAATTTTCGAAATATCTAAAAGTCGCCTCAAAATTCTAGGCGCTAGAAGGATGACATTAAGGTCTCGTATTAAGTACCCACAAATATTACGCGCCACTGTACAAAATTCAGCCGCGCAAGTTTCCTTCTAAATCCTATCATGTATTGCCCTATCATTCGACGCTACATAGCCTGAGATACTGACAGCGTCGTTAAACAACAACACAACACTGAAGAGTAATAATAGTTGCCTGGGCAAGAAAACAGATTCGTATCTGCAACAACGTATTTCTATTAGCAATAATTAACATATAGGCTAATCAGGAATGCAAAATCGAAAAACAAACAATGGAAACTATGTGCAGCCAAATAAGAGGTAATATTTTCCACTCTTATATGGATCCTAGGAGTTAGAAATAGCTATTCTTAGCACAGCTCGTATTACAAACCGTTCCTGTATTTGAAGTCCTGTTTTAAACACACATACAAAACGAGTGCGCGGGTTTCACAACGTTGCGTGTTCTGGTAGTTTTAGTCCGGGTGTCAGCTAATGAGTCATAGAAGTGGAGCAAGGCGTAACTGGTTCATATGTCACAGAAGCCTTTACGCAAGCAAAATGTCACGTTCCTGACACCTGTTACAGAACAAACTACATTTTCCCGCTTCTTTTCCTCCTCTGGTAGTCGCAATTGACTAGTTCTAGCAACTGCGACTTACCCTGTTACACATTTGTATACCTGCTTTAAAATGGTAATCCGCTTGCCGTTTAAACTCTTCAGGACACGAACGCAAAACTTAGCGCGCACATCAGGACACTGTTTATCGTCATGTCATAACACCAAATTTTGATCCTGAGGGCATTAAGCTGCATAGAAGGGAGGCTGGACACCATAATTTTCCAACAGGAAGGTCCCACGTTGTTCAGTTTTGAATGAAACATTTCCTGTTAGGCGTCTCGGTACTACGTAGATGTGATCAAATGACGTGCCGTCCTTAATCGCCCGATCTTAATCCCTTACGCTTTTGTGTCAGTATTCAGTCGTCTGTCATACGTACAGCACTACAGCAGCACACGAACATAACGGGGATGTAATCGGCCAGTCTTATCTTAAAGCACATAAGAACAAAATAACATAAACGTGAACAAAAAATAGAAAAAAGCGTAAAAAAGATTTCCAAAATTCGCATTGATCAGTATAAAAACTTCCTTTTAAAAGAAGTACGTTGTATAATTTTACGCCAGAAAGTTAGAACAGGAGCTGGAGAAAATTACAAAAAAATCAAGACCGAACGGAGAGCAATGACCTTATTTGGACTAGTGTGTCCGTTTAGACCGAGGAGAATATGAAGAGTTTTCATTTTTATTTTTATTTACAACATAATTTGAATACTTTAGCCTATAAATATGACGCATATTTATTATTTTAATAAGTAGCCAAATTTATTGAGATGTCAGTAACAAGATAATATTGCAAGCTGAAATGTACCTATGTTTCTTAAAATGTTGTAAAAATAAGTGCCTGATGATGGTTCATATGAACAGAAATCTGCAGCACTGTGAGGAGTGACGTTAAAGAGGTGTGTTGGACGGCATATTTTCGTTTGTTTATGAATTGTGTATATGGGTTTGTCAAATCCCACGGGTACATAACGAAAAACATGACTGCTGCAGAAATTAAAATGTGAATGCAAGAAGCATTTGAGATAACTATAGACATGCGGTGCTACGAAAAACGTGGATGGAGCTTAATACCGTCCAACTGTGTGTGTGTGTGTGTGTGTGTGTGTGCGTGCGCGCACAACCACATGTGGCATCCGTGATGAGCTACTTGGATATTCATTGAGTTTCGAAAAGCTGCGACACAGTAACAATGGAAATTAATTGTTACATCAGTCAATAAATGAGGTAAAATTCCGTGGCCCATTCTGAAATATTGAGCATCTGCCACAATACGGCACCAGGAGCCAGAAAATAAGCAAAAGGTGGAGGAAGGGTATGGGACAAGAGAAAGGGCGGACATTAATATAGTTCACACTACCCAAAAGTTCATTTTTATGAAACACTAACTTCTTAACAATCATTTCTGGTTTCTTGGTTCTGAAAGGGTTAGAACCCTGAGAGCCCACGATTAAAAGCCAACCAGGCCGATAATGCCTACTGCACATCGTGAGGGAGAACAAGAAAAACCTTCTTTAGTACTTCGTCAGAGTTCATACAGTACTTAGCCGCGAGGGCTGGTAGGTCTCTGCGCGGACAAACTACGGCGCACCCTACGTCTTTCCTCCGGTGCCAGCTTCACACAAAGCACTGTGATCTTAACACGACCGATTCCCAGATAATGTACGAGGGCGATTCAATAAGTAAGTTACAAATCGTGATTGAAAAGAATAGAATGGAGATAATGACATACAAACAACATTTATTTTTCAACATAATCTCCATACAAATTTAAACACTTG
>Ga0123357_10004153_pt1 | contig 16887 bp, 11 predicted proteins | sample TergutEmb28metaG_FD_89873 | JGI IMG/M metagenome (GOLD analysis project Ga0123357, IMG submission 89873) | Embiratermes neotenicus P4 segment gut microbial communities from Petit-Saut dam, French Guiana - Emb289 P4 | ecosystem: Host-associated > Arthropoda: Insects > Digestive system > Gut ... | reverse complement strand
TTCCTTACTTTTTTGCTTCTTTACCTAAAAACGCAAATAATGTAACTAAAATTAGAAGTGAAGAACTGGAGTGTGTTTTAAAGATAGTAGAAGTGACCAAGTGAGTTATTAATTACAGGATAACTTTTTTCGGGTATCTAGAGAGTGAATGCAGTTTTAATGACCTAGATTTCTCTTATACGAAGATAGTCAGAGCAGTATGTCTTAGTATTTGATCTGTCATGCGTCCAGAATGTATTTCCAAACTTACAAAAGAGCAGTGGGAATTTGCTTTGGAATTTGAGAGAAGAGCTAATTTGTCGCATTGCTTAGGGGCAGTCGATGGGAAACATATTCGAGTAATGAAACTGGAACACAGTGGCTCCGATTATCTATAATTAGAAAGATTTTTTCCGTGGTATTAGTTGCTGTGGCAGACACTAATTACCGCTGTTTACGATGACATTGGTAGTTTTGGAAAAGATTGTGATTCTACCATTTTTAAGCGATCTGCTCTATGGACATCAATTCAGACAATTATGCTGGGATTATCCAGTGAGATACCTCTTTTGGGAACAGCAGGTGCAAATGTACCATACTTGTTTGTAGGAGAGAATGGATTTGCACTAAACACAAATATACTTACCCTTTTGGTGGATCTAACCTGAGTGTTAAAAAAGAGTGTACCACTATTGCTTGTGAAGAAGCACAAAGGTGTGACGAATGTGCTTTGAGAATTTTGAACAATAAATGGAGATTTGTTCAGGGACCTCTTAATGTTAGTCCTGACTTTGCAGTGGATATGTTAAGGCTTGGGTTCTGCACAATTTTGTTCCCGAGAGAGGTGGTAGTCAATTCGAGGACGCTATGACAGTGACTGGTCTTGAAGATGTACCTGATGGATAATTAGTACGTGGGGGGTTAACAGTGAACAATGTAAGGAATAAAGTAGCTGATTATTTTCTGACAGATGCTGGAGCTGTTCCTGGCAAGTATAAAAAATATGAACAGTATGGTACGTAAAATGAAAAAGAGATGTTTGTATGAATTTCATGGATCTGTTTCAGTAAATTATGTCAATACTGGGCACAAGCGTTTTTTTAAACATCTCTTAGAGCTTCAAAGTCTTCTTGAAGACAAATACGAACTTTTATTGATGCCTTTTTCGTTTCGATCCATTCTCTATAAATATCATGAGTCTTGTCCCACAACACCGGCCTGGCATCTACCAGAAATGTTAACAGTTTTATGTCGAACTCTAAAAATCGCACATCGTCACCACTGAAAGACTCTGCTGTTTCAGAACTCTACTGACACCGCCGTGGAATATGATTCCCTCAGATACAGTCGAGTAAAAACTGGTGTGTGTGAAGGTGTCTACAAACAACACCTGCAGCACTGCTGACTCAGCTACCGGCCGGCGACCGGGCGTAGTAGTGGATAGCTCCCGCTGCTACCCGGCAGCCGGCCGGTAAATTCCCTGCAGGCCAAACTGCATGGTTGTGTAAATAGGCGTATGCCTTCCCGTGTTCGACTACTTGTCCGGCGATTAACCGAACATGCCGGCCGGTCAAAACCCGTAACGTGTGAACGAGGCCTTTAGGCTTTGAAAGGTGGAATGAACTGAACAAGAGCGTGACTTATATACCCCAGGGTATACGGAAACCTTTTCCTTAAGATACATTTGAATGTCTGTTTGCCCATCTACTCTGAGTTTCCCTCATTCAGACGTCATGTGCATTGTTCATGCGTGTTTGCTTTCCCCTGGAACCATGAATTCTTTTGAGCTGACCATCCTGTTATTAGGTGAGTTATTCAAACTATATTATTCTCGCGCGTAGAGACAGTGACAGATTTTGTAGGCGTTCTTTAGGAAGTGACGATGGAACACATCACCCGTTCGTGTCCCTGTATCAGCGACTAAATCGCTTTTCGGTTCGTCACAGAAAGCTGTCGAGCAAGTCCTAGGTCTAGGTGTAAGAAAGTCGGCTGAATGAGTCATGCTTTATTTAGGGGTGTGAATACACTTCTACCCGTACGTCTCATATATCTAGAAGTTCGGTGCAGAAAATCTCCACGTAATGTCTTTGTATGCTTCGTGAAAACCTGTGTCATGAAAGCGATACTAAAGGGCGTAAATGATTTTTTTTCACATCTGACATTTTTTGTCCAGTTTGAATAAAATTCAGTGTAGGTGATGTTTGCTTAACTTTAACAAGTTTCATAAAAGATGTGGGCCTAAATGAATTCCTACGCGTATTTTGCACATGTTTTGTGCGATCTCGGTGATAGTCTGTGTAAGATGTTTGCATCCCGTACTACTGAGCATTTTGAGTTTCATGGAAGCCCAGGTCTAGCAGTATTTTTCGATCACACATATAGGATATTACTTTTGCAACTTTTTGCCATTTATGGAGTAACGAACGTCGTGGTAAAGTGTTTATACTACGAATGTACATTGACCACACCATTCCGTTTGTATGACGATAATGAACAGTGCGACTTCCAGGAGCCTCGATATTTTTTAGTGGAAGTTTTGCCGGATTGATGGGGGTTTTTGATTTAGTTTTTGACTCCATATTAGTTGAAGCTGACAAACTGTAGGAAGTCACCCATCCTGAACGCAAAAGAATCTGATGTTGACTTACCAGATAATTTCTCATTGCTGCAATGAAGTTACGCAAACTGCAGCAGCCGCTCGGGTCCGCTTGCGGAAACACCCCAGCTACTGCGGAAATCGACCCTCGTTCTTCCTTCCCATTACCTCGTGTTACAGAAGTTGTATTTGGTTGTCATTTTCCATAGTCAGCAGTGACTGTACACAAGCTGTTTGGAAGGAATTACAGTGTGTGTGAAACGGTGACCACTCCATCGACGGAATATTTCTTTAATCCGAAAGAAAGGGAGGGATATTATTGCATAAATGAGGCCGGGATACCGTAGTTGGTATAACGACTCGCTACGGGCTGGACCGTTCGGATCGAATCTTGTTGGGGGGTGAGATATTCCGCACCTGTCCAGATCGACCCCGGGGCCCACCCAGCCTCCTATACAATGGGTGCCGGTCTTTACCGGGGGGTAAGACAGCCGGGGTGGACGTTGACCACCCACCCCCACCCCATCTAGAGCTGAGGTTATGAAAGAGTAGGGCTATACATCTACACCCATTCTGGGTCTTTTTTAGCCTGTTCTTTTGTGCAGTTCTAATTGTTGCATAGTTATATATCCGCCTGGCCATCGGCAATACTGACTTGTTATGTTCGTGTTTTTTGTCTCCCTCCCCACGAGAATGGCGTTGGACTAAGCGACGACTATTTTCTTCCGTAACATTCACTATCAGACATGTTTGTGATTTATGTTAATGACTTATCAAATATCTTTATGAATCAGACTTCTGCGTAGAGTGAAGTGCTTATACCTGCTCAACTAGTGAAATTTATCTCATTGTATTTAACAAAGTGTCATTGCCGCGTACACAAAAGCGCTCCTCTGGTCCTTGTCCTGAGTTGTAAGAATTATGTGTACACCAACGCATCCTGTTTCTTTTACTGTCGTTCTGATATCCAGCTGTCACCAATTAGGTATTTAAACTGGTCTCCTTCCTTCAAATTTTGCTAATAAGATATTGTATATATCTCCAAATATGCGTGCAACACTCTCCTCCCATCTGACCAGATTTCATTATATCATCCGAACACATTTACATGACGACGAGTGAAATTCGTAAAGCTCCTTACGGACAGCATCGTTTTATGTTGTATCTTTTTCATGCTTGTGGAATGGGCCTACAGTTTGAGAAGTACTGTCTGGCTCAGGTTTCATGATCGGGTGCTGGAACTGTTTTTACGCAAACAGTCGCGAGTCGTTCATTATGACTGTTTGCGTGGCCCATTAGCCACTCCGATCTCAACACCATTTATTGGCATGTTTAATTGAATAGCTCTGGTTGGCGAAGAGGTACGAAACGCAGTTATGTAGCGAATAACGTGACGCCAACTGGACGAAATGCGACTTAAAACTTATACGGAGCCTGCTAGGGGATAAGTGATGATGAATATGCACTCTGTGTCGATTTCATGAGTAAAGGAAGGACTGGAGATAATTACATAAGATGGGCTGTAAAATTGTAAAATTTTGTAGGATGTTTAGTGTTGAATGGTAGGCTTATTGGTGAATAATTATTGGGAGAGGGCGCGGAAGGGAGCGGTGTTGTGCGGAGGAACTGAGGAAAATCGGAGGTAGTTTTAGGATAACCTGTCTTCCGGCCGACATTTGACCCGGAACTTTCAACATACGAAACAAAAGTGCTAAACATTCGATCCCGCAGTTTGGTCGTAATTTGTAATCTTCACTATTTATTGATAATTTTAGTGATGGATGAAGAAGGATGAGCTAGGCGATTTCGGAAAACGGGAGAGGTAAAAAAATGTTCGCAAACCCCAAAAGGAAACCCATGTTTGGTTACGAGGATGGGATTAAAGTGTATGTCGTTATAATTGTGTGTAGTTCGGGGCATGGTCGGCGCACCCCATCGAAGCCTTTAGTCGCGCATCCCATCATAAGTTTTGATACACTAATGTAGGAAACCTATTGCTGTATTGTTTCAGAAACTCCATCACATCTTCATCTTGTGGCTGTGTTCCTGCATGTTAATAACCGGTGTGCTATTGTTACAGTAACTCACTGACTAAAGGGGTGAGGGCCGTCAGTGAGGTTATATTATTATATAACTTTAAAGCATTGTGTTTGAGCTTAGGCATAAAAAGCCACCATCGGGCGAAATTAGTTTACTAAATAGAAGTGTATCACATTAAATCACTGTTCATGGCGATATATATATATATATATATATACACATATATATATATATATATATTCGAGTTCTCAGCGTTACATTTTCCGTAAGATAAGGAAGCCGAATTCATTGCACTTTTCTTGAGCTGATACAGGTTCTTCATGAAGTTAGAAGAAGATGGGGTTAAATTGAATAGTTAAAAGTTCAAATCAATGTCTAGTACTTCCGTGTGAAAGTGAAGATTTTGTAATATGTTGCATTTCGGTCTTGAGGGAGACGTCTTGGAACTGTAGAAAGTTTTGCGCTTATCTGTATTATGTTGTGTATTAGAGATTTTTTTTTTCTGGTCGTTAAACCATTCTTGGTTTTTCTATTTAACATTTGTTATTCGTAATGTTGCCTAAGGTTAATGTAAATAGGAGTTGTTAAACCGCTCGTTGGATTGTTGTTACGTAGACTTCCTGCCACTAAGTTTGTGAGGGACGTATTCCTTATAGCGTTAGCGAAGCATGTTACGTTAATGTTATTTAATAACATGTCACATCTGGTTGCGATTGACGAACTTCATCCAATTACTTTTTGTGTATTTGTCACAATGGGTTGTTTTTCCTAAAAAAAAGTGTCAGTGAAACAGCGTTTTCTGCTAATTATAATATTCAGACAGCCCAAAAGGAAGAAACACTGTGCTAAAAATATTATTATTATCACCACCATCATCATCGTCATAATCGTGTCGTTGTCCTCGTATTAATCATTCTGCGATATTGCGAATGGTTTATGAAAAACATGACACGACTTGCATTTTGCGTCTGCAATGGGATTGGCTCTGCATCATCTTTTGTGTAGAATAAGTTGTGATCAAGACAAAGTGATCACATTTGAAACAGGCTGTATTGTAGGTGGAGTGTATGTTTTACGTTCGTTTAAGATGTTTCCTCTGGCCGTTGAAATAGCATTTAACTAATTACCTGGGACTGATGGTTTCTTGTTTGTTTACTTTGCAGGTGAGTAAACTTCAGCTGGCGCCCTCCTGGCTCTTCTCACCAAGGTTGCAAGTATCAGTACAGTATTGTTTCATAGTTTATGCATTTTTCTGCTTCATTAATTGAGCGTGGAGTCGACACGGTACTGCTGTGACGTCCAGTTTCGAAACTCACGTTCAGAATTTCATGACACCTTCACCAACTATGTGACTTTACTTATCACCTGAATTCTGAATATTTGTTACCTACTCCACATAATCATATTTCAAAATTCCGAATTACAGATTGCTAAGGAGCCCATATTTCCGAAGTGTTACCGCACCTTCAACCTGCTGTACACGTGTATGTTTTCTTACAAGCTTTAGCCCCGAGGACTTCGAACTTTACATGCGGTGTGCAAGTTATATATTATTGCACTGGTTAAGAGTTGGTAGCTGTTCTGATAACTCACTGTTAGTCGCTGGCCTGTCGTTGTAGAGGTCCGGGTTTAATTCCAGACCAGTCTTGTGGGATTTGTAGTGAGCAGAATTGCATTGTACACATTTTCCTCCGAGTACTTAGGGTTTCCCTGTCTCATTTCACCCGTCCACCATATTCAGTTATTCCTTACCGACGCCGTAGAATTTTTCCAGGCGGCGCACCTAGAACTAGCTGTTCTGTGTAACTTACCAAGTTCGTCAAATTAATCCGGTATCTGCAGTTAGAAGAAAAAACGAATCCTGCCTTGGATATGGTCATGGTCTGGTATCGTCTCTGTGCTCTTCGTAAAAACTTACCGTGACATCCACCCGCGTTTTATCTTCCCAAATCGGCCTGAAAATTGGCCTGTTTGTAAAGTAGGATCTCATATATATATATGACCCCCAAAGTCAAAATTCATTTCTTATCAGTATGGTAGAAAAACTGCTTCATGTACTTGCGTGTTCGTAAGAAGCCTATTTCTATTTTGCACACTTTACCTTCTAAAGAGCATAACTTTTCTGAATTTCGTGAAGGTATATTTCGTTTTATTTTCATAGAAATGCTGCATATTGTTAGTTTTGAAAGAATTTTCCAGAGATACATATTTGTTGCTTGGTACTGAACTTTTTCCATTGACGTAATCCTTCTGGCCGCATTGTGACCCTGGAGTGTACTCAGCTTCGAACAGAAATGGGTACCGGGAATATTTGCTGGGAGGTAGAGGCGGCCGGTGTATGGGTCTGACAACCTTACCACCTTCATATGCCGACTGTCGTGAAATCTGGGCGCCTCAACCTTCTAGAACCCTCACCGCCTGCTTTCGCTTTTTTACTGAACCAGCGTATTGGAGTAGTGTTTATTTTTCTTTAAATTCTAATTGCTTTTTTAATTATGTGTAAACTTTTTTAAACATTGTGACACAGGCGTTGCACTTGTACTCTAAGCAATTCTATTCCCAATATACGATACTTTGATACATTTTGGGGCAGTATATAAATATATAATTTCACATTGCATTTAGCACGTTCATTACACTTAAAAAAGTTATGTAGGGTAAAATTTCTTAAGTTTGAACCGTGCTGCTGCAGGGTTATAAGGATCACTCCAAGGGTCCTGTTAGCAGCTATCTCAATTGACCGAATTGCTCTGCTATATTGCTTAATATAGAGATTGACGAGTTTACTGTTCACATTCAACTGGAGATAGCTGACTTCGTTTTAACAGCTGATTTTCATTCTTAAAACTGCGTAATGGATGGCCCTTAATCATAATTCAATTACAACCTTGTAAACATTCTACATCAATTGATGGAGAAACGCTCAGAATTTTATTACAAATGACCCGGTGATTGTTACTGCTTTCTGCCGCCGCTAGATGTCTCTAGTATTTACAGTGGCTACTCCCGCTACAAGACGCTGTGTGTTCTGCACTGAGCGACGAAATAGCTGTGGACCAACAGCTGTGGAAGAAGTTCGAGCAATAAAGGGTTCATTTGCTAGGGCAAGACTTTGGTGTGTCCTCTGTGCGAAATGCAGCCGTTATTAGTTTGGGGTCCCCGTACCTCCAGCGTGGATAGATTTCAGGGGGTTCCGTGAACTTTGATGGGGAAAAAAGTAACTTTATTTTCACTAATATGTAACTGAAATTTAGCTTTTGATTAAAAAATGAATGTAGGCAACAAAGTAATTTATGGCATGTAGACTCCAAAAATGTTCGTTAACTTCAGTAAATCTCACTCTTATTTTAGGCATTTCAGTAAATTTTTTTGGAAAGTGATCCGCATGTTTCACCAGACTCCATAGCACAAAGGGGGACCGCTGTAGCACAGTGGTTAAGATGCTGTGCTACAAATCGGTAGGTCGCTGGTTCGATCCCAGCTGGTGTCGGTTGACTTTTCATTGACATGAAATCCTTCTGATCGCACTGTGGCTCAGCCTCTCAGTCGACTCAGCCTCTAACAGAAGTGAGTACCAGGAGTATTTCTTGGGAGTGAAGGCGGCCGGTGCGTAAGGCTGACAACCAACCACCATCCTGTGCCGTTGTTACGAAATCTGGGAACCTTAACTTCCTGGAACCCTCTGAGCCTGTCCAGGCCTGTAATGGGACTGCTGTACCTTTTACAAAAAATTAAGAGCCCCTGGCCTAATAAGTTTGTGAACCATGTTTGGTCTTTCTTCCAGAGTAGCCCGCTTTTAGACAGTGCGTCGATGTGGTACTTTGTGAAATTGTGTGCGAAATTCACTGTACAGCTCTTAATGGGTGTGAGGGTGTCACATAGCGGCAGTGGCGCGAAATAACAAAAATCCGATTGTTTTAAAAGCAACTTCAAGAATTTCAGTATCGTGTGGTGTAGGTCTGAGGTTTGTAAGTACGCCATATTTATCTGTCATTTTGTTAAGTTCCTTTTTGCCCACCTCATATATAGGGCAATAGGCCAGCACTTAACGAACTAACAATTCCATGTCTTGAAAGTGAGCCTTTCCCCCCGTATTTATCACTACCAGATATTTTCCAGTTACTTTCGTCACTGTGTTCCTGTGTCATGTCATTCATTTGTTGAGTAATTTGTAAGACGACATTGTTCAATGTTTAATTACTGGAACATCCGGGAATTATATCTCAGCAGGAGCTGAGACGTTTCTTTCTTGCCACAGATGAGTCCTGCACATCGTTGTGCCCACATTGTTCCTGGAGTTAACACGACCAAAGCATGAAATTTCTATTGGTTTTTCCACTGCAGTCACCCTGTACACCTTGAGGCATGGCATTTTAAGCATAATCATTTGATACGTCATTGTAGCCTTTTCCAAGCTTATTACACTCATATTGCTTTGACTCCGGTGTGTCTAATCGTACTGTCTCAATTTTTCAAGGTTTGTGTTAGTTTCATCCCATTAATCAGTTGAAGTTTTTCCTTTGTCATACTGCAGTTTTTCCTAGGGTTTTGATCCACCTACACAGCTTCTAACTGTTTGCCACAGTTACGTTTGTTTTTAGCTCATTATGCTTTTGTTCAGATGCATCACAGTTGCTGTAGCTCTGTCGGTATGACAGTTGCAAGCGGGAGAATATTTGGATGAGTCATAGAGAAGTGGGTGAAAAGTTTGGCTGAATTGGGCTGGGTCGGAATAGGGACCAGTGGCGGGCTGTTTAGGTCGTTCAAATAAACATTGTGTATAGTAAGGCGAGGAATTACTTGGCTAGGCCACCGAGGACAACATGACCAGGTGAAAGAATAGTAGTATTCATATTTACCTTTGTTTTTGTCCCAGTAATTACTGAATACTTCCCCCTGTTGCATTATTTCTTTTGCCACCGTCTTTGAGCTTCCAAAAACTTTTTGTTCCTTTCGATCATTTGACTTCCGGGCAAGCTACACAGTTATCAAATTAATGATGTGCCTAAAGTGAATGTGCAAGGAATATTTATGCGTGTGACTTAATTGTCCATCGAAGGTATTGAATAAAGCAGCTTACTGTAAATTAATAAAGGAATGCGCTGTTCATTGGATTGTTAATTGTGTGGCCTTGGCAGTGAATTAGTTAGTAGGTACATAACGAAGGAAATGTGGATGGAAGCACTCAAAGAAAATATTTTATGTGGCTTACGTAGAGAAGCTTAACGATACGGAACCATAGAAATGCAGAAAGATGGACAGGATACAAGACGAGTTACCTAGTTGCAAGTGGGAATATATAAATTAAGACTATTTTTCCGGTTACTTGATGATAGGACTAATTACGGTACGAATCCAGTTCATATGTCTCACTGTGTGAGCTTAATGATGACTCTGCTCAGTCGAGTAAATTGCTCAGTTTCCTTGGCAGTAATTTAGGCACAGAGAGAGGTATCTTTTATTTCATACGGTGTTTTGAGTGTTTGTGTAACATTAATTTTCGAATTTTTTAGACTCTCTTAATTTTCGAATCTACATATTTTCCAGCTGATTGCGTAACTACCCTGTATGATCTGCACTACTTTTCACTGAATACACATTAACTGTATTGATTACGTGATGTAATTTATCGCACGTTAAAACAAGTGTTTGAAATGACCCCGTTCAAAGACATTTTTGGCACTGGGTGGCAGAATTGTTAAAATCTGAAGTTCTTGTTTGCAAATTGCAGGCAGCGCGAGCCCGCTGATTTCGTACTTCGTCCCGTGCCTGTGCATTGTGTTCTTGCTAGCAGGCTTCGAGATACTTTTGTGTTGACATAATTAAAATTAACATTTTCTGTAAAATAAGTTCCCATTTGATCGACCCAACCTCTGCGCACCGCTTCACACAACCAGGTACAAAGCCGTAATCTTGAAACACATTTTGCCTCCTGGAGATTTTACACAATTGTACAGGTGTATAGTTTCAAACGAAGCAATTTCGTGGCAGCATGTATGGGTTACTCCGATACGCCGGATTCTTGGGCTAAGCGTCTTATGGATTTCCGTCGACAGGCTTCTGAACTTACTGCATTATCACATGTTCTCAAAAGAACACGCCGTGATCGCTCTAGCTTCCACTTTGACATGGAACCTATTGTTTCGAGATTTGCTCATCAGTGGAACGTTGGAAAACCGACTTGCAAATTTACTACGAAACGTTTTATAGGATACGCTTTTGCATAGGTTTCCACAATAGAAAGAAACCTCAGTATTACACTTCACAGTGGAAAACAGTAAGTCACGTCCCATTAAAAACACCCCCGATTTGTTGCGCTGTACGTATATTTACGACGGCAAATAAAACTTACGTAAGTTATAGCCAGCGTATATAACTGAACTAGATAGAGCATTCAGCACTCACTGTAACAGTATGTGCGGTGGTAAACCTGGTGGTTTGTGAGTCATGATGTATTGTACCATATCAGTTCGTGGGTCAGGCTTTCAATGGCATTTCGTCTGTACAGGTGATAACGTTAAATCTTCCTGCCTGTAGAAATGCTTTAAGAAGCCCAGCCATTGTGGTCTGACACTTTGTGATACTAATCTTCTTCGTGCACGTGATGGGAATCCAGCTGATAAATAATGTTTGTGTTTCAACATGTTCACCAAAACCTGTAGTTGGACCCTCTCCTGACCCAGGCAGTACCTGCCCGACCATTGTAAGATGCGGTTTAGTACCACCACGTGTGTGTGTGTGTGTGTGTTTTTTTTTTCGCGTATTGTTTAAAGTTTCTCTCTAAAAATGTCTGTACATTTCCATATGATGTACGCAGTCGGACTGCACCCAATCCCTGCGTATGCACCCTACGTTTCGTTGTATCGCTGCTGGGCTAGAATTTTTTTTACGCTATGAATGAAAACCCAATGTAAACTACACGTTGATAGCACTTTCACACACTCAAATATTCCTCGAAATAAAATTTGTTTCATTGTACAGTAAATTGTATAGTAAAATATATACATGTTTTGGGTACGAATTAATGGTACGCGCAGGTCGTAATAAATGGAGCTTTGTAAACGTTTAATTATGAAGTAAGTTATTACTGGCGTGCTGTTTTATGTAAGGTGCACTCTGGTCCAGTTGTTGGGGATAGACATTATTTCGTGCACAGTTTTCTTGCCAACGCGTCTGAAACCAGCTTAACCGTTTAAAATGCGGGTTTCGTGTCACAAGTGTTTCGGTTCACAATCCTTATTACGTAGGTGTCGGTGTTAAGGCTTCGTAGTCAAATAATTGCCAGAGAATTTTATGTTACTCATACCGTGCACTTTTTATATTCAATATAGCATTCGACATGCACTCAGCAAAATACAAAACATGAATACGATTCATGTTGAGTATCAATTGCCACATGTTGCGGTATCGGAGTGTCATCTTCAGGGAGTCTATAATAACAAAGGAGCCCAAGTCCACACGCCAGTTCCGGTACGGATCGTCCTCACTGTTATTATCAAATATTAAATAAGATTATAGAATATACAGGATTGACAGTTATAAAACCACAGTCAGTGACACCATTTTCAAGGATCAAGAATTCTTGACCCTTTCAAATGGGACCGATAGATTTTCCCGAAATGTCGGTAATGAATCATCACTGCTCGCTGCGTAACAGCCCGGAAGAGGGCAGTTCTCAAAGCAATCTTGTCCAAGTAGAGCGTGTGAAGTGTATCGTGTCGGGCGATTTCGTGTACACTGCATAAACTTGGTGTCACAGCCTTGTGGATTTATTCTTGTCAACCTTGAGTGTTGTAGAATTTTAATATTTCAGTATTTTGATGACGACAGTGAGTGCGCCCATCAGCACCTGAAGTGGCTTTTTGGATGTATTCCTTTGCTCTAGTAGACTCTGGTGCCGAAACATGTAGGCGTGAATCCTCGTCATGAATTGTAGTTTATGAATTTTATTTTCTTTTGTTTTATTTAGTGCATTTCTTGGTTGATGTACTGAATTTCTAGAGAATCCTACGGAACACATGTACAGTGTATGGGTAAAATGCCGTGCTGTGTACACTGAAGTAGGTTTGTGTGTACGTGTCTGTGTATTAAACCACCGTTGTTTAAAGGGTTAATTGCGATTGAACTGCATAATCTATGCTGTATGCGAGGAGTTGGCATGCCTATGTTTTTGTAGAATAGCTCAGCTTACATGCAAAAACTAGCCAACGAACATAAATTCTTATTTGAATTTTTTGACTGTTGACTGGCCTTACGCATGTTGGTACCTGTTGGTACTCCTAATGGCCTGATACGAAGTCAACCGCCCAGCCGGAAAGTAAGGCCTCCTGGTTAACCGCGCGAAGTGAAGGATTGATGTGACACCCCTCCCACCCGGAAGGCATAAAGATTACAAACGCACGGAATGCAAGACACACTATCCTACAGAGGGAATCTGTTCACTGCGAATTGAAAGTTTATGGGCCTGGGCAGGAGCTGATGGTCTCTCAGCTGGGCAGTTCACATCGTTATTTCCATATTTCGTCCGTTCACATCAATTTTGAAATTTGCCCATGGATCCCACAACTGGAGCCCTCGGTGGTAACTTACTATGAAACTTTCCGTTTATTTTTATCTCTTTTGTGTATGGTGTCCTCGAATAAACGCTAGACACAGGTCCTGTTGACCGTAGGCTTCGGTTTTTAGCCACATTCGATTCCAGGGCCTTTATTTTTCCGGTATTGTTTGTCACTTCCTGTCGACTTGCATGTCGTATAAACTATAGCCGCTGTGTGGAGTGCGACACACCTGCGTTGGAATGCCAGTGGATCGTGACAGACGGCATTTGTCAGATAAAATAACGATCTTAAATGTGTTTTCACAGTGGTTCACAGCGTTTTTCCTGTGTTGGGAATGTAGTGAATTGGTTTTTGTACGCATGGAATGTATGTAAAGTAATGAATTATGCGTGTGTGCATTAATATGACTAATTATGTAGAAAATTAAAAGAAAAATGTATTTGCTCACCTCTAAAAGTCTTTTCGCAGAGGATTTCATTGCGGCTTCTGTCCGCTTTTATTTATCGGACTGCCCTTCGGATCCACCTGTCATTCGTTACTCGCTTAGGAGAAACGGTGAATTGAGCCGGAAACATACTACAAAGTGAAAATTATATATTTTCTCTCTCCGAAGTTTGCGAATGACACTTTTCGTTGTGTATTGTGCATTTATGTTAGCAGTGTACACAAACGGTGAGGGAAATCTGACTCGTTTCGTTTATGTCATTTCCGGGTTAGTCGCACGGAACCTGACGCCTGTATTTGTAGAGCCGTGAACGTATACGAAGCAAAATATTGGATATTCAAGTGAGACGTACGCCAGGGTCCAGTCAGTGAAATTTCAATGCGCGCTGGCCGGAGTTCACAGTATGCCTGTAATTCACGACGAAATGAAACGCGTTGCGTGGACGTATTATTCGTTCGAATTTGAAACTATACGTGGAACAGAGTCGTAAGAAACCGGCAGTTTCCGTGATTCCTCGCCAGTTTTGAAATCTCAGAGTTCATTCATCGCACATATTGGATGTCGCTACTGGTTCGTATGCGGATTTACTTGGAAGTATTTGGCATTTTTCAGTTTGGGAATCACGGAGTTTGGTGGTGTGAGGAGAAGAGCAAGGAAATAAAGAGGCCGCTTGTATTAAAAAAAAAAACGCCGTAGTTATAGTACTGAAATGTGAAGAGAGACAGATATATGGAGAACAATGTGAATAACAAGTCGTTAGACTTAAACTAAGAATAACTTAGAAGAGAGTAACTATAGTTTAAATATAACGACCTGGAAAAAAGACAGATTTTTATGTCAGACGAAGTGCACGTGGAGTAACCAAGTGAAGAAAGAAATACGGAGGGTGAGTTGGCATTGTTAAGTAGAAGTGTTTTGTTTCGGAGAGCTATATACATTAGACTGGAACTCTTTTTTTTTTCCTGCAGAATATACAGTTTAAGACAAACAATAGTTATTAGTAAGTGATAGGTAGATCGATAGGTATGTAGGTAGGTAGTTAGATAGATGGATGGATAGATAGATAGATAGATAGATAGATAGATAGATAGTGAATATAATGGATTTGTACCAATGATAACCTGGTATTAGCAGGCATTTTCCAAAAGAAAATGTACTTGAGAGTGAACAAGTACATTTGATTAGTCGTCACATTCATAACATTTTTCTATAATATCAGTTTCAGTGTTAATCATCTCTTCTGTGTGTGCCGCTCCCAGTATCTGCGCAGTAGCTGATCTGTTATATGGAACCCTAGTCGATGGCCAGTAATTATTTCATTACAGGGAGGGGTTAACCGTGAGGGAGGAACTTTGATTGAGATTTGTATGCAATTCGAATGAGAGCTACTTCTTGCTGACGTCATAGTGACTGGTCTTAATGATATTCTTTCTAAAGCTAAACATTTATTGCAGCGAAGTATGTACACATACGGTTATTGTGGATCAATGTGTTTATGTAAACGATCATGCTAATAAATGTAATTTGGTGAAATGTTTGCGTTTCGGTGAGAAATTAACAATAGTTTGTGCTGTTATGGCCTACGTTTAACTTTTGTTTTGGGACCTTAAGAATTTATACCGGTACTCTGTGTTTTTGTAGTTTATAATAGCCTTCTCAGTAACAGCAATTATGTCTGCGTTTCATGAACATGGAAGTCCTACCCGTATGGTTGGGCCAGTGCAAGACCGGAGGGAACACAGATGGAAACAAGGTGTACTGCGAAGTGGACTACACTTCTCCAGCACGGTTTGTAGGTGCAGATTAACAGGGAGTGAGTGACACGAGGCTTTCACACGTGTAAGGTGTAACATAAACAGATGTGATTTACACCGCATTTTGTGAGCGATTCACTATGTGTAGTCCTTTCAAAGGAATTACATCAATCCCGCAATCCAATCCATTAAATAATACAGCGCGTATAACATAAGTCCTTGACTGTGGTAAGCCTTTCATATTTTACTTCTGCCGCGAGCGATTCAGGGTTATCCAGGCCAGGATTTTCCGACGCGTAGTTGGAATCAGTGATGCTTCCCGTACAGTTCGTAAGGCTGTCATAGTTGCCGTCTGCCACGAGCGATTCAGGGTTATCCTGGCCAGAGTTTCCAAACCCGTAAGTCGACTCACTGATGCGCTACATTAGGTTCGTTATTATTTTATATTTGACTTTTACCGCGAGCGATTCAGGGGTGTCCAGAACACGGTTGCCAACGTTGTGTTTTTCGACACTTGTGCACCCACTGTAAGGTGAAATCGTTTGTGTCCATACGGTGACATTGAAATGCGTCTTGGGAATGTATTGGGCCGAGCATTGGTGTGATACGGCTGATTGATATCCAGACGTTTTACGGCTTGAATTTTGGTCCTGACTTTGACAGTCCTCATACCATTCTTCTCGCCAGTCTTTACAGACGGTAGGCGTATTAGTCATAGTAGACGGCGAATAACATGTCAGAGGCTGATTGGAAGTGTCCGTGGGATCAATACTATCTTATTCGGAATTCATGTTTGATCCAGGCGTGGATGGATGTTACAGGTGCCACTAGATATTCATGTCCCATTTGTGTTCGAAAATTGCACTGGAGAACGTTTAGTGTAATTATCGTATTTGTAAGGATGTTGTTAAAATGGATCACAGAAAAATATAATTAAGTGGTGGTTTACGTTGTATCGATTAGTGACATTTCATCAATTGCTTCAACGTTTGGTGCCCTTTAAAGCTTCAGGTTTCGTGTTCAGCTGACCAACTACTAGTTACATAACGGAGAACGTTTACCGTTTAATGTGCTGACGTATGTTGCATTCTGATCTTTCGTTACTAAAGTGTGTTAGGAAAGACACGTTTTCATGTTCCAGACCTAACAGATACTTTCATCATAACGACTGAGATATGGAATTTTGTGAGATGTTCAGAAGACGTCAAGGGAACACAGGTAGTTGAAATGCTGTGTTTAGGCTTGGAAAATGCGTCCAGTTCTCTCTGCGTTGCTTCATCTTTGGCAACTGGCCGCGCACCATTATGCAGTGGCCCGTCCGTCTGTCCATCTGTTCGCTAATGAGGAAAATCTAGCCTCTCTCTATTACATGCGCGCGCGTATACGCATGGGATTGGGGTTGCAATGATGGATTGGGGGGTGTGGGGGGCGGCGGCGAAACGTGATAATGAAAAAGAGGCGAATTCGCGGGCGCGGGAATACAGTTACACCACCCCATTCTCTCCTGCTTCTTAC
>Ga0123357_10004152_pt1 | contig 16888 bp, 16 predicted proteins | sample TergutEmb28metaG_FD_89873 | JGI IMG/M metagenome (GOLD analysis project Ga0123357, IMG submission 89873) | Embiratermes neotenicus P4 segment gut microbial communities from Petit-Saut dam, French Guiana - Emb289 P4 | ecosystem: Host-associated > Arthropoda: Insects > Digestive system > Gut ... | reverse complement strand
CCCGTTCTCAAGCACACCGGCCTTGAGCCAGTTACGGATCAGCCTCAACACCCTTTTGTCAGCCACCCTGTGCTCCAAGAAACGCATCATCCAGTCGTGATCGATTTCATCGAAGAATGAACGGATGTCACCCGCCTATTCCGGCGGGCAATCTCACGTATGCCTTCCAGCCCCATCGACGCGCTCAGAGTCCGGCTCTGCGTCCGGGACGCGGGGGGCTGTTCGGCATTCCCCTTGGTTACACCCCTTCCCTCCACCACCTCCGCAGGGTCATCCCCTTTGTTCGGTGGCTTCCACGGTACTATGGGTGTATCCGACTTCTCATCCGCATTGGTAACGGGCTTGCGGCTTTTGGCCTTCCCCGTCCTGCCCGCCTGAGCGGGCACGAATGAGACCTCCCTGCTTCCGTGCAAAAGACTTCCCGACATGCGCAGGGACTCCGACCGCGCGGGATCGGTACATGACTTGCGATTATCGCCATGCCTCGTGTTGCCTTCCGCTTCGCTTAACAGCGTCGGCATCCCGGACTCCTGATTTCGCGGCTCAATGGCTGGCCTGTCGGTTTCCCCTGTCAACGCTTCAACATCACCCTCACGGATGATATTGCATGACTCGGGGCCAGAATGATTCGCCATATCTTTCCTGTATTGAACTTTCATCAACTATCTCTTGCTGGCTTGCGCAGGCGCACTATGCGTCCAGCCGAGACCGTGTTGTGCTGAATGATCTACCACCGCACGCTGTAAAACGCCTTTCTCGTCCTGTTGTCGCGCAGCACGGCCGTAGGTCGCGAGGCCACTACATTGGTGACGGGCACGAGCCAGGTTGTAGGTGCCGCCTGAGCACAGTATTAGAACGGTTTTGGTTCAAGTGGATACAAAACTCCCCTCTCCCACTTGTGGGAGAGGGGGAGGGGAGAGGGCAATGTTTGAAACGCTCTCACCCTCTCCCGCCCCTTCGGGGCACGGCAAACCCGAACCCGGACTGGAGCAAGAGCCATTTACCGTGAATGGAATGCCGTGCCGCCGTCACCGATTGCGGTTAATGCGGATCGCCCGCAACGTGAGCCTGCCAAGGATTGGCACCGGGGAACCGGTAGCCACGGGTCTGTGTGAACCCATTGGACGCGGTTGCGGCACCAACGTTTTTCTGGGGCGGCAAGACCGCCAGGGCGGACGGCGGTTTCACAGCCCTCCCGCTTGATCCTGATGAACTGAAGAAACGGGCGTGATCGGCCGCTGCAAGCGGTGGATGAAAGGATTAAAAACCGGCGGCTAACGCCGCCATGGATTTGCTTACTCGCTTGACTCGGGTCGGCTAATGGGTGTCCGGGTTGATTGCCGGGTTAGGTGTTGGACAAGAACCATGACCTTGGCTGCCTTGAAAAATCGGAGCACCTACCTCATCATAATGAATTCGTCATGCGCCCAATTTTTCGCAATTTCCTGAAGCCGTCGACGCTTTTTTTCCGAGATCGACTTCACCAGATACTCGCGAAGCGCGGCAGAGGATAGTGTTGGAAGTTCCGTCTCATAGCATGTGTCACCCCATCGCGCTTCTCCCAACGCAACCCACAACCACGCTTCAAGCCGATCACGCGTTTGCATCGGACCACACGCGAATATCCACGCCAGTCGCATTTCGCATCCATATCCCGTGACTGGTCTGTTTTTCCATTCTTCGGTAAGCGCCGAAAAATCCGGGGTAGCGCCAATTCCGAGAAAGCGGCGACGGTCATATTCGTCATCCGCCCGGTGGTTACGCTCAATCCAGACTACGCTCTGAGTCATGCTGCCATACGCCTCGGTAGCAAGCGCAGCATCTTCCCGACGGTGTGCTACATAAAATTCCGCCAGAGCAAGCCAGGCATCGCCGACCGAGTCGGGGGAACGCGCAAAACGCTCCATCGCCGCGGGGTCGCCCCGTTCAAGATACTTCCGCCCCTCGGCAAGACCGCGCTGTCGCCGTTGGTATTGCCGCTCCTCTCGAATCGAGTCTGCAATGATCGAAAACAAGCCGGGGGTTTTCATCAATTGTGCACGATTTTCTTTTTGGCCTAATGCATAAATTAACTCAAGAGCATGGTCAATTTTTGCTTTCAGGCGGAACACAACCTATGAACCTATCTCCCGCAGAAGAAGGTAGCTTTGGTTCGTAGTAGTCGGGACCCCAGCCTCCAAAAAAACCAACTTTGTCACCAAACCAACCGGGCTTGTAAATGTCGTATGCGGAACCACGGTAAAGCTCTTTGCCTGTTTTGTCGTAAAGAATCGCGAAACCTGGTTTTGAATGCGAAGGAATGATAAAGAGGGACTGGAATGGTGTTGTATACCGTTCTATATAATATTCGTGATTGGGACTGTAGCAAGGTCGTCCATAATCGCCAGAATCAGGGTTTAATAGGGGAAACGGAACGAAGTTAAAATTGAAAATAGCAAGCCATAACAGCAGTGCACTACCAAGATAAATGCTCATCCGCTTGAACAATTTGATTTTGCGTTCCATTATTTGTGTTGTTGCATGAAAGGTGGATTACAGCCTAACGGACAAGATAACCGGCGCGGCGCAGCCGCGTCCGGGTTGATTGTAGGGTTAGGACGCTTGGCGAAACCGGACACAAGCCCAGGTTAGCGTATATGCGCTTGAGCTTGGCGTTCTCGGCCTCCAATTCCCGCAGCCGTTGCAGCTCTGACACCTGCACCCCTGCATACTTGCTTTTCCACTGCTAGTACGTCACCGCGCTCACGCCATGTTTGCGGCAGATCTCGGCCACCGCTATGCCCGACTCGCCTTCTTTCAGGACGGTGACGATCTGGCTTTCTGTAAATCTGCTCTTCTTCAAAGGAGGCTCCAAGGATTTTCAAAACCGACTAAATACGCAGGATGTCTTTACGCGGGGGGTTAGGCTTCTCGGAGTTGCGGGCGCAACCTGTGTTAGGGAAGCACGGGAATAGGCCAAAACTTCCTCTGGCTCCCCGGTATCAATAATTCTTCACTACGATGTGCGTCGAACCGCTATTGAAACGGTTGCGGATGTTCACGGTGTAGTTCTTGTGATACTTGTCGCAGATGTAATCGCCATACAACGACATGGTCAACGGGGTTTTGCCCACCACCATTAGCGCACGGCAGGGGAGCTTTTCGAAATCGGCAGCAAGCCGACGGTGTTCGGCCTCGCCAAACCCGTTGGCAGGTTCAATGTTTCCGTAATCGTTAAATATACTGTCATACGGTGGGTCGAGAAAAACGAAATCGTTCTTTTTTGCCATTGAAAATATCTGGCTGTAGTCCACGTTGAAAAGCTCTGCCCGCTGGAGCAATTCACTGTGCTGCGCCGTTACGCGCTGCGTGTTGAAACATGGATATCTCCCAAACGGGACGTTGTACTCACCGTGCTGGTTATAGCGGAGCATGCCGGAATAGGCCGTTTTGTTGATGAAGAAATAAAGCACGCCCTCCAGCCAAGTTTCGTCCGGATGGTTGTAGAGCGTACGGAGGCGGTAGTACAAATCTTCGTTGGCGTTGGGGACGCGCTTGTCCGGCTGCCCTGCTTTCAGCTTTTCATATGCGTACTGATTACGCTCATATTCCGCTTGAAGCACACCGAACTGTTTGCGCATCTGCGGGTATTCGTTCCTGAGTTGCCGGTAAAACCCCATGAGCCGCATGTTGACATCGTTCAACACCGCACGCGCAGGCTCAATATGGAAGAACAGCGCACCGCCGCCCAGGAAAGGTTCGATATAGCGGTCGAAACCGTCAGGGATATAGTGCAGAAAACGGGGTATCTCCCGCACTTTTCCACCTCGGTATTTCAGCACGGGATTCATAAATCGTTCCTGTTCGTCCCAATTTGAACACGCGTCAAGCGCAATCCCCGTCGTTCATGACGGGATAAGCGAGACAATCGTTTATGGAGCCAAAAGCTCTCCTGATCCGTATCGGGGAAACCTCGGCTTTCAGGCCGGGGTGACTCAAAAAGTGCTGGATGGAAAACCCTGGCAGGCATATGGGAATCAACGCCCGTTATATAGACGGCTGTAGAATCGGAGAACCCTTTTGTTTGGTTTTACCACTCTCAGACCAAATTAATATGCGCATTTCTACGGATAACTCCCCGCTACTGATCCTGCGTGGTGAAATAGTTCACTTCATCGATGACCCCCTTGCATGCGGGGCTAGAGCCTACGTTCACTTCCCCGATGGCCTGCTCCTCGTTCGCGATGGTCATGTGCTCAATTGCGGGCCGGCGGCAGAACTTGAACCCAACTTACCGGTTGACGCCCGCCGCGTCGGCTGCTCAGGCAAGTTGATCCTGCCAGGCTTCATCGACACCCACACCCACTGCGCACAAACGGAAATCATCGCCAGCCACAGCGAGCAACTCACGGTATGGTTGGAAAAATACGCCTGGCCCGCCGAAACCCGTCATGCCGACCCTGCGTATGCCGCCGCCGGAGCCAGATTCTTTTGCGACCAACTGCTACGCCATGGCACAACCACGGCGATGGTTTTCACCACCGTACATCCGGCCTGTACCGAAGCCCTGTTTGAAGCAGCGTTCGCACGCCGCATGCGGATGATTGCTGGTAAGGTGCTGATGGATCGCAATTGCCCGGAACCCTTGCGCGACACCCCGACAGGGGGCGATACCCAATCCCGCGTACTGATCGAAAAATGGCATGGCCGCGGGCGTCTGGCCTATGCCGTTACCCCGCGCTTCGCACCCACTTCCACGGAAGAACAAATGCACCGAGCCGGACGGCTTTTCGGCGAAATACCCGGCCTTTACCTGCAAACACACCTAGCCGAGCAACGCACGGAAGTAGCTTGGGCGATGCGGCTTTATCCCGGCGCACGCAGTTACCTGGATATTTATGAGCGGTTTCATCAACTCGGCGAACGTAGCGTATTCGCGCATTGCATCTGGCTCGACGACGAAGACCGCCGCCGTATGGCAGCCCGTGGCGCATCAATGAGTTTTTGCCCCACGTCCAACCTCTTTCTCGGTTCCGGCCTGTTCGACTTGGGGCGTGCGCGTGACTTTGACCTACACGTGGGGCTGGGAAGCGACATAGGCGCAGGAACCAGTTTCTCCATGCTGCAAACCCTCAACGAAGCCTACAAGGTGCTGCGGCTCACCGGGCAAACCCTCACTCCTGAAGCCGGGTTTTACCTCGCAACCCTTGGCGGCGCACGTGCGCTCCACCTAGACATGCACATTGGCAACTTCCTGCCAGGACGCGAGGCAGATTTCATCGTCCTCGACCCCCGCTGCACGCCGCTACTCGAAGCGCGCACGTCCCGCGCCACTACGTTTGCGGAGCGCCTCTTTGCGTTGATGATGTTGGGAGACGACCGCTGTGTGGCCGCTACTTATGTACTAGGTGAACCGGTTTTCCAGAGAGACGTTTCCGCCCCGCCACTCGCCGTGCTTCATTGATGCGACGTTGGCACGCTATACCACCGGAACCTGGGTTTTTTTCCCCACCCTTGGGAAGCTGTTTTACCCTTGTTGCTCCCGACGGGTAGCGGCGAGGCGTTCCGGCTTCTCCTCCAGCCACAAACGTATGCGTTGCGCATCGACGATGCGCATGTTGCGGCCATTCGCATCCATCAATACGATTACCAGCGGCTGATCCTGCATCCATGCCTGCATCACGAGGCAACGTCCGGCTTCGCTAATATAGCCAGTCTTGGAAACGCTGATGGTCCAGTCGGGGCTCTTGACTAGCCCATTGGTGTTACCGAAACGTTTCAGATGCCCATTGATGAAAACATAACGCTCATTCGTTGTGGAAAATTCGCGGATTTGTGGATAACTGGATGCTGCCATCACCAGCTTGGACAGGTCGTGCGGATTGGAAACGTTACGTGGTGTCAGGCCGGTGCTGTCGTAGAAGTGTGTTTCGTTCATACCGATCAGGTGCGCTCTGGCGTTCATCGCATCGACAAATGCCCCCCGCCCGCCCGGATAATTGCGCGCCAAAGCCGAAGCGGCACGGTTTTCTGACGACATTAGCGCCAGTTGCAACATTTCCTCGCGCGTCAGCCGCGTCCCCACTACCAAGCGGGAATTCGTGCCTTTCAGATAGTCGACATCGTCATCGGTAATGGTGAGCGCCTCGTTTAGGTCACTTTTCGACTCGAGTACCACGATTGCCGTCATGAGTTTGGTAATCGAGGCAATCGGCATCACCAGATACGCATTCCTCTGGAGCAGGACTTCGCCCGTACTTTGGTTGGTAACGTAAAAAGCGGTGGAACTCAGCCGGGGTTGACCGTGCTCATCCAACCGCAACGTGATGGGGTCATCCATGTAACGCGCCCGAGCAGCCTGCCTTCTTATCGCTAACGCACGCCTGACGCCCGCGATTCTGCTTGGTTTTGCCGCCTTTTTCTTACCCACCTGCTTTTTTCCCGCGTGCCTTTTGCTCACCTGAGACGTCGGCGCTGACTTACACACCCTCGCTTTCGATGCGCTTGCGCATTTCGCGGGTGCGGCCATAGCAGAGCTGCCCCCTGGCAGGGCTAAAGCCAGAACCACCAACATAGCAAACAACATCCGAGACTTCACGCGATACTCCCCCACCCGGAGACGAGGATTAATTTACTGTAAAAACAACAGGGTGACAAAACTTTTTGAAGTCACCTCGAAAAGAACACGTACATATCCTATCACTGCCGCGTCTTACCGGCAAATCGCATAAAGCCAAAAAGTGCACAATGCGTTCCATTTTTCTTTTGCATTGACAAAAAAACAACATCACAGCAAAAGAACGGCTCTTTTTTACGGCTTGGCTTCACTTTTCCAGGCATCCCGCCTCGACTACGGCCAGTGCAGTCATATTGATAATCCTGCGCACTGTCGCCGAAGGCGTCAGCACATGCACGGGCTTGGCAGCGCCAAGAAGGATCGGCCCAACCGTCACGCCCCCTCCGGATGCGATTTTCAACAGATTGAAAGCAATATTGGCCGCATCCAGGGTTGGGAATACCAAAAGATTAGCATCCTCTTTCAAACGCGAATTCGGGAAAATACACTGCCGCAACTGGGCATCAAGAGCTGAATCGCCATGCATCTCGCCTTCGGCCTGCAATTCGGGGTGATGTTCCTGTAACAGGCGTAACGCGGTGCGCATCTTCACGGCAGTCGGCGTATTAGCGGAGCCAAACGAGGAATGCGACAACAGTGCCACCTTGGGTTCGACGCCAAAACGCTGCACTTCCTCAGCGGCCAATAAGGTCATCTCGACGATCTGTTCGGGCCTCGGGTCATAATTGACGTTGGTATCGGTCAGGAATAGGGTGCGGCCAGCCGTGTTCAGCACGTTGACCGTATAGTAATTATTGACACCGGAGCGCCGTCCCACTGCGGCCTCGACATCGGCCAGATGGGTGCGGTGCACGCCCTCAGTCCCGCAGATGAGGCCGTCGCCATATTCCAGCGCGAGCAACAATGCCCCGATCAGGGTCGTGTTGTGGCATACCCGCGTTTGAGCCTCGCTCTCCGTAACACCCTGCCGTTCCATGAGTTTGTGATAATAAGCCCACATTTCGTTGAAATATGGGTTGTACGCAGGGTCAATCAGTTCAAAGTTCAGCCCGACATTCATGCGTAGCCCCAACCGGTCGATAGTGCCAATGATGGCCTCCGGACGGCCAACTAAGATTGGCCAAGCCATACCTTCGTCGATTACACCGCGCACCGCCCTCAGCACCCGTTCTGACTCGCCCTCGGCAAAGATGATGCGCTGCGGCATATTGCGTGCAGCGGCAATTACGGGTTTCATCAGGAGCCCGGAATGCCAGACGAGGTTGTTGAGTTGGGTACGATAGGCATCCCAATCGGTGATCTGGCGCGTCGCCACCCCTGAAGTGATGGCCGCTTTGGCCACCGCTGGAGCAATCTTGACGATGAGCCGGGGGTCGAAGGGGCGCGGGATGATGTAATCGGCTCCAAAACCGGTCACTTTCTCACCGTAGGCGGCAGCAACGACCTCACTTTGTTCGGCACGCGCCAGTTCAGCAATGGCACGCACCGCCGCGAGTTTCATCTCGTCAGTAATGCTGGTCGCCCCCACGTCGAGCGCCCCTCGGAAAATGAACGGGAAGCAGAGCACATTATTGACTTGGTTCGGGAAGTCCGAACGACCCGTGGCAACGATAGCGTCACTGCGCACTTCCCGCACCTCGCCGGGCAAAATCTCCGGGGTTGGGTTGGCAAGCGCCAGAACCAGCGGGTTGAGAGCCATTTTAGCGACCATCCCAGGTTTGAGTACACCGCCTGCCGACAATCCCAGGAAAATATCGGCCCCTTCAATGACTTCGTCGAGCCTGCGTGCATCGGTTTTTTTGGCATAACGCGCCTTGATTGGATCCATCGACGCGATTCGCCCATCAAAAACCACCCCTTCGATATCCGTCACCCAGATGTTTTCCACGGGGATACCGAGCATTACCAGCAGGTCGAGGCAGGCCAGCGCCGCTGCCCCCGCACCCGAGGTCACGAGTTTGACCTTCTTCAGATCTTTGCCCTGTATTTGCAGGCAGTTGAGAATGGCCGCGCCAACCACAATAGCCGTGCCATGCTGGTCATCATGGAAAACCGGAATTTTCATGCGGCTACGCAGATTCTGCTCGATGTAGAAGCATTCAGGCGCCTTGATGTCTTCCAGGTTGATGCCGCCAAATGTCGGCTCCAGCGCAGCAATCATGTCGATCAGGCGGTCGGGGTCGGACTCATTGATCTCAATGTCGAACACATCGATATCGGCGAATTTCTTGAACAGCACCCCCTTGCCTTCCATCACCGGTTTGGCGGCAAGTGCGCCAATGTTGCCCAGGCCGAGCACGGCAGTTCCATTAGTGATGACACCAATCAGGTTACCACGCGCAGTCAGGCTGGAGGCTTCCTGCGGATCAGCTACGATGGCATCGCAGGCAGCCCCCACCCCAGGCGAATAGGCCAACGAAAGGTCACGCTGGTTGGTCAGCGCCTTGATCGGAGTGACCGCGATCTTGCCTGGCCGAGGGTAACGGTGATAATCAAGCGCCGCAGCGCGTAACAGATCGTCCATGGCTATTTAATTTCTCCTTTTTTGAAGGGACGGACGGAAAAGACCAGCATACATTCGCAAAGGTTCCTTCGCACCCATGCGTTCATTGGGCTTATCAACCCTTCCCCGTTGTAACGGTTATACCAAATCGTGCCCAATTGAAAAACGGGCCCGGATCACTTTTGCGTCCAGGCGCAATGTCCGAATGCCCGGCAATGTCACATCTTGGATATCGCCGAGCCAGACGCCGCAGCAACTCCTCCAGCGTCGCGTATTGGCGCTCGTCGAAAGGTTGCGTGTCACATCCTTCCAGTTCGATTCCAAGCGAAAAATCGTTGCAACGTTCGCGCCCGCGCCATTTCGACATTCCAGCGTGCCAAGCGCGGCCATCTGTCGGTACGAACTGAATCAACTCACCGTCACGGCGGATGAAAAAATGCGACGACACCCGCAAATGATAGATACCCGCATAGTACGGGTGCGCCGCCGGGTCGAGCCGGTTCGTGAAAAGCTCGATCACGCCGGTTCCTCCAAACTCATCTGGCGGCAGGCTGATAGCGTGTATCACAATCAAGCTGACGCGCTCGCCTTCTGGGCGGGCGTCGAAATTGGGCGAATCGATCCGCTTTACCCACCGCAACCAGCCCCGCATCCCGTTACCCATCTCATGTCTGCCCATCCAATATAGCGGATCTCCCGCCAGAGATCCTTCGTTGCACGGCCATCATTGTGCCCGATCAAGCGGATAAAATTCAGTTGTTAGTAGTTTTGTACTTACTGAAAAACACAGCTAAACTTCAGCCCAAACGAAGAAGGGGGGCTACGCCCCCCCCCAATACATTCCTTTACAGGAAGAAAAATCAGGGAATCAAATCACCGGCTCCCATTGCGGCGGCGGCGAGCCACGACACCAACCAGGCCAAGACCAGCCAGCAGCATGGCATAGGTTTCCGGCTCAGGAACTGGCGGAATAACCGGTTTGTTAGCTCCAACGTTTGTCACATTGATGACCATATCATTCCAATCCCAGTCAGTCGTACAACCCCTACATGACGGGGATCCATTGCCATCTTCAAAACCGATTGTTGCAGAACCATTGGAGTATGTGACCAAATCCCATTTGTTCCTAGAAGCATCCATGGGGTTTTGCCAACCCGGATTACCCGTAGCAACCGCGCCACCGCTGTAAAACGTATCTGCTGTGTGCGTATCGGCCCACCAAAAGACCAACTCGACAGCGCCTGCGACAGGGTCAAGCGCATAAGTGTTGCTGGACATCAGGCAAGCATAACCAGCGCAAGACCCGAGGGATGCTATGTCGTTCGCAGAGCCCACGCTTTGGAGGAGCCTTTGCCAGCTACCGATCAAATTTCCATTTGCATCAAGCATACCAACAAACAAAAAACTGGTATCCGCTGCTTTGGATGGCTCATACGTTATCACCATTGGCGCATCCAGGTCCTGGATGTAAAGAAACCCACCCTGTACGGTTTGAGCAGCCGCCGGCATGGCGCACGTAATACCCAATGTCAGAAGTGAAGCAGAAAGCAGTTTATTCATGGCAAGTACTCCTTGGAGGTGAAGCTGTTTCATTGGCTCTACCTTTCAGTAGAGGTATATAAAGATTATTTTGTCACGCAAGAAACATGCCAAAACCGTATTCTATTGATTATAAAGAATAAAACTTATACCTAAAAAAAGAAATGTAAAATATTTCGACTCCTGTTAATATAGCTACTTGATGAGGTATATTAGAAAACACGTGTATAGTATTGTATTAGAATATTTTCTATATGTTTTTATAAATAATTGTTCTCTCTTCCTCCGGGCACACTTCCCCGCCCACGCTTTTTGGGAAGTTGCGTTTAGCTATCGACAAAATTCCCTTCTGCGCCAATATAGCAAGCCCCGCCAGAACCCTTTCATCGCACGGCTATCATTGTGCCCAATCAAGCGGACGAAATTCAGTTGTTAGTGTATTTACTAAAAACAAACAGCTAAACTCCAACCCAAACGAAGAAGGGGGGGCTACCCCCCCCTTCAATACCCCTCCTTCACAGGAGGAAGAAAAACCAAGGAATCAAATCACCGAACCGCGTTGCGGCGGCGGCGAGCCACGATACCAACCACACCAAGGCCGGCCAACAGCATAGCGTAGGTTTCTGGTTCAGGAACCGCAGACAGGAAAAGCATATTCCCTACCGCCGTCTTCCCGCTATACAGATTCAACACGAAAACAGAGTAACCGCCAATCTCCGTGTAAAACTTAGTCGGATCATAGTCGGCCAACCAGTAGTTTTTGTCAGGATTTATGGCCAACAGAGATTTCAAGTAGGGGTCACTACTGGTCCACGCACCTTTACTAGGGTTACTATCCGCATAGGTCAGCTGAGTCCACCCGATAGAATTGTTGAAAGGAACCTGGTCACCATACGACCCCCCCAAAACATACTGCGCATAAAGGTAGGCTGCGCCCACCGTCAGGGTGGCGTCACTTGTAGGATAGTCCGTTTTGGTTACGTATCCAGTACCCTTAGCAGTGAGATTGAGCTTGGCCGTCAAGTCACACTTATTAGTGTTACCACAAACATTAAAGGTAATGGTCGGCGCCATCTGGGTTGTAACGAAGTAATACTTGCTATCTACGAAACCTTGCCGACGATAGGCACCCGCTCCAGTGCGCCATCCATCATCATAATTATAGATCGAAGACATAATATTTTGATCATTGGCAGTGGCAACCTTCCAAGAAGGTTTGAGATTAGTGTTGCCAGTAAACTCTGCGACTGTGACCTTAAGCCCCCCGTTAGCGTTGATCAGCGTCACCATATCCATGGCTGCCAATTTCATGCCTTCTCTTTCAACTACCTTGGCCGAGGCCGTCCCACACACCACACCTGCTAAAACAAGTGCGGAAACTTTAGCAACCAGTGCAAGTTTGGCGCGTTTCATCGTTTCACTCCTGTAACAAAGACTCAAAGCGTGAACAACAACTGTTCTTCAGCAAACAAAGTTTTAGCAAAAAACATGCCAAAATGTATGCTATTGATTATTCATCGGTATATTAACATTGATAAAACAAACTGTAAAACTTTCCGACTCATGTCAATACAATCATATCTGATATAGTATTGTGGAAAACACGTATGTTTCTTACAAAACATCCGGCAGTTAATTGTGGAAAACACGTATACGAATCAAGATATCCACCATTAACCTGCACGATCCTACCGGCAGAAATTATTCGATACGTTTGAAAGAAACTATTATCGTATTAACTTTTCAACCGCTTCTTGAAAATCATTTTTTCTAAATACACCGTATTTATGTGATACGACTTCACCCTTTCGGTCGATGAGCAGCGTAAAGGGCAGGAGGCTTTCGTTATTGCCAAACGCATTCATCATGGGAATCCCCTGTTCGCAGGCAAGTGCGATAGGATAATTTATTTTGTAGGCAATCAGGAACTCGCGCACCTTGTCCGGGTTTTCTTCCAGCGCGATGCCAAGCACGGCCAGCCCACGCTTTTTGTATTTCGCCTGCAACGCAATGAGATCCGGAATCTCATCACGGCAAGGGACGCATGCGCGTGCCCAAAAGTTGACGATCAGCGGTTTGCCCCGGAAAAGGGAAAGCGGCATCGGTTCACCGCGAATATCGGTCATCGTGGCGGAAAAAAGCGCATCCCCCCCCCCCTCCGCCCTCGTCCCGGTAGCGGAAAAGACAAAGAACAGAACCCCGGCAAGAACCCTCGCAGCCTTCACAGCAAATCCCCCCGGCGAAAGAGAAAATAGCCCGCAAATGCAGCAGCAAACCCCAGCAGGGACGGATAGGCAAGCGCGTATGCCTGAAAACCCGTCGCACCGAAAAGGTCGATGATGACGTAAGCGGACGGGCCGAGCACGACGAGTTGCGGGTCGAACATTGCCAATGCGGCGGTACGGAACACTTGCAGCGGGTTCAGAAGCGCGATGGTGACGGCGGTCTCGGGAGCGATGCGCCCCTGGATCATGACCCCCAGCAGGACCAGGTCGAGAAAGAGCAACAACGCGAGCCAGAGGATAAAGGCCGCCCCCTGGGCTGTATCCGTGCTGCGCGCAACCGAAGAGATGAGCATCCCTAAACCGAGGAAACACAGCGCCATCGCAGCCAGTAGCGCCGTGTAATAGCCGAACACCGCCCACGGGATGTCAATCCCCTTGAAAATTCCCCAGACCACCGCGCCCAGCATGGCAAGGAACACCGGCGCAAAGATAACCATGTACCGCCCAAGAATCTTGCCCCAGAACCAAGCCCAGATTGAAACCGGCAGGGACAGCAGGTATTCAAATACGCCTGCTTCGCGATCCCCCGCCACGGAACGCACCGTAGTAATGAGCACGAAGATCGGCAGGATCGCCATCGCCAGTTGAATGTACGTCACCAGCAGGCGCGACAGGCCGATAAAACCGAGTACGCGCGACTCCGATAGGCCAAACACGAACAGCAACGCAACGATTCCCCCGAAAACCAGGGTGTAGATCAGGAACCAGCGCGCCCGCAACGATTCCGCAATGTCGAGCCCTGCGGTAAGGAACAACTGTTTCATTGGCCGACTCCCTGCCCGCCGCCGTGCTGGTGTGCCTGCCCATGATGCATAATTTCATCAAAATCAACGGTTTTTTCATCGGAATTTTCCACGGCAGCAAAATTGTAACCCATTGGGGAACTGCGTTCGATGTAGCGTGCCGTGCGTGCGTCGAGCCAACGCAGTGCTTCGCGGTTATTGATCGGGCTGTTGAAATCGGCCACCCATACGCGAGCCTTCGCGTCTTCCCGCCAGGGGTGCAACCCAGCTTTTTTGTTCGTCCCGTTCGTCCAGGCAACGAGGCAACCGATGTCGTCGAATTTGAGCGCACTTTTGCCGGATTTGCCACGCAGCAGTTCAACAGCAAAGCGGGGGTCGGAAATCGCCATTCCGCAACTGGCACAGGTATCCCGATCCCAATGAATCGGCTCCATCCCCTCCGGCCAGTTGCCACGTTTCCCGCAGGCGGCAAGCAACAGAAGCGCGGCAACGAAAGCGGAAAAACGAAAAACGGGCATGTCAGGCATCCTCCGTATTTGGGCGATCAACCGTAACATGCCCCATGTCCATTTCGACAACGCGGGTGATGATCGCGGACATTTCGGAAAGGCGGTGGCAGGAAATGAACATGGTGGTATTTTCCTGGCGCTGTGCGAGTAGGTCGAAAAAAATCTTGCGAGCTTCGGGATCGAGGTTGGCCGCCGGTTCGTCCATTAGCAGCACACGGATATCACGACCCAATGCGATGGCAATGAGCAGTTTTTGCTTCATGCCACCCGATAGGCGCAGGAACTGCTGTGAGCGGACGGAAGGAACGTCCAATCCAAGTTCCTCGGCAATGCTGATCATGCGCGCCGGGTCGACGTCGCAGAGCGCCGCTGAAAAATCGATAAGTTGGCCTACCGGCATCTTGAGCGGCGGCGGCAGTTGCGGCACGAAACCGATCTTACCGAGCACTTCGGAACGGTGTTTGCGCGGATCCAACCCATCTACCCGCACCACACCCTCGCAGGCGTATTCGCCAAGCAGACAGCGAATCAGCGTGGTCTTGCCCGCGCCATTGGAACCGATCAAAGCCACCCGTTCGCCTGACGCAACTGCCAACCCAATACCGTCCAGCACCCGTGCCCGCCGGAAAGTCTTGACGAGGTTTTCGATAAGAATCATATGGTCAATCGTGCGCAGCGCACTTTAGAGCAATTTCGACAATCCCTTGACTTCAAAGCGTAACGCCCCGGTCGGACAGGTATCCACACACAGGCCGCAGCGCGTACAGTCGGGGCCAAGCCCCGTCTTCACTACGGTAGCGCGACCCTTGATCGTTACATCGAGCACATGCGGAACCAGACACACCTTACGACAATCGCCCTCGTGGAAGCATTCCTCGACATGGTAGCTAACCTGTAATGGGGAAAACGTTCCCACTACGCCGTAGGTCAAGCCAATCGGACAGACGTAGCGACACCACGCACGGCGCGACCAGAACACTTCAAAGAGCAACAGCAGAAATATCCAGCCCAGCGCAAGCCCCGGCCCGTAGATCAACGCACGCGACAGGATGCCGACAGGCGAAAGCGTCTCGAAAACCGTATAGCCGGTCACAAACGCCAGCACGACAAACAGGCCCCAGAACACGGTGCGCGTACCACGGTGAAATTCGTGGTCAGTCACGATCTTGCGCCGCACAAGCACAAGATGGATTTTTTCCGTTAGTTCCGACACCAGATGGTACGGACACGCCCAGGAACAGAAGCTGCGCCCGCCGAACATCAGCCAGAACACGAATACCGTGAACGTGCCGATGACCAGGTTCACGATGATGTGTTTGTGCGCCAGCATCACCTGGAGCGCGGCATTGAGGTCGATGAGATGGAAACCCACGAAGTGCGAGCCCGTCAGCGCGCCTGCGAGTATATGGATGTCCAGCCAAAAAGAGAGCACGAACAGCAGGTTCACCGCCGCGAGCACGACCCAGCGCCAGTTGCGCCACGTGTGGCACGGCTGCCGATGTGCTCGCTCATGCAACTGCTCCTTGATGCGAGATTTTGTTTTGTCTCCCCGCTTGATCTCCATGATCCGGCGCACTTCTTCGGAAACCTGTCCCGGTTCCGGCTTTTTCGGTTCCGCACCCAGCATACAGAGGAAATTTTCCTTGAAGCGGCGCATTTCAGAGGTTCCCCGCCTTCCAGGTTGCGCGTGGTTCAACCTCAATGGCGGCCAGCCCCACCGGGCAAACCATCTCGCACACGCCGCAACCCACGCACTGTTCACGCACCACGGGCCGGAAGCGGCGGCTGCCATCGGTGCCAGTGAAAACCTCCAGCGCAATGGCATCGTCAACCGGGCATTCCGTGACGCACAGGTCGCAAGGCTTGCGTTCATAAGGATGTTCGTTAACCGGGATGGGTTTCCAGCGGTCAACCTCCATGTAGCGCATCCGTCCCTTGAACCCCGCCTCGCGGGCAGACCCGGAAAACCCTTTACCCTGCACCGCCAGGCACGCTTCCGGGTGGGTCAGCCGCGCCAGCCCCATGCGCTCCTTGAGGTTGATTTCCGGTTCCGGTTCCTTTGCCTTGGCCTTAAGCGTCGGCGGCCTGGACAACCCAGCCCCTTCTCGCACTGGAAAAAAGTTGGGTTTCTCGTACGTGAGCGCACCGGTCGGGCACGCGGAGACGCATTGCACCCCCTCGCAGGAAAAATCGCACGCCTGCTCACGGGCCGCGATGAAGGGCACACCGATCCCATACCCCTCGTCGATGTCGCCCAACCGAATCGCGCTGACTGGGCAAACCTGCAAGCACTGCCCGCATTTGATGCAGGAGGCGAGAAAATCTTCTTCGTCGAGCGCACCTGGCGGACGCAGCCGTTTCAGACGTTTGCGGAACACCGGCAAAAGGCCGAGGAGCGAGGTTCCGACTATCCCGACCAGCAACATCGCCGAGCTGATGAATCTGCGCCGTGCGCGGCGAGTCCTCTCCGGCGATACGGCGGGTTTCTTCGGGCGAGGAGGCGCTGAACCCGACCCCGACCCGCTCATGTCGCACCCTCCCGCCGGGGTTTGTCGAAACGTGGTTTTTTATCGCGCAGGATGAGATCCGGCGAAGAGAACGGCGCAAGCCGTTCCAGGAAATTGAGCAGTTCCAGCACCGGCGAAGTGCGGAAGAAACTCGCCATCGGGAATTCCATCCAGATTTGATCGGCCCAGGCATAAGCCTCATGCGGCGTGTCACCGAACCCGTCGCCGTCAGCATCGAACCCCTGG
>Ga0123357_10004151_pt1 | contig 16889 bp, 13 predicted proteins | sample TergutEmb28metaG_FD_89873 | JGI IMG/M metagenome (GOLD analysis project Ga0123357, IMG submission 89873) | Embiratermes neotenicus P4 segment gut microbial communities from Petit-Saut dam, French Guiana - Emb289 P4 | ecosystem: Host-associated > Arthropoda: Insects > Digestive system > Gut ... | reverse complement strand
TGGTGGTGGTAGTAGTAGTAGTAGTAGTAGTAGTAGTAGTAGTAGTAATCACCACTTAAATTTCTCTAAATACATAAAGCAAGACGTAAAGACCTATAAAGGATAGCGCAAGTCATTGCAGCACGGATTATCTGCTGTGAAACACCGAATGCTGAAGTCTACTCCGTAATATGCTAACAGCTCTTCCTCCAGTCAGCAAATCCCCGTCACTTTATGGAACCCGCAGTCCACGCCCTTAGCAACTATACACGGTCCACCGTGTATTTCTGCCGTGGCTTTTTTACACAACGTGCGGCGTGTTTCTGCTAAGCAGCTTGCTACACCTTTAGGAGTTTCCACTCAGATTACTTACAGCGTTACCTGCTGTCATACAACTGACCGTCTCTATAGCGTTTGAAACATTCTGAAGCAAGTCACCAATATAATGATCAGTGGGTCACGACGAAGCGTTACCACACCCACAACCGCCCTCCACTAGCATTTATCCTCAGCCAGACGCATCCAGTCCGCGCACTCCCATCCTATATCTTTAAGAGCCATTTTAATATTATCTTCTCATCTTGGCTAGGGCTTCCAAGTGGTTTCCTTTACTTCAGTCTTTCCCATCAAAACCCTGCACACATTTACGACTTGTCCCAAACTTTCCGCTCATCGCATCCTTCTTGACTTGATCATCACCTGGGTAACATCTGGTGACAGTACAAATCACCACCACACACAATGACCGAGCCTCTAGGCATCGTTCCGATTTAAACTGATGACATGGAGACTGCGCAGTCGCATACGTTTTACGCCACGTTTTATGAAAATCCGTCAGAAGTTCCTAGGATAGGTGAGCGCATGGAAGCAACACGAACACATTATGCTAAACATTACGTGCAATACAGCCGCCAGGAACACAGAAAGTACTCGGTTAAAGTTAGAGTTACGTTCCTGCAAATCCCAACGTGAAGCCAAACAACCGCACAGCGGGTCATTGTGTCGCATAATAATTAATTATATTACCTGCCAGTCCGACCAACGCAGATGCTGGAGACCGGGTCCGGACAGCGTTTAGAGAAAATGTGGTCAACTACAACATGTGTTGTTCAGGGCAGCTGCCTGACAAACACAGGATAAACATCCTCGCTAACAACAAACATTTACTGACGTACGTCGGATTTCTCATACCAATCGCGGGATCATCTTTCAAACGAAGTGGCGACATCACAGTGGGATTAAATTAAATTAAATTCGACTGAAACAACAGCTACCAGTTTAGCAGGTTCGAAAAACTTCCGCCTGTGGCCAGCGAATCTGCTACGTATAAAAATCCAGTCAAAGCACGTGTCAAACACAAATCCTGATGCCAGGAATGGATCCCTAGCCTGCTAGGACCGCGGACAGTCCCTCAACTGACCAAGCAGTGTGCTCACCCGCACAGGCAGTGTGTTCGTCTATCGGTACGTCGCGCTGTACGGATCCAATCATTTAACGCATTTAGTGCTTCCAAAGCAGTCAGAGTGTTATTAAGAATACACTTCCAAGATTATTACGCTTTTGGAAGTTATATTATTGCATTAGTTCTTGCAATAAACTGGCCTTGCAGAATGAAAATGGAAACTGATGTCCGTACCTACTATCACGAACATCGAGCTATAATAGTGCATAATGTAAAGCATGTCTCAAATCCAAAGAGCGTGTGGGCCAAACGGATAGCTCTGAGATTTGGCGTGGGCCGTGTGTTATTGTAACCAACATACAGGGTGAATAATGTCAATGCAAACACAACATTAACAAATTCCCACGTTCTTAATAATAATAAACAAAGAATACACTATAATTATCTATCTGAAAACTCTACTGACGTATGTTGCACGTTACTGTTCAGGAATGTCAAAACTACTGCAGTCTTCAGTGTTGTGACGAAAAATCAAAAACTTCTTCCACGCTGGGCGGGGGCACATTGTAAAACAAACGCGCGATTCAAGCGGCTCGCGGGCAGCAATTTTGCAACACCTGATGTCGGCATCGAGTTCACAGCACGTTGTTGCACGCCACGTTTTCGTTTCAAAGACTACAACAAGACCAGGTCAATTCTGTGCAGGCGTCAGTGCATCGTGTGAAACGCTAGTAATAGCAAAGTGTTACAGCGACGAAATTTACAGCTTTCTGTTCTGACAGCACACAGTTCTGCCAACAGACAAGAACACAACGCCTTACTGTAAATTCCACCTCAGATTTTAGAAAAGACAGTCGTGTTTTACGACACTGTCACGTACTCGGGATACAGGAATGAATCAGCATGGAACACTAGCGTCATCGTGCTGATGGGAGGCAACGCAAGTACTCCAGAGAAACACCTGTCGCAGTGCTACTACGTCCACCACAAACCTCATAAGGACAGGTTTGGGATCGGACCTGGGCTTCAGACGTGAATCTGGCGACTAACCGACAGCGCCCTGTCACGGCCCCAAATTTTGGAACAAAATTACACCCAAATATTCATGTTGTGAGCAAAGTACTTGGCCCGGCGGACACCTCTTTACCACGCCACGCCCAACAACTCCCAAAATTCTGGTCACCCATGACACTGACACAGTCGCTCTCCATAGTGTTTTCTGAATGACGTCACGGGTATGTTACAAAAGCGTTACACAGCACCCCGTTACGTAACATCAGTCATTCTATTCATAAACCATTGGGAATGAAACAGACAAGACAATTTATTTCTTTACTGCATCAATGCAGTGGTTAGGATGTCCTCTACAGGGTGTTTTCAGAGTGGAGGACTGAACATGCTTGACAAATTAATCTTGTCCGTTGTTCCCTTGCTTCACAGTTAAAAACAACCGAACTTCAAGCAACTTGGAGCTCTACCCCAATTTCGTTTCCTGTGCGTGCGTGCGTGGATGGACAATAGGGATTCTGATTGGTGGATTGGGCGTCGAGAACCAAGAGAACAGCTTCCCCTAAGACCCGATATTAATCCAAGTGATTTAATCTTAAAGCGATTTTTTTTTATGGGAACTGTCCAGAGAAAGTCTGCCGATAAAATCGCGAACACTTGAAGAACTGGAGCAATACATTCCAGGTACTTTTTCTACTGTCCATCTCGACGTCTTTCAGAAAATCAGATGTGTCTGTGTCTTCCGGGTTGTACAGTGCTGTGCAAAATGCTGAGTTTTACGTTGAAATGTGACACAAAATTGTGCGAGAATTGTAGCAACATAGCATTCTGTTGAAGTGATGTCACTGAACACTGTGTGTGTGTGTTGGCGTTAGAGTAATCCTGCACACATTCGAGTAAGACATTGACAAGTACGTTCGTCACAGCCGGAAACTGCTGTTTCTGCTATACAGAACATCTGATATGTCGCAAAGAAACGTAACTATTAGACACTAGACTACGAGCACAATAAAACAAACACAGTATCCTTATTGTATCCAACAATTACAGCTTATCACTTCCCTCCGATACTGCACCGCCCATGTGGGCGGTCGACTGACCGCTTTACGATAACACGATAAACAAGCTGACAGTTGTGAGATAAAACAATACACCCTAAAAAACTAGAAAAGGGGACGTCAGGCGACAGTTACGTTTTGAACTCAATTTTGTATACAGCAGGTGACAGATATATCACTTAGTGATCTTGTGGGTTGACGTCGTGTGGTTTTGTTTGCAGGGGCGTTTCGGAGACATACAGTCTTCATTTTCAGGGTCAGTCTGCCTTTAGGCCGACATTTTAACTCTGGACCACCCGACATCGAAGCAGGAAGGCTTGCCGGACAATACGGCAACGGTAGGTCACTTCTGAGGAGGGCAAAAAATAACAACTCGACCATGTAACAGATGTGAGACTTCAGCTACGAGCATCTTCTTGAGCTGCTTGCCTCAGGATATGAAAGCATTCCGATCCACCGAAACGCCAGGAACTACTCGACCAACTTCGTGTGTCACACCCCAGAATCTTCAGATAAAATATGTAAACAATTACAACACATGACGCTGACGTCACAATCCCACCTTATTTGCCATGTTTATCACACAATCCGAGAGCGCGCGCACACGCACACATCTCAGCAAGAAAACGTAACACCACTTGGGTAACTGAGCTGACGTCATTCATCGCGAAATAATAAAACTTAAACACACGGCTAACAGCTTGCTTTATTTTTTTGTTTTGTTTTGTTCCTTTCTTTAGCGTGTGTATTAACTGCAACCATGTCCAGTACCCTGCAGACAAAATCTACAGCCACAGTTGCCACTTTACCCTGCTTATGTTAGTTTCTAACCGGTGGAATTTTCAAGCGGAAGGAAAGGAGCGAGTCACTTGCACAGCGATGGCGATAGCTGACTGGCGAACCAAACAAAACAAACGAACTGCTCCTTGACACCTCACGTATAGAGTGGGTCCGTCCGCCAGCTCTGTTAGCTTCTTCTCCGGTCAAAAGCTGTAAAATACGTCTCAATTTTTTTTTTAATTCGCACATCCCCCCATTATGCTCTAAAGGTAATGCAGACACCCTATTACGCACCCTGCACAATAATTCGCCTTTATTTTGATCCATGCTCTACAGCGACATCTTTCGGCCAATGCACATGTCCATCTTCAAGCAGTTCGTACAGATATGCAATATAAATACACAAATGTACAATACCACACGTTCTAAATAAAATATCAACAGGACTTCCGAGTTTTTTCATAATTATTAAAATTTTATTTGCAAATAATTTATTCAGTGTTTAAAGGGAAATTTATGGATATTCCCTCTACATTATTCCTGCAGTGGAATATACAAAAGCCAACTGGCTATTACTAAATTATCCCACTATGTCACCATGAACCTCGTAACTGACTCCAGTCAATACATCTTTTGTGTATTCAATTTGTAATTGTATATGAAATGCCTGACGACGGCCACATATAATGGCCGAAACATGTTGCACTGGCGGACAGAGTAAAACGAAGAAGAAACGTCCCGCAGAATGTGGCCGTTAACTAACAATGACCTCCACCGAGGTAGCTGGGAACTACTGACTTCAACATAGCAGGATACATGCTAGACAAGCAAATACTGTGCTTATAAGTCTCGGCCACAGCAATTGAAGACTGACGGAAAACGAAACGTTGCCAAGTATGGAACACGCGTAGGGAGGTCACGGCTCTGCCTGCAAACAAATGCCGATATTGCTCGACTGCCTTGGCCCAGTTCATTGCGTTAGGTGCGTTTCCAGGCGTTCGCCACGATCTTCCGTCAATCTGTGACGTAGTAGCAGCCGGCAATGGCTGAATCTGGGGCGAGTTTCGTGAAAATCTGCCGAGTCACCCCTTACTTAAGAGTCCAAACGACTTTCTACCCATGTGTTCACATTTCTTCGCCGAGTTGGGTCACACTTTGCATTGAATATCCGCACATAAGCTGGCTGTTGGCCATCTGCGAGTTGCATAAAAATCGGCGCGGAAAGAGCCGTACGTTACTTCGCGGAATAATAGAACTACCATTGGTACTTTCCACATTTCGTGTCCGATCTGAGTGTAATGATGTGCAGTATTAGTGAGTTCCGTGGAAAAAACGTAGGGAAGGAAGTACTTTCCTTGCGTGCATAGAAAAAAATTGCATTTATGTGTGTACCGTAAAATCGTATGGCATTTTTAAAGTAAAGTATCCTGTTACTATTGAAAACATAAGCTCTTGTAAATACAAAAATACATTATAATTCAGTTCTTTACCGTTTCCTGCTAGCTGTAGCTTAGACGGTGTAGATGTGTCAACAATAGGCAAGTAACCTAAGCTGCAATTTCTGCGGCCGCCACTGTAAACGCATTTCGCATGCGCGCTACACAGTAGGCACAAGAAAAAAGTATGAATTCGAACAAAAATTGTAAATTCATGTACTTCGGTTTACTGCAATAACTGCTGGAGATGAATTCTTGGTGAGTTCCGTCATGAAACGAAAGCAAGCAACTCACAACTGAACGCACGGTTCAACTGTACACAACTTACTGGATTCAATCCAGCTACAAAACACACAACTTGGTAAATGCTAACGCATGTGGTTAAATTTAGACCACGCGGCACCATTCACATACGTAACGCATTTCGCCACGTTGGGCTTAAACTCGAAATTATTAAATTGGACCACATATATAAACGCAGTACGTATCGCACAGTAAACACTCTCCGTCTGTTATAAAAACCAGTCAGTTAATGCTCTATACGGAAATAATCGCTGTTTGTTCTGAGATCCACAGAAAACACATAAATACACTGTGTGGGTAGAACGTAGAATTGTTGAATGTTAAACTGGCGGTACATATAGTGGCCACTGGGCTTAAAGGGTTAAATCTCGGTTACAAAAAGCAGTCAGTTAATGCTGTATAGGGAAATAATTGCTGGCTATTCCCAGATCCACACAAAACACATAAATACACTGTGTGGGCAGAACGTAGAACTGTTGAATGTTAAACCTGGTGGTACATATAGTGACCACTGGGCTCTAGTCTCAGTTGTGAGCACAACGCAGCAAATCTCATCTTGTACCCCAGACCACATTACAAGTGCGTTTCCTGCTGCAAGGGGAAACTGTGACACCCGGACCCCAGATAAAAACATCATGAAGAGCTTCACATCTGCTACTCTTCCCCCAAGTACTGCGAATCACATCATGGGGAATACGGTGCTCAGGGCATGTAGCAAGCATGAAAGGTAATTTAAAAAACCGACATAACACAACACTTTGGTCAGGAAGCCTCATGAACAGACCTTCGAGTGGATCGAAGGATAATAATAAAAATGTATGTTAAACAGAGTGCAAGTGTGTAAAGTGGACTGTTACTTCTACACCAGCATAGGACTGATCAGTTCAGGCCACGGAGCACCTTGAAAAAATAAACGACAGCCCTTAATCCTCTGAAACATAATGGTAATTATATGTACCACTTACTGCAATCTGCCCACACAGTTCGCTTCTCTCAAATGAACAGCTCTTGCTATATAAAATCGTTAACCTTGCGGTGTTTGGTGTGAAGTCGAAATGTTTTTATGTGAGGCAGCAAATTAATTTTACGTATTCTGTAGCTAAACTTCATGCTTCTGAGAATGACAGGGTAGTTTGTATCCCTTAGTTCACAGTGGACCACACGACGCCCGTATTATCATACGCTGTTAGTTTAGTATCCGTTTTAATATTATGCTCCCATCTACGCCTACCGGTTCTTCCCTTCAAGTTTTCTGACCCAACACTGCTCGCCCCTACAATGCGTGCTCCATGTCCAGGCAATTTTACCACCCCCAACTTAAACGAGCAATACCGTGCAGTGCGGTACAAACTTGCCGTTGGCTCGCACAAACACGGTGACTCCACTTTTTAACCTCAAGAAGGCGGTAGCTGCCACCTGCCAGGCACCGCAGACTGTAACGTCTGTTGCCCGTAGCCTGCAGACCCTCATATCGCCCTAATGCTACTACGGAGTGTCCCTAACCACTGGCAGCTTTACCGAACAGAAAGCCGGCTGTCGCTGGACATCATGTGACAGGTTGCACTGAAGAACACTATGAAGTGACCCCGTTACAGGCCCGGTGTGGTCCAGAGGGTGGGTAGAGGTATAGCTCTACTCTTCCATGACCGCGGCACTAGAAGGGGGTGAGTGGTCAGCAGCACGCCCGGGCCGCACTATACCCCCGGGAAAGACCCGGTACCCATTTTACTGGAGGCTGGGTGGGCCCCAGGGCCGGTCTGGACGGGCAGAAAATCTCGTCCCCACCAGGATTCGATCCCGGACCGTCCAGCCCGTAGCTCAGTCGCTATACCGACTGAGCTACCCGGCCCACGAAGAACACTATACCAACTAGATAGTGCATTCTTAAGCTCCGTACCGACTGCGATGTGGACAGGTCCCATGCTGAGCGCGTCTGGAGTCGGCCTGGTGCTGGAGGCAAGGACGAATTCGACCCCGAACGTCCGCGGGTTCGCCTTACCGGCCGTTTCAAGGAAGCAAACCATCCGGCAGCAACTGCGATGGCAGGCTGAGCCCTCGCGCCCTGCGTTCTTTCTTGCATAATTACACTCACTGCACGACACGTTCAAATCGCCAGCTCATTCCAAACACACTTCATCAGACGATATTCTGCAGCCCGTCTTGTTGGCAACCAGCCAAATTTGACGTCACTACATCGACCTTCAGGAACTGTACAACCAGCGTTACTTGCACAACAAGCTACGATACCGAACTCCTCTTTTTTCCTCCCACTTCGAACACAAAATCGTCAAATTTTATATATTTCTACCTCTTTCTCGTACACTCTGTCACTTTCAAATAATCAGTATTTCCCTCCCCACCAGCAAATGTAACACCAACAGATCAGTTTTGCTTGCACAAATACCAAATCGCCACCACAATGAGGCTCTACCGCCGAGCTCAATGCATCAGATACCCCATTCGAGACATCAACACACCCCTCACTGTTAAAACACAAAACACATCGAACTGCACGGCTGCCCAGAGCCACTTGCCAATCTGACGACTGATACGAAAAAGCCAGCCGGAAGTACCATATCCTGCGCGTATCACTGACTCGCTCGCTCACTCGCTCATCCACTCACTCCACAGACCGGTCATTACTCGCTCCTCTTAGCTCGAATACTGCCTGCCTTCCTGCGGCTCAGTTTTCGCTACCTTCCGTTTGGCAGACGGCAGGCATCATGGCTCACGGGCATGGCATTCGCGGTGTCGCGCACAGCGACTAGTGCCAGCTGTCTGTCGCTGTAGTGCCCGCTCTCTCTCACTCACTCCCTGCTTGGCCAGAGCCAACACAGTATAGATACAATAGTACAGGCTCAGTCACGGTGACGTTACGATTGACGGTCAGTCGGTGTCTGTCCTTGTGTCCAGCGGTTTATGTTCTGAAAAGTGTCTGGGAGAGCCGTCTCTGACGACTGTGCCAGTCTGTCCGTTGTCATGAACCGTCTTTGTCGACAGTACACATTTGCATTATACATATCTCTTGTTACACTCTCCATACACATTTTCAGTACTTCAGCCTGTGCACAATAGACAATATACAAACGGCGAGAACTGCCCGTACGGATGAGCGATAGTCAGCTTCTCACGAATAGCTCTGCTGCATGGTTACTTCATCATGTTCATGTTAAAAAATACACGGATTGCAGGGCCAGCATTCTGGCGTGGTACTAGGATACAAACGTTTTGGAGGAACCTGTTGCTTCCTTATTCAGAAATCCGCAATCTTGACACAACACTTAACCTCGCAGGAAAGTCTGAAATAGAACTGATGTGTCCTTAACGCGATGTACACATTTCACGTTGTCGCAGCACGGGCCATATTTCAGAAAGTCGGTGAACCCGTACTTAATTCCTTGAGGTCCAGCAATTACTATGAGAACATATAACGTCAGGTTTAACATTCAACAATTCTACGTTCCGCCCACACAGTGCATTTATATGTTTTGTGTGGATCTGAGAACAAACAGCGATTATTTCCTTATACAGCATTACCTGACTGGTTTTTATAACCGAGATATAGAGTGTTTACTGCTCGATAAGGACTGAGACTCTAAATGTAATTCACGTAATCTTAGTCTATTAAGGCTTAATTTACATCGATACTGTGAACTAGTAAACACCAAAATCAAGCTGGACGAGCAAGTATTGCTTTCGACACTAAATTTCGTCAAAATCTGTATGTAAGTTACGGATACTAAAAAAAAGGACGAGCAAGGTTTCCATATTAAATATGCCTTTCGCACGACGAAAACGTATCATCCACACACCTGTCAGCTGCAGTTAACCGGACAGGGGTCAGCGCGGTGTCACTGGACAGCCAGCTTTCCCCTGCCGCAGTTTCTAGCTTCCTCCGTGGCACGCATACGTAAGCTCGTCCTTCCACGGTTTGGTAGATAAGTGTGCAGGGACGGAATGTACCGACAGCCAGGCGTCGCACACTGCAGCTCCACATGATGACAACTGGACAAACTGTCCACCTATCTGTTTCAGAATGAAGATACTCTACATAAACTATAGAGTCAGTCGATGAAACTGAGACACACAATGGTGAAATGATACTGACAGGGGACAATACAACCACTTCGAGAGAAACCTGCCCCAGCGCCCCTTTTTCGGCCACAAATCTCACACCACCGACCTCTGATCGAACAAGGGCTTCCGCTGTGAGAGGCCGGGGAATAACCGCCTAAGCCATGACACTGCCCTGCACATCTAACAAACTCACACGATGTCAGCTATGTCACGTTGTAGGCATCACATCAGTAGCAGAATCAAACTACAATACAGTCAAACCGGATGTTTAACCTTCTGGAGCCTGCAATTCATACCGAACAGCAGCGCCATTCTGTACGGTGCCGCCTAAATTCTGTCTTCAGTATGGAACTAGCCTCATGTCACCCTTCTGGCGCCCAGAATTTTGGGGTGATTTCTAGATTTTTTACGAATTTGTGCACCCCGTCTAAATGAAAACGCCCTGTCTCGATTACGAATATTAATCAGCTAATGCTGCATATGGAAACAACAGCTGTTTTTTCTAAGATCCATACAAAACTATACACTGTGTGGGCTAAACCCAGAGCGCTCTTGAGGTGCTACAGCAGGTGGCACACATAATTACCACTGTACTTTGGACACACACCGGTTCCGCACACAAGTCGCACGCGGTGTTTCCACGAACTGCGGGACTCTCACGCACCTGCCGGTCGGGGTGGATGTCCGGGAGAGGCACGCCCTCGGGCGGAACTTGTACAATTAATTACGATGAATCGTCGGACGGCCAGGAACCCCCAGCAAGCTTAAAAACTGTTCTCCCGTGTTACAATGCGTGACAGTGGCGATGTCGCGAGCGACGTCTCCCACTCACAGACCTGCCTTCCGCATACGTATTTGGACGGCACCAGCGTCGTTAAAAAGCCATACATAAATATGAAAGTAACAAACGAAAAGACACGATACTATAATTACCCTGTGTGGGAAAAATTCAGTGCGCTTCAAGTGCTGGGGTTGTTGGTACGTATAGTTACCACTATTTTAAGCGGTAAATATAAACTCAAATAGTGTTCTACCAAAACACAGCCTACTATTCAACAGGTATGGAGGGAGGGGGATTCCCTTGGAGTTAGAACGGCTGGGGCGTAAAGCTGCCCTCTCACCTCTAGGTACTGCCGTGTAAAATGAGTGGAGCTGTACGTACTCTCCCTCCATATGTCTTAATGGTGTGCGTAACGACTTCACATTTACAAATTACACACAGCAATACACGTATTGCCTTCAGTTAACCCTACAGCAGAGTGGAGGTGAAGTTCGGAACTTGGTCTGGTAGCATCTGAGTAAGATGCTGGGTTGGGGCAACCGCCGGTGTTGACGCGGCCAGCTGTCGAACCCAGACAGCGGTCTCTACTCACACAAACCGGTCCATCAGCCATCCTGCTCAATTACTGCTCTTTCACCAACTGAGGCGGCCTTGACTCATCGCTGCCGGTCACACGCAGTGCCTCAACCTCCTGAACTCAGCTGACCTCCCTTCCACACGCTGTCTCCGACCCAGACACACACACACACACAACCTTCCCGCACGACTTCTACCGCTCCAATCAACACCGACATCCCAAACACAGCACTGTTACTTCTAAGCATGCAGTTACTTTAAAATTCAGTTCAGACCTCCGTGAAAACACTCAGGGTCCCGGATTACGAGTTTGTGGGGACGCGACGCTGTGTCGATAGGTAGCTCCCGTAGTTTCGAAGGAAAAGAGTAACTTCATCGTCAAGGGTAATGAGCCTGTCCCATAACCTTGATGATGAAAGCAACTGGATCTCTCGAAACGTCGGTAACCACTCACCCAACCTCACAGCGTCGCACCCCCACAAGCCATTAATACTCAGCAGCGCCGATGCGAAAACCTCGAACCTCACGATGCATCTCCATTACGGCAAGACCCTACTGTGACGAAGAACACAAAACACACTTTGTGGGCGAAACGTTAAAGCAGGTGGTACAGCTACCAAGGGTTAAACTACATGCTAACAGCAGTTCCCACCCCGACGGTAAAGAGTCAATGTGACCAGCGGCTAGCTTAAGAATGTGTGGCGTTAAACCTCAACTCCCACACCGTGATGTTCAATTAAGTATAGGGATGACTTTACATTTCATTTTTTCTTGACTTAACGCAACGCAGGTGACACAGTGTGAACAGCCCTAAACATAAATCCAAAGCAAGTTGGGAAACACAGCACAGTGGGACAACCCTGGCGGACTGGCGCTCTTGTCTATTAGTCCCTAAGCCTCGCTGGCAACTGTAATAAACTCAGAACAGCCCTTTCGTGTCCTCCGCAACTGCTGTTCCAAACATTTCCTGCACCACTTACTCCGCAGATACGCGCAGAATCGCGTGTAGATCTTCACACGAAGTAGCCTGTCTTGTTAAGCCAAACCTGAAACGCACTGACATATTTCAGTGAAAATCCCTAACACAGAATTAATAAAAATTCGTGAAGCCGTCCTCGAACTGCTACACACGGACGGAAGGACGAGACTGGCGTAGGTAGCCAGTGCACTCTTGCAATCTTGCTGGCAAATTTCCTAAAAACTGGTGAAACGCGAACACTGTGCCACATTGTCACAAACGGTAAACACTGTGCCACATTGTCACATTCGACGCGCACTGTGCTATATCGTCGCATCGGACGTCAAACCATGTGCCACATCGTCGCAGACGGTAAACATTGTGCCACATTGTCACATCGGACGTCAAACACTACGCCACGTCGTCACATCGGACGTCAAACACTGTGCCACTTCGTCACAAACGGTAAACACTGTGCCACTTCGTCACAAACGGTAAACACTGTGCCATATCGTCATAGTAAATGGCAAGTGCTGCCTTTACACGCCTCCTCTTGGCCCAATCTCCTATTAAATAGGCAGTTGGAGAACGAAACTGATGACCACTCGCCCCCACTTGGTGTCGTATTAATGAATGGAGCTAAACCTCTACTCCCCCACATTCTTTAATGGCGTGCACAGGAACTTTTTTTTTAACCTTTGCATGTTCATAATGTTCATGGGAATGCATTCCTAGTGAGTCACGGATAATTGCTGGCAGTTTCCGCTCGACCTTGATGACGTGTTTCGATCGTTCAGCAATCAACAGTGAATCACTTCACTTGTAGAAACAGAATTAATAAAATGGCGCCGTACAGTCCGGCCAGACGCGGTGAACAGCTCTTGCCTTCCTTTACCGCGGTAAGTAAGGATGTTACAGCCAGACAGTGCTAGCCGCCTGGCCACAGTAACGCCATGCCGTCAGACACTGCTAGCTGCCTGGCCACAGGGACGCCAAATAGCCAGACAATGCTAGCCGCCTGGCCACAATAACGCCATATAGCCAGAAAATGCTAGCCGCGTGGCCATAGTAACGCCATACTGTCAGACAGTGCTAGCCGCTTGGCCACAGTAACGTATGCCGTCAGACACTGCAGCTCAGTACTACGGACAGGCAGTATTACATTGTACAATGGAATTTTGTTACTACACCACGTAGCGGAGTCCTTGTTGAGAAGTTGATGGTCACTCAGCCCGTCACCGAATTTCCCCCAGAGGCTCTTTATCATACCCATAAGGGCCTGCAACTGAACCCTGAACCAAAAGGATCCATCCAAACTCACTCCACTGCCTACTAACGCTGTCTACTCGTAATACACGAGGGCGGAATATCCCAAGTTGCCTTTCGCAGAACATCGCTAGAGGTACCATGAGAAATCTCAGAATACGCCAAAATGTTTAAATACCGCGAAAATTTCCAAATGTACCTCGAAATATCGCGGGAATTTTTATCCAGTAGTTGGCAAATACTGGAGTAATCGTGAGCTAGGCGACTGCCTCTCGTTTTTTGGCCTGTAACGTTTCAAACGTATGGGGTTCGTTCATGAACACAAGGTTAGGAAAGACTGCTGTAGACGATGGAAGAAGCCCAAGACGTTAAAGCGTGTACATGTGACACACCAGCGCCAGAACGTTACATAATTGCACTTAAAACCAAACCAGTTTACGCCCTGAGATCCATCGCCGTCCTGGGTACAGCAGCTGCCACGGAATGTCGTCGGCGCATGCACATTTTCTGTGCGATCAAGCTGCCTTGCTCGGTGACACCATAAAACGGACAACCTGTATTGCCCGATGCAGATTACACCTACGAAGCAATGAGGGCACTGGCCTTACTGACCGCTGACGGCAAGGTTTCAGGGGAGTTCTGAGAAATCAAGCTAAGATAACAAACTTCATGGCTAATTCGACGTGCAGAAGAAATGAAAAAGGTTAACCACTCCGTAGAATTGACCTTATAAATATAAGCTAACAATACTTTGTTATGTTCATGTGAGAACCTTCCCACAACGAAAAGTCTTCGTTTTGATTAATGGAGGCCATGTGAAAACAACAGAAGGAAGGTTACTTACTGAGACATACAGACTGCTTCTGCCTCCTTCAGACGACGCACTGTTTCGTTACATCCCGCGGCAACTCCAAGAAAACAGAACCGCTCGATCCCAACCCTTCGCTATTTGCCTATGATTCGCCCTTCATTTCCGACTAGATGCAAACCCCAGTAAACCAAAAAGAGTTGGCTTCCAAACGTGTGGCCAAAGTGAGGTCTGAGGCTGTCAGTTAGCTGAAAAATTATACGTCGTCCTGTAAGGTACAACACCGCGCAGTCTGATTGGTGGGTGCCAGTGTACCAGTGTACAATTGTATCAGTGTACCAGTGTCTCAAAGCGACATGAGGAGCAGATGAGCACCGAACACATAAAACAACAGCACAATCAGATGGCAACACTGCGATAGATATGATAAACATTTAGTTTGCTCTAGTAATAATAACAATAATTTTATAATAATAGGGCTGGACGGTCCGGAGATCGAATCCCTGTGCAGGTGAGATTATCCTCTGCTCCCGTTCAGATCGGCCATAGGGCCCACGCAGCCTCCTATACAGTGGGTGCCGGGTCTCCTTGCCGGCGGCAAAGCGGCTGGGGCGTGGCGTTGACCACCCGCCCTATCTGACGCCCATATTAAAGAAGAGTAAAGTTATAACCGTACTCCCCCTCCGGACCTTCGTGGCCTGTTTTAGGGCAAACTTTACATTTTTAACCTTTTATAATAAATAAAAAACGAAAGATGAAAAAAGCCGTGGAGAACCGCGTGAATATTACCAACTACTATCAATTGTTATCAAGCGAAGTCCTACTCATTCACAGTGCCAACAATCGCAGTACACAAGATAATTATTTATTACGTTCGATAACTGTCACTCACTAAGGACTCGGCTCACATTCATTCATGATAATCGGCCCAGGTCCATAATAATCGATAACAATCGGTACTAAAACACAGTACAGCGTCGGTATTATGGCATCCAAACATATGGCCAGTGTATAGGCACACAGTTCAACATAACATACAAGGGTTTAGGCCCGATGTTGCGCAACGCCAGTTTCAGACTGGAGGCTCGGTTCATTTATCAGACCAGTCGAATTACAAAAATGCTGGTGAAGAGTGGACGGGGAAAAGGCGTCAAACGCAACAATAGTGGTGGAATTAGCAAGTTCCCTACAATTCCCGCAAAATGCCTCAGTAAGCACAGCCGTTGCCAAGACGACATTCGAACACGGGACATGCCGACCACGAGGCGGCAGTGCTGGCCGGTGCTTCCCCCAGGTTCCACTGGACGGCTGACGCAACAAACTTCCATTCTGAAACTCAGCTTCGACAATTTCCTCGGCCTTCATAGGCATCCGAGTGACACGGGTGGGGAAACCACATAAAGTTAAGTACACTTCTACCGGTAGGTTTGGGGGACGGCTGGCTTGTAGTTATCATGTGGTCAGCGTCTCCGCTGCTGCCACTGCACTGGTACAGGTCGTTCATGGACGCCTGATCTCTGGTCGGGCGTGGCTGTGTGCCGACCTCACCAGCCAGTCAATGTTAGCCACAAACTCCCCCTGAGCTCACAAGCCTACTAACGACCTATAATCCCAGACACAGCAGATCTGTCAAGATAAACTGGGTTTAGCCCTGCGAAGCATAACGGGCCTGAGAAGGGAGGGGCATAATTCTGATGTTGCAACTGGTGGTAATATTCATAGCACATTCGGAACGGCAACAGAGTATAAGCCGATTTCTGGACTGTTCCGTATTCTTGGATTCTGGTGTCTCCATCTTCTTCCTGGTCGACCTACATACCTTCTATCAGCCCGTACGTACAGTATTCATACGGAAACTTCACAATGCGAACGTCCTTGTAACAGCAGTACAAACAACAACCCGAACTAACATGTGCAGCCACGTGATCTAATCTGCACCACACGACCACTGGCACGGATGTGCAGTCACGTTATCTAACACGAATCACATTACCACGGGTACAGGTGTACAGCCACGTGATCTAACCTGCACCACACGACCACTGGTACGGAAGGCACAGTCACGTGATCTAACCTGCACCACACGAACACTGGTACGGATGTACAGTCACGTGATCTGACATGAATCACATTACCACGGGTACGGATGTACGGTCACATGATCTAACTTGCACCACACGACCACGCGTATGGATGTACAGTCACGTGATCTAACTTGCACCACACGACCACGCGTATGGATGTACAGTCACGTGATCTAACCTGCACCATACGACCACTGGTACGGATGTACAGCCACATGACTACCGCTACACGTTTATAATTTGCAGTCAGGTATGTCAGTTTCGCCCCCCCCCCCCCCCCCCCCCCCCCCGTTTTCACCCAACAAACCATAAACACCCCCCCCCCCTTTTTATTTCCACAAACAAAACAAAAACACCCAACACCAACACCCCT